>Ga0180434_10003576_pt1 | contig 19719 bp, 22 predicted proteins | sample SS_ome_7_FD_132453 | JGI IMG/M metagenome (GOLD analysis project Ga0180434, IMG submission 132453) | Hypersaline lake sediment archaeal communities from the Salton Sea, California, USA - SS_1_D_2 metaG | ecosystem: Environmental > Aquatic > Non-marine Saline and Alkaline > Hypersaline >...
TGACCGGCCGGGCATAGGGGGGAGAAATGACCAATGACCAATGTCCAATGACCAAAGTGCATAGGGTCCCTCAAGACTGATCCCAAGGACTTTCCCATGTTCCCTGCCCTCGACATCAGTACCAGCGCGTTGGTCGCCCAGCGAACGCGGTTGAACGTCTGTTCGAGCAATCTGGCCAACATGTCGACCACGCACAACGAGAAGGGCGAGCGGGTGCCGTACCAGCCGAAGTTCACCGTGTTTGAGGCCGACGAGAGCGTCGGCGCCCACGGCGCGGCGGGCGTTCGGGTCAGCCGTGTCGAGACTGAGAACATCGAGCCGCTGTGGAAGTACCAGCCAAACCATCCCGAGGCGGAGAAGGACGGGCCGCACAAGGGATATGTGGCCCACCCGAACATCAACATGATGACCGAGGTGACCGACGCCATGGAGGCGGCCCGGGCGTATGAGGCGAACCTCGGCGCGATGGAGATCACCAAGGACCTTGCCCAACAGACCTTGAGGATTCTGGCCTGATGAACCCGATCCAGAGTCTTGGCCCGATGCAGCCTTTCGCCCCGCCGGCCGCCCCAGCCGGTGGCAAGGCGGACGGAACGTCGTCGTTTAAGAACTTCCTGCTCGACTCGATCCGCGAAGTCAACACGATGCAGCAGCAGGCCGACCAGGCGGTCGAGAAGCTGGCCACCGGCGGCGACGCCAACCCGGCCGAAGTGCTCACCGCCGTGCAGAAGGCCGACATCGCGTTCCGCATGATGCTGCAAGTGCGGAACAAGATCGTTCAGGCGTATGAGGAAGTTCAGAATATACGCGTCTAGCGGATTAAATACCAAGGAGAGTTCCACGGATGGACTTTCTCAACCAGGCTTATGCCCAACTTGCCGATCTGCTGCGGTCGATGCCGCCGGCGACGCGCGTCACCACGGCGCTTCTGTTGATCGTGGTGGTCGTCAGCGTGGGCTACCTGTTCACACACGGCACATCCGGGCCGGGCACCGACCTGATGAACGGCGTGTCGGTCTCGCCCTCGCAACTGGCGTCGATGGAAGCCGCGTTCTACAAGGCGGGCCTGACCGACTACGAGGTCCGCGGCACGCAGATTCTGGTTCCCTCCGGCAAGAAGGCGGCCTATATGGCGGCCCTGGCCGACGGCAACGCCCTGCCGCCGAACATCGAGAGCGTCTTCGACAATATGTTCCAGGACGTCGGCGCGTTCACCTCGGCCGACGAGCGGGCGCAGCGCATGAAAATCGCCAAGGAACGCATGCTCGCGATGATCATCGGCACGATGGGCGGCGTCGACAGCGCCTACGTGATGTACGACACCCAGCTCCGCGACGGCCTGCGCCGCGAGCGGCTCACGACCGCGTCGATCAACGTCAAGCCGGTCGGCTCCAATCGGCTCGACGAGTCGCAGGTCAGCGCCATTCGCAACGTCGTGGCCGCGTCGATTGCGAATCTGAAGCCCGAGAACGTGACGGTCACCGACTTGAACAGCGGATACACCTTCGCCGGCGACCTGAGCAGCGAGAACAATCCCGGCGGCACGCTCTACATCCAAGTCAAGCAGAAGTACGAAGAGGATTGGCGGGATAAGATCCTCAAGGCGCTGGCCTACGTGCCGGGCGTGAGTGTGACGCCCAACGTGGTGCTCGACCGCGAGCGGCTCAGCCGGATGCGGGCGATCAAGTACAACCCCAAGCCGACCGCGCTGCACGAGATGGAGCAGAACACGTCGTCCACGCGCGAGGGCCAGGGTCCGGCCGGCCGCCCTGGGCTGGCGGCGCAGCAACCCAACACGCCCGCCACGCTGAGCAACGCTCGTGGCCGGACGTCGCGCGAGGAAGAGGAACAATCGAAACGCGAGGTGCAAAGCGTCGCCGATACCGAGCAGACGGAGAAGGAGACCGTCGGGCTGACGCCGAAGCTGGTGGCCGTGTCGATCGGCATTCCGGCGAGCTATTTCCTGAAAATCTGGGAGGAGCAGAATCCCACGGAGTCGGGCGCGGAGCCGGCGAAGCCCGACGCGGCCGCGCTGGACCAGATCCGTCAGGCCGAAACGACCAACATCCAGGCCTACGTGGCCAACCTGTTGCCCGACGCCGATGGGGTCGCCGACAAGAACGAACTGGTCAAGGTCAACGTCTTCCAGGACCTCAAGGGCGAAGCGATCCCCGAGCCCGCGTTGGCCGATCAGGCGGTTGGTTGGCTGGGGCAATATTGGAGCACGCTGGGGATGTTCGGACTGGCGCTGGTGAGCCTGCTGATGTTGCGGTCGATGGTTCGTGGCGGTCCGGCTGTCGAGCAAGCGGCCGTGCCCAAGGGCGTCTTGCCCAACGACATGGGCGACAGCGACGAGGAGGCCGAGGCGGCCGCCGCCATTGCCGGTCGGCTGAAGCGGCCCGCCGAGGAGCGGCCCTTGCGCGATGAACTGGCCGACGTGGTCAGTCAAGACCCCGAGACGGCGGCCAACATTTTGAAAGCGTGGATTGGTAGCGTCAACTAAACAAGGCGAAGAACCGCCCTAGGTCCCGTTATGGCAGACAGAACCTCCACCACTCCCGGTATCCGCAAAGCGGCGATCCTCCTGGCGAGCCTCGATATGGCGTCGGCGAAGACGCTCTTGGGCAAGTTTCCGCCGGAGCAGGCCCGGCAGGTTCGCCGGGCGGTCGTCGCGTTGGGCAACGTCGACGCCCGGGAGCGGCGGCGGATCATCGACGAGTTCCTCCGCATGGGCAATACGGCCAACCCACGCGAACCGCAGCGGCCCGCGCCGGTCGAGGCGCCTGCGCCGAAGCTGGCGCCCTCCTTCTCGGGCATTGAATTGGACGGGCGGCTGGCCCAGCAGGTGGCTGCCACACCCCGGGCTGCTCAGTCGCGTGCAGCCGACGAAAACAGCCCCTTCGGGTTCGTTCGGCAAGGGGAAATCGACCGATTGGCCGAGGTCCTCACGCACGAGCGGGCGCAGACCATCGCGGTAGTGCTTTCGCACCTGCCATCGCGTCAGGCCGGCGCGTTGCTGGCTCGATTCGACGGCCGTCGTCAAAGCGAGATCGTGCGGCGTTTGGCCCACCTCGAAGAGACCGACCCCGAGATACTTCAGGAGATCGAATCGGCCATTCGCGCGAAGCTTGTTCAAACGGTGCAGGTGCCAACGCGGGCCCGGGTTGCCGGCAAGAAGGCCCTGCAAGGCATCTTGGCCGCGTCGGATCAGGGCATCCGTGGGACGATCCTCGACAGCCTGACCACCCACGACCCCGGCCTGGCCGAGTCGCTCGGGCCGCCAATGCCCAGCTTCGACGAAGTCACCCGAAGCGACGATCGGACGTTGGCGATCGTCTTTGCCGCGGCCGATCCGAAGTTGGTCGTGACGGCGCTGATCGGCGCCCCGCCGCCGTTGGTCGACCGAGTAACGCGCGACCTATTGCCGGCCGAAGCCGAGGCGTTGCGTGAGCAGCTCGACCATCCCGGGCCGTTGCGCTTAAGCGACATCGAGGCCGCCCGGCAGGAGATTGCCGCATTGGCCGGCCATTTGGCGCTGCGCGGCGAGATTGAATTGTCACGAGGGGAGCGGCTATTGGCCGCATGAACAGAACCATGTCCACCATCATCCGAGCCACCGATCGCAACCGCGGCACGCACGGCGTGGCGTACAACTTCGAGGATATGGCCGGCAAGGCGCAGGCCTACCTCGATGAGATTCGCGCCGAGGCGGGCCGCATTGTCGCCAAGGCCCACGAAGAGGCCAAGGCGATCCGCCGCGAGGCCGAGAAACAAGGGCGGCAAGCGGCCATGGAGGCGGTCGAGGGGATGGTCCAGAAGCAGGTGGCCCCGGTCTTGCCGGCGCTGGTGCAGGCGGCCGAGCAGATCGACCACGCCCGGCAGGCGTGGCTGAAGCACTGGGAAACGGCCGCCGTGCATCTGGCCGCGAAAATGGCCGAACGGATCGTCCGACAGCAACTGCCCGAGCTTCCCGATGTGACGCCCCGGTTGGTCCGCGAGGCGCTCGAACTGGCCGCCGGAAGCGATCGGGTACGGATTTATCTGAACTCGCAGGACTGCGAGGCGATCCGCGGCCAGGTCGAAGCGATGGCGACCGCGCTGGGCAAGCTCGGCGACGCCGAGGTCGTGCCCGACCCGCGGATCAGCCGCGGCGGCTGCCGGATCGAGACACGGCTGGGCACGATCGATCAGCAGTTTGAAAGCCAATTAGCGCGGATTGAGGAAGAGCTAACAAGTTGAGGTGGATGCCAGTGGGGAAGTCTGGCGGACGTAAATTCCGAAATACGAATGTCGAAATACGAAACAAATCGAAAATGCAAAATCCAAAAGCTCGAAACAGTTTCTCCTCCGTCTTTTCTCGTTTGTTGTGTGTTTTGGTTTTGGTCATTCCACATTTCGTGCTTTGAATTTGTTTCGGATTTCGACATTCGTATTTCGGATTTCACACTCCCCCACGCGATCAACGTCACCCTTACGAACCCCGTCCCATCATGCTTGATTTCGCGGAACAACTCGACACCCTCATGCCTACCGCGCTGGCCGGAAGCGTCGTGCGGTCGGTGGGCATGACCATTTCCGCGGCCGGGTTTCCGGCGCCGGTCGGGGCGATCGCGCGGATCGAGCGGTCGCGGATGGAGCCACTCGAGGCCCAGGTGATCGGGTTCCGCGATGACATGACGTTGCTGGCGCCGTTAAGCGATCCGACCGGCGTGCGGCATGGGCAGCGCGTGTGTCTGAGCCTGACCAACGCGCGGCTCCGCGTGGGCCAGGGGTTGCTCGGCCGGGTGGTCAATGCCCGGGCTGTGGCGATCGACGGCCGTCCGCAGCCGGCGTTGGTCGAACGCACGGCATTGGATTCCGCCCCGCCGCATCCCTGCCAACGCCCCAGGATCGACCAGCCGCTGGCCACCGGCGTGCGCGTGGTCGACGGGCTGCTCTGCTGCGGACGCGGTCAGCGGATGGGCATCTTCGCCGGCTCCGGCGTCGGCAAGAGTGTCCTGTTGGGCATGATGGCTCGATACACGGCCGCCGACGTAATCGTGATCGGCCTGATCGGCGAACGGGGACGCGAGGTGAACGAGTTTATCGAGCGCGACCTCGGGCCCGAGGGACTGGCAAAAAGCGTGGTCGTCGTCGCCACCAGCAACGAGCCGGCTCTGCTTCGGGTGCAGGCGGCCTCCACCGCGACCGCCATTGCCGAACATTTTCGCGACCAGGGCAAGGACGTGTTGTTGATGATGGATTCGGTCACCCGCTTCGCCATGGCTCAGCGCGAGATCGGCCTGGCCGCCGGCGAGCCGCCCACGACGCGAGGCTATCCGCCGTCGGTCTTTGCGCTTTTGCCGAAGATTGTCGAACGGGCCGGACGCAGCGACCGCGGAAGCATTACGGCGTTTTACACCGTACTGGTCGAGGCCGACGATCCGAACGAACCGATCGCCGACGCGGTGCGCGGGCTGTTGGACGGCCACACCTGGCTCTCGCGGCGGCTGGCTTCGCGCGGCCACTATCCGGCGATCGACCTGCTGGAAAGCCTCAGCCGGCTGATGCCCGAGATCACCACGGCGGAGCACCGCGAGGCGGCCGTCGCATTGCGGACGCTGTTGTCGGCCCATCGCGACCACGAGGATTTGATCTCGGTTGGCGCGTATCGCCGCGGCAGCAACAAGACGGTCGACGCCGCGCTGGAGATGGAAGCCGAAATCAACGCGTACCTGCGCCAGGCGGTCGATCAGCCCTCGGGCCTCGACGACGCGCGGCAGGGCTTGATGGCGTTGTATGAGCGATATGTTGGATTGACCGCGAGTTGATAGCGATTCGGGTTTCCCATGGCACAATTCACCTTCCGATTGGCGACGTTGCTGCGGCTGCGCGAGGCAGTCCGGGATCAGCGACGCGCGGAGTTGGCCGAGGCCTATCGGGTAGACGACTTGTTGCAGAACCAGCAATCGCAAGCCGACGAGCAACTCGCCCAATTGCGGCTGCGGTGTCGCAAGATGACCGAGCCCGGGACGATTCAGGTCGACCCGTTGATCGACGCTCAGCGGTACGAAGTGGTGTTGAAAGCACGGCAGGGCCAATTGAAGAAGCAGCGCGACACCGTGGCCGCCGAGATCGAGCGACGCCGCGAAGTCCTCAACGAAGCAACCCGGGAAGTCCGCGTGCTGGAGAAACTTCGCGACAAGCAAGAAGCTCGGCACCGGGCCGAAGGCCGGCGGCAAGAGACCAAGTTCCTCGATGAAGTGGCCGGCGCCCGGGCCGCCCGGGAGGAGACGCTATGATCGGCTGGATGTTTCGCGCCGCAACGGCCGCACTGGTCTACTTCTGCGTGGGCACTGTCATTGCGCAGGCGGTTTTGGTCGCCTATGCGGGCAGCGCGTGGAAGCTCGACCGCGACAAGCTGCTGCGGGCGTGGGCCGTGTTGCAGAACGTCGACCTCGACGCGATCGAGGAGGCCGTTGCCGAGAACGCACTGCCCTCCTCCGAGCAGCCGTCGTTTCAGGCAGTGGTCGAAGCCCGGGCGTTGAAGATTCGCGATTTGGAACTGCGAGAACAGGCCCTGCGCGATGGGATGACGCAAGTCCAGTTCGAACGCACCCGGCTCGCCGAGGAGCAGACGCGATACAAACGAAACCGCGAGGAGTTTGAGACACAATTGGCGAAGCTGCAAGACAGCGAGGTGGCCGAAGGCTACGACGAGGTCCGCGCGAAGCTCGAAAGCATCAAGCCCGACCAGGCGAAGCAGTTGCTGGCCGAAATGCTCGAAAAGGATGAAATGGACGCCGTCGTGCGTCTGCTGGCCGAGATGTCGAATACGAAGAGTTCGAAGATCATGGAGCAATTCCAAACGCAGCCCGAGATCGAGCAGCTCGACGAGATCCTCCGCCGCATCCGCCAGGGAGCCCCGGTCGCCCAACTGGCCGAGCGGTCCCGGCGGGCGTTGGACGAAACGCCCTGATCGGTGTTCATTAGCGGATTGTTTCCACAAGAACCATAGCCAATACCCATGATCGAATTGCCCTTGGATAGCTCGAACCGATACCCGGCCGCATTATGGTCGCGTCCGGATGCGCCGCCGTTGGCCCCGGGCGCGCCGGGAGGCGTGTCGTTCGAGCGTCAGCTCAGCAAGGCTCGGGAGCGCTCCGAACCGTCGACGACGGCGGAGAGACCGACCTCGCGCGACGAGTCGCGTGATGCTTCCACCGACCGGACGCGGCCAACCGACGCCAGGCCGGACGAGCAGGCCGCGGAAACGTCACGGGAAGACACCACGCAGGCCGACACGGATCGCCGCGAAGACCAACCGGCCGAAACCGCCGAAACTTCCGAAAAGCCGGCCGAAGCGAACCAACAAGAGGCGGCCAAGACCGAAGATACCGAGCAACGCGAATCGCCCGAGTCGACGGAGGAGTCTGAGGCGGCCGTAAGCTCCGAGGCCATCTCATCGAACCGGATAGCGGAGCAGAAGGCGAAGCCGGTCGGCGACAAGCGCGATCTGTTGGCCGCCCATAACCAGGGTAAGCAGGAGCAGATGTCCGGGAAGAGCGCGGCGACCGAACTGCCCGCCGGCGAGGTCCCGTCGGACGAGGCAACGGCCGACGTTGCGGCCAAGGGGTCGGGGAGGAAGTCGGCAGGTAAGGCGGAAAAGGCGACCGCCAACGGACAGAGTGCTGCCGACGCCCAGGCCGAGAAAATCATAGGGTCCAACGCCACGGCCGACCAGTCGCCCGAGGCAGAGCTATCGCCGAAGGTCTCGGAGGGCAAGCGGAAGGACGCCGCGGATGCGGCCGACGCGAAGCGCGCCGAGCATGCCGAGCCGGCGACCGCGGACAACGGCGAGCAGGTCCAGACACAGGCCGTCGCGGGCGAGGCCGCTGGTGTGGACGCAGCCGCGAAAGAGCAGAAGGCCGTCGATGCCGCGCCGGGTGCGAAAACATCACGGACCGACGCCTCGCGGCCATCGGCCGAATCGGCACCGGCGGAATCGGTCGGCCAGCGGGGCCGCTTTGAGCCAAACCGAGCGGCAGCCGCAACGGCAGCCGCGTCGGCGGTGAATGCTTCCAAGGCGCCCGAGACCGAGATGCAGAGCGAGCTTGCCTCAGGCAGCGCGGCCGAGGCTGTCGAAAGAGCCGGCCAACAGGGCGGCAAACCGGCCTCCGAAAGCAATCCCAGCAGCCCGGTCGAGCAGACTGCCCGTCCGACGCCAGCGCAGGCCGAACGTGCCGGTGGCGCGGCGCCGCAGACGACCTCCGGCGACACGTTGGCTCCGAGTGATCGGGTGCGGTTTGTCGAGCGGGTTGCCCGCGCGTTCCAGGCGGCGGGCGACCGGGGCGGCGTGATCCGGCTTCGGCTCAGTCCGCCGGAGCTTGGCGCGATGCGTTTGGAGCTTGTCGTCCGCGACGGCCAGATGCACGCCCGGATGGAAACGGAAACCCAGGCCGCCCGCCAGGCGATCCTCGACAACCTGCCGATGCTCCGCGACCGGCTGGCCCAGCAGGACATCCGCATTGCCCAGTTCGACGTCGATGTGTCGGACCAGTCCGGTGGCGGTTTGCACGACCGGACGGCCGACCAGCCGCCGCCCGATCGTCAGGGTTCGCACCGGCACGGAGCAGGCCCCGGGCGCGCCGCGAAGGTCGAAGCCGCCGCATCGGACGCGGTGAGCGCGTATCGTCTCGGCGACGGCGGGCGATTGAACATTGTGATATAGATTTCCGATAACCGTTCACGACTTGGGTGGGCGGCGTTGATGAACAGGAGGAAACGGAGGTAACGGAGACCGAATTGCTCCGTTTCCTCCGTCTTCTCCGAGATTCGGTCGTTTCGAGTGTGACGGCGAAAAACCCTGTCACGGGAGGGCGAAGCTCCTGCTGAGCCGTGCGTTCCAGGGGTTTCAGCGGCTCGGCGGGAGCCTCGCCCTCCCAAACTTGGAAGTACCGAATCTCACTCGAACACGGTTAAGAAATGGGTCGCGGGAGCGGAACAAGAAGACGGAGGAAACAGAGATTCGCGCCTCTGTTGTCTCTGTTGCCTCCTGTTCCCATTGCCTGCCACATAGTCACCAGTCCGTGAACGATTACGATTTCCGGAACCAAGGAGTTTCCCCATGTCGGTGAATGCAACCAGTGCCGCAGGCCAACAGACCACCGCCGCCCCACCGGGAGGCGACGCTTTCGGCAATGTCAAGCTCGAGGACTTCATCAAACTCCTGGTCGCCGAACTCTCGAACCAGGACCCCCTGGAGCCGATGGACAACAGCCAAATCGTCGAGCAGGTCAGCCAGATCCAGCAGATCGAATCGAACCAACGCCTGACCGAGACGCTCGAATCGGTCATGCTCGGGCAAAGCATTGCCACGGCCGGCAACCTCCTCGGCCGCACCGTCGTCGGGCTTACCGACCAGCAGGCCATGGTCACCGGCGAGGTCGACCGCGTGTCGATCGCTGAAGGCAAGGTGAAGCTCCACCTCGGCGAGCATACCGTCGGCCTGACGAATGTCTCGGAGATCGTCCAAGAGAACGTGGCGGTCGAATAACGGAATGAGGGGATGGCGATTCATTGCCACCTGGAAACGAACGGATTGGACGTTGGTCATTGGACATTGGTCCTTAACCACTGCCCACCCACCAAGACAAAGGAATAAACCATGGGTCTCGCTTCCGCACTCAGCACCGCGTTGACCGGCATGAACGCGGCCGAAACCACGATCGACATCGTGGGTAACAACCTGGCGAACTCGAACACGGTCGGGTTCAAGGCGTCCAGCGCGACGTTTGCCACGCAGTTCCTTCAGACGCAGAGCCTCGGCTCTTCGCCCTCGGACACCTCTGGCGGAAACAATCCCCGGCAGGTCGGCCTCGGGGCGATGGTCGCCGAAATCTCGCCCGACTTCAGCCAGGGCACGATCGAAATCAGCTCGAACCCGACCGACATGGCCGTCCAAGGCGACGGCTTCTTCATGGTCGAAGGCAGTTCGGGCGAAGAACTCTACACCCGCAACGGCGTGTTCAAGCTGAACTCGCAGAACCAGTTGGTCACCGCCACCGGCAACCGGGTGCTCGGCTACGGCGTCGACGACCAGTACCAGGTCCAGCAAACCACGCTGGAGGCGATCGAGATCCCCTTGGGCAATGCGGCCGTAGCCCAGCCGACCGGCAACGTCTATCTCGAAGGCGTCCTCTCGCCGACCGGCGACCTGGCCAGCACCGCGGAAATTATCCGGACCGGCGTGCTCGGCGATGCGTCCTATTCCGCCCCGGGCAGCGGCACCAGCGCCGCGTTGAGCAATCCGCCGAACGTCACCGGACCTCCGCCGACGACACTCACCGGCGCCACCGCCGGCGGCTCGCTCACCGCCGGCAACACCTACCACTATAGAGTCGTCTTCGGCGACGGCACGGTCGGCTCGGTCAACGACGCCGAAGGGGTCACCTCGACCGACATCGGTCCGATCACCCTCGGCGGCGGCGAGGATACGGTCCAAATGGCGAACCTCCCGGTCGACACGACGGGCTATTACTCCACCCGGCGCGTCTACCGCTCCGACGACGGCGGCACGACTTACCGCTTCGTCGGGGAGATCGCCGACAACGTGACGACCGCCTACAGCGACCAACTCTCCGAAGCGGCCGCCGCCGGCAATACGGAACTGAACGACGCGAAGATCACCGGCAACTACAGCTATTATGTCACCTTCGCCAACGCGGCCGGCGGTCCCGGCGTCGGCGTCGAGAGCCGGCCGACGCCGCTTGTCGGACCGGTCAATGTGGTCAACGGCCGCGTCCAGCTCCGCGATCTGCCGGTCGACGCCACCGGCGAATGGAGCGTCCGCCGCATCTACCGCAACCTGTCGACCGACGACAGCACGTTCCACTTCGTCGGCGAAATCAACAACGCCTCGACCGCCGGGATCACCTTCACCGACAGTGCCAGCGACGCCACCATTTCGGCCAATGCCGAGATCGACATGGACGGCCCCACAATCACCAGCGCCACGCTGCTGACCAACGTCCTGCGGCGCGACGGCGACAGCTACTCGCAGGCCTTCGAGGAGGGTACCCTCGCGTTTACCGGCCGCAAAGGCGGACGTTCGCTGACGACCAAGGAGATGGAGATCACCAGCACCTCGACCGTGCTGGACTTGATGAACTTCATGGAAGAGACGATGGGCATCCGCAACGTGCCGGGCCCCGACCCGGTGCGGCCGATCCCCGTCGACTCCTCCGGCGCCAGCCCCGGCGGCTCGGTCACCGCCGACGGCCAAATCCGATTCGTCGGCAACAACGGCGAAGGCAATGCCCTGGAAATCGGCCTTTCCGGGCTGCAACTGACCACCACCTCGGGTACCGACAACATCAATCTGCCGTTCAGCTCGGTCCAGTCGGCGGTCGGCGAGAGCGCCGTGGCCGACTTCATCGCCTACGACACGCTGGGGATCCCCCTGGCCGTGCGGCTGACGATGGCTCTCGAGTCGCGGACGAGCACGTCGACCACCTATCGGTGGTACGCGGACTCCCCCGACAACGGCCCTACGAGCGGCACGGAAATCGCTGTCGGGACCGGCCTGATCACGTTCGACGGCGAGGGGAACTTTACCACCGCCAGCGAATCGACTGTTTCGATCGAGCGGCGAAACGTCTCCTCCGCCTCCCCGTTGGAGTTTGAGCTAGACTTTTCACAGATTTCCGGTTTGGCCGCCGATAGCAGCAGCCTGGCCGTTTCCCGGCAGGATGGTTCCGAGCCGGGGGTGTTGAGCAGCTTCATCGTGGGCGAGGACGGACGCGTCCGCGGCGTGTTCAGCAACGGCGTAACCCGCGACCTCGGGCAGATTGTCCTGGCCCGATTCGCCAATGCGGCCGGCCTGGAGCAGAAGGGCGAGAACCTGTTCGCCTCCGGGGTCAACTCGGGCTTGCCGATCCGCGGCAACCCGGGCGACCAAGGCATCGGCTCGATCATCGCCGGTGCGGTCGAACTTTCGAACACCGACATCGGCAGCAACCTGATCGACCTGATCCTCGCCTCGACGATGTACCGCGGCAACACCCGCGTTGTGACCACCTCGCAGCAGATGCTCGACGAATTGCTCTCGCTGCGGAGATAGCAAGTAGAACCGTCATGATCCGACTGACCGGGCTCGGCGGCGAGCCGTTTGTGCTCAACGCCGATTTGATCTGCTACGTCGAAACCCGACCCGACACGTTCATCACCCTCACCACCGGCGAACGCCTGGTCGTTCAGGAATCGATGGACGAGGTGGTCCGCCGGGCGGTGGTGTACCAGCAGGCGAAGAACCTCGTTCCAAGCGCATCGCAATAAGTGGTGGCGGAGCCGGCCTTGTGGTCGAAATACGAAATACGAATATCGAAATACGAAACAAATCCAAAATACAAAATTCCAATGACGGAAACAAACTCCATCGATGCGGTTTCTGTCATTGATGCTTTGATCATTCAAGTTTGTTTCGTATTTCGGATTTCTCCCCCGTTCCACGTTAATACCTTACTTGACCGACCTCCCCGATGTGGATCGCGACCCTCATAGGCCTGCGGCTGGGAACGGCCCTGATATTGATTTCCATTCTTGTGAAATCACCATTGGGGGCATTTATCGACGTGGCTTCCGTCTTGGTGGTCATCGGGGGGATGGTCGCGGCGACGTTGATCTGTTTTCCGCTGCGGCAGATGCTCAACACGCTGCTGGTGCTTAAGAAGGTCGTGTTCAATAAGCAGCAGAGCATTCCGAAGCTGATCGAGCTGATCGTCTCGCTAGCCGAAACGGCCCGGCGCGACGGACTGTTGGCCCTGGAAAACCGCCTGGAAGAAATCTCCAACCCGTTCGTCGTCCTCGGCATCCAGATGGCGGTCGACGGCACCCGACCCGAGGTGATCGAGGACATCTTGCGAACCGAGATGCAGGCGGTCGCCGCGCGGCACAAGAACGGCAAGGGCGTGATCGACCAGATGGGCCGCTTTGCCCCGGCGTTCGGCATGGTCGGCACGCTGATGGGCCTGATCATCATGCTCGGCGACATGAGCCCCGACACGATCGGCTCCGGCATGGCCGTGGCATTGCTGACGACGCTTTACGGGGCAATCGTCTCAAACCTGTTCCTGCTACCCTTCGCCGAGAAGCTGGGCTTCCTGAGCAAACACGAACTACTGACGATGGAAATCGTCGTGCGGGGGATCATGGGCATCCAGTCGGGGGACAACCCCCGGGTGATCGAGCAGAAACTGAGCACCTTTGTTCCGCCGAAGCAGCGGCCCAACACGGAGAAGGCAGCCTGACGATGTTCGACGATGACGAACAAGCTGGGATTCCCGAATGGGTTGTCACCTTCGGCGACATGATGTCGCTTTTGCTGACGTTCTTCATCATGCTTTTTTCGATGAGCGAGATCAAGGAGCAGGAACTGTACCAGGCGGTCGCCGAGGCCCTGCGGAAGCGGTTCGGCTACGAAGCCACGATGACCAGCCTTGTGCCCGGCCGGATGCGACCTCGCAACTCGGACCTGGCCAAGCTGTCCACCACCGGTCGGGCGCGGAAGCAGGATACGACCCAAGGCGGCGACAAGATCGAGGCGCCGGTCGGCGAGCATCCGCGGGTGCGCGACATACGCCGGGGCGAAAACACTACGGTCGGAGGCGTCGTCTATTTCGACCCCGGATCGGCCGAACTGGACGACGCCCACAAGCAGATCCTCGCCCGGGCGGCGCAGCAGATCGGCGGCAAGCCGACGAAGATCGAAATCCGCGGCCATACGTCGATGCGGCCGCTGGGAGCCGAGTCGCCCTATCGTGACCATTGGGCGTTGGCGTACGCCCGATCGCGAAACGTGGTCGACTACCTGATCGGCCTGGGCATCAATCCCAAGCGGCTGCGCATCGCCGTGGCCGCCGACAACGAACCGACCCACCTCGGCAGCGATCCGGTGCTGGAGAAGGAAAACGACCGGGTCGAGGTGGTCATGCTCGACCAATGGGTCACTGACTTACAGGGTACCCAAGAGGAACTCGAGAAGTTGTACTTAACCCCGGCGGCGAGCCCGTAGCTTGGCTCTGCCGAGCCGGGAGGCGGAACCATAAGCCATCGAACCGGCCGTTCTTCCCGGCCAAACCCAATCCAGGCGGAATCTACCATGGCGGACCATCCCAAGAACTTCAACGACGAAACACCGGCGACTGCCCCGGCCGGGCCGTCACTGTTGGGCAAGCTGCGGATCCTGCTCTTTGTGGTGGGAATCGTGGTCGCCGAGTGCCTGGTGGCCTACCTGTATTTGCCCGGCGAGGCCGAAACGGCGGCCATGGCCGAGGCATCGCACCGCAAGGCACCCCCACCCCAGCCCGACCCTCTGAAGGCACTCGAGGAGGAAGAAGACGATCTGGCCAACCAGATCGAGGTCGACATGGAGCAGTTCAGCGTTTCGGCCTACCAGCCGCTCACCAACACCACACTGCGAATTGACTTCCACCTGTGGGGGGTTGTTCATGCGGAGAATGAGGTCGAATTCATTCGCCTGAAGGACGAGAATCTCAACCGCTTCCGCGAACAGGTCATCGTGACCGTCCGCAGTGCGTCGCTGAACGACCTGACCGACGCAGGATTGGGCTTGCTTAAAAGGAAGATTTTAGAGAAAACCAACAAGCTCTTCGGAAAACCCCTTCTGAAGGCGGTTATTGTCAGTGATTTCTCGTTTATCGAGCAATAGGGACACTTTTTCAGAAAAGAAACCACCTTCAGGGTTTGTGTGCACACCCCTCCGTGGGCACGCATTGATCGACGCATATCCAAGGACGGATGGCGATGAGTAGCGACAATCTGCTAGATCAGTCGGAAATCGAAAATCTCCTCAACCAGAAGCAGGTGCCTGTGCCGCCTGGCGGTGGGGGTACGCCCGCCGGGTCGGCAGACGCCGCCGAAGGCTCGGCCGGTGCTTCTCCAACGGCGGCTTCCCCAGCGGGCGAGGCTACCGCGTCGGCGGCGTCAGCTTCCGGGACCATGGCCGACACATTGAAGCAGCCGCCCGGCCAAGAGGGCGATGCCTCGGACCAGGCCGAGGGCGGCATCTCGCAGAATGATATCGACTCCCTGTTGAAGCAGGCCCAAGACGCCATTGCGTCGGTCGACGCTCCCGAGCAAGACGGCTTACCTCAGGGTGCCGCGTCCTTCCAGCTTCCGGAGTTTTCCTCGCAGTCGGGCTCGATGGAAGCCACGTCGCTGGAGTTGCTCAACGAAGTCGAGCTGGACCTGAAGATCGAACTCGGCCGCACGCACATGTACCTCGAGGATGTGCTGAAGCTCCGCCAAGGTTCCGTCGTTCCGTTGGACAAACTGGCCGGCGACCCGGTCGACATCTACGTCAACGGGCGGCTGATTGCCCGGGGCGAGGTGCTGGTGCTTAACGACAACTTCTGCGTCCGCGTGGCCGAACTGATCGCCGGCGTGGAAGGGGGAGAGTGAGTCGCCGGCTTCGAGCGGCACGCCTGCGCGGGAATGACGGTTGAAGGGAACTCGAGTGGACAAGAGATGGCCCGATACGCGACCCACCCTTGGATTGTTGCACCATTAGATACCTGAAAAGCAAGCCACTGTCACCCCGCATCCTTATCGACCCATCGGCCCGGGCGGGTTGACGAAAAACCAGATTTCAAGGAGAGGCACGGATGCCTCGGAACCCTATCCTTCTAGCGGCGGCATGGCTCTGCCTGGTTCCCGGCTGGGCGACGGCTCAGCAGAATCCGGCGACCGCCTGGGATTATTCACCCAGGCAGACCTCGGGACCGCACAAGGCTCATGCGCCCACCTATCCGGCCGCCGAGCGGTGGCAGGCCGAGCCGACCACCGACCGAGCGGTCGATCGGGCCGTCTACGCCGCCGAGCAGCGGCCATCGTACGGAAGCATCGAGCCGAGCGCCTACGTCGGCCCGGAATCGCCTCCGGCCAACGCTTCCGTGACGCCGCAATCGGTCGAGCCGCCGCGGCCGCTTGCCCAGGGCAGTGCCGGGCCGATCCCCTTGGCCGCGCCCCAGGCATCGCCCGGGTTGCCGGTCTCGCCGCCGGGAAAAGCGGCCGACCGGAACCAGCGACGCGGCGGCAGCGCCGCCTCGGCCGTCACGGTCGTCGGCAGCCTGGCCATGGTCGTGGGCATTTTCCTCCTGGTCGCCTGGACGATGCGGCGTGCGACGCCCAAGAGCATGATGCCGCTGCCGGGCGAGGTCTTTGAAGTGCTTGGCCGCGCCTCGATGGCCGCCCGCCAACAGGCCTATCTCTTGCGGTGTGGGCATAAGCTGTTGTTGGTCTCCGTCACGCCGGCCGGCGCCGAAACGCTCACCGAAATCGATGACCCCCTCGAGGTCGACCGTCTGGCGGGCCTTTGTCGCCAAAGCGCGCCGGGCAGCGCGACGGCCACTTTCCGACATGTGTTCGCCCAGCTCAGCGGCACGACGCGTTCCGGACGCGGATCGTTCGGCACCGTCGACGAACTCCAACTCGGCCAGTCCGCCCCCGCCAACTACTCCAGCACGGAGGGCCGGCATGGGTAGCAAATCGTTCGCCGTGATGATGCTACTTGGTCTCGCTGTCGGCCAAGCGGCGTCGGCTCAACAATTGCCGCCGCACGAGCCGGCGTCGAGCCGCCTGGCGCCGAACGATTCGTCGGCCGGCGAGCCGTCGTCGAACCAGCCGCTGTCGATCGAGCTGCCCGAGGGCATTGCCGGCGGGCCGGAACATTGGACCAGTCCCGAGGGACTCAGTTCGGCCATCCAGGTGATGCTGCTGCTGACGGTGCTGAGTCTTGCGCCGGCCGTGTTGCTGATGACAACCTGCTTCGTTCGCGTGATTGTTGTGCTAGGGCTTTTGCGCCAGGCACTCGGCACCCAGTCGCTTCCGCCGAGCCAGGTCATCACGGCATTGGGGCTGTTCATGACGCTGATTGTCATGGCGCCCACGTGGACCCAGGTTTACCAGGACGCGATACTCCCTTACACCGAGCACGAAATTCCGCTGGAGGACGCGTGGACCCGCGGTGTCTCGCCGGTGCGGCGATTCATGAGCCACCAGATCGAGCGGACCGGCAACGCCGAGGATGTCCACCTGTTCCTCCGCTACCTGCCCGAGCCGCCCAGCGAGGCCGACTACGCCGAGATGACCTACGACGACGTGCCGCTGACGGCCCTGCTGCCGGCGTTCATGCTCAGTGAGTTGAAGACGGCCTTCCTGATCGGGTTTCAGATCTACTTGCCGTTTCTGATTCTTGACATGGTGATTGCGGCCGTGATGGTTTCGATGGGCATGCTGATGCTGCCGCCGGTGCTGATCTCGCTGCCGTTCAAGCTGTTGCTGTTCGTGCTGGTCGACGGCTGGCACCTGGTCGTCGGCATGCTATTGGAAAGCTTTCAAGTGCCGATGTGAGGAGCAAAAACGCATGGAACCTTCGACCGCGATCGACCTGGGCCGCGAAGCCCTCTGGATATGCCTCTTGATCGGCGCGCCGGTGCTGGTGGCGGGGCTGGTCGTGGGCGTCGCGATCGGGTTATTTCAAGCGCTGACGCAAATCCAAGAGCAGACGGTCGCCTTCGTACCGAAGATCCTTGCCATGGTCCTCGCGCTGAGTTTCACGCTGCCCTGGCTGATTACCCGGATGCTGGAGTATTCCACCCAACTGATCAGCTCGATCCCCGATCGGTTGTGAAGTCGCCCATGGCCTGGCTACAAGCCCTGCAACTCGAAAAATTCCTGCTGTTCGCCCTGGTGCTGACCCGGGTGAGTGGGCTGACGGCGACCGCGCCGATCTACGGCACCAAGGAAGTGCCGAGGCAGGTCCGCGCGCTGTTGGCCGTGGCGCTGGCACTGCTGATCACCCCCAGCCAATGGCACGTGCCGGTCGACCATCCGGGCAACCTGATCAACTTCCTGGTATTGATCGCCGGCGAACTGCTGATCGGCATGTGCCTGGGCATCGGCGTGGTGATCCTCTTCTCGGGCATCGAACTGGCCGCGCAAATGATCGGCCGCACCGGCGGGCTGGCCCTGGCCGAGGTCTACGACCCGGCGATGGACGCCAGTGTGCCGACCTTCTCCCGAATGCTCTTGCTGGTTACGATGGCCGTGTTCGTTTGCATCGGCGGGCACCGAGCCGTGATGGGCGGACTGCTGGATACGTTCGAGGCCATCCCGCCCGGCGGCGATCCGATGCTCACCCGCGTCCTGCCCGACTGGATGCCGGCCGAGGCCGACGGGCTGCCCATTGGGGTTCAGGCCATGGTCGAACTGGTCTCGCAGAGCTTCCAGCTCGGCGTCAAGGCGGCCATGCCCGTGGTGACGGCCCTATTGCTGTCGACGTTGATCATGGGCCTGATCAGCCGCACCATGCCGCAGTTCAACATCCTGATGGTCGGGTTCGGCATGAACGCGATGCTCACGTTCGCCATCTTCTCGCTGACCATCGGCGCGGCCGCCTGGATCGTGCGCGACTGGTTCCTGCAAGAGTCGCTGCATCCGGCCCTGGAGAGCCTCTTGCAGTCGCTCGGCATCGGCTGGCCGTTGCGGGGGATTTCGTAGACCATGGCCGAACAGCAAGGCGACAAATCGCATGATCCCACGCCGCATCGTCGGCAGAAAGCCCGGGAGGAGGGCCAGGTCGCCAAGAGCCAGGACCTCGGCTCGGCGCTGCTGCTGTTGCTGGGGCTGTTCTGCCTGATGCTCTACGGCGACGACCTGCTCGAACTGTTTGGGCAAATCTCCAAACACCACCTCGGCGGCGACCCGTGGTTGGTGATCGACCAACAATTCGTCGTCCAGCATTGGAATGCCACGCTGATGGCCTTGGCCCGATCGCTGCTGCCGATCTTCGGGCTGCTGTTGCTCGGGTCGGTCGCGGTGAATGTCGCGCAGTCGGGGCTGCTCTTTCTGCCGGGCAAGCTGGCCCCCGACATCACCCGGCTCGACCCGATCAAGGGCCTCGGGCGGATCTTTTCGCTCGCCGGCGCCGCACGGCTGATGTTCGGGCTGTTCAAGATCCTGGTTATTGCGGCCGTCGCGCTGGCGAGCCTGTATGCCGAGCGGATGGCAATCCTCGGGCTGGCCGAGTTGGCCGTCGCACAGATCGCCGCGTACCTGGTGCAAATCTTGTTCTGGACGGCACTGAAGGTCGGCGTCGCGCTGCTGATCCTCGCCGTGTTGGAGTACGCCTTCCAACGATGGAAGCATGAGCAGGACCTGAAGATGACCTCGCAGGAAATCCGCGAGGAGATGAAGAACCTCGAGGGCAACCCCGAGGTCGCCGCCCGACGGAAGGCGGTGCAGCGGCAGTTGGCCATGAACCGCGTCTCCTCGGCCGTGCCGAAGGCCGACGTCGTGATCACCAACCCGACCGAACTGGCCGTGGCGATCCAGTACGCCCCCGAGAAGATGGCCGCGCCGATCGTCGTGGCCAAGGGGGCCGGCGTGGTGGCCCAGCGGATTCGCCGCTTGGCGTTGGAGCACGGCGTGCCGATCGTCGAGCGCAAGCCGCTGGCCCAGGCGCTCTACCGCGAAGTCGACCTCGACCGGCCGATCCCCGAGGACAAGTACGCCGCCGTGGCCGAGGTGCTGGCGTACGTCTATCAATTGAAGGGTAAACGGTTTAAGGGTTGAGGACGATTGAGAGTTGAGAGTTGAGAGTTGAGAGTTGAGTGTGAGGAGATAGTTGAGGGGTAAGGCGTCCGGTCGCGCAAATCGTCA
>Ga0180434_10003577_pt1 | contig 19718 bp, 14 predicted proteins | sample SS_ome_7_FD_132453 | JGI IMG/M metagenome (GOLD analysis project Ga0180434, IMG submission 132453) | Hypersaline lake sediment archaeal communities from the Salton Sea, California, USA - SS_1_D_2 metaG | ecosystem: Environmental > Aquatic > Non-marine Saline and Alkaline > Hypersaline >...
GCGCTCCACCCCGACCGCTCGGGCGCTCCGGTGGCCATCTACCGGCTGTTCTACGAAGCTCACGTCATGTGCCGGCAGATCCTGAAGGCCCGGTCGGCCGGCGATCCGTCGACGCTGGTGCGGGAGGACTACGACACCCCCGAAGGCCACCAGATCGCCGAGGAGATGACCGCCCGCGAAGACTTTCAGTCCTGGTTCAACAAGTCGTTCGAAGAGTACCACAAGTGTCTATTCGAAAAGTCCGAAGGCCATGGCGATTGGCTGAAGCAGGGCGACGACGACGAGGATTGGGAGGAACAGCTCAAGACGGGCGAGCGAAAGGTGACGACGCAGCAGCAGATGGCGGCGGAGATGGCCAAGTACCGCAAGCAGGCGGCGGAGCGGGCGCTAGTGTTGGCAGATGGCCCGATGCCGGCGGCCGATGGCGCTGTTGGCTGTGGCACCCTCTTGCTAGCTTCAGACGCCGGGGCCCGGCCGTTGTTGGGTGGTTCGGTGGGCGACGTGTCGTACGGCGACCTGAAGCGGTCATACGAGGAGAGCGTGGTGCCGATTGTGGCGCTGGACAACGACGGCAGTTCGTACCCCCGGCCCAAGACGATGGAGGAGTTGATGCGGGAGCGGGAGCAGGTGGAAAACGAAGCAGCGGAGTTCTTGCAGGACAAGAGCATCCACCAGGCGGAGATGGACCGGCAGCGCGACCAGCAGCGGATCTCGGCGGATGCCCGGATGCACGCGCTGATGCAAGAGGAGCGGGAGGCGTTGGATGCGCACCAGCGGTGGTTGGCGTCGTCGCTGCGGATCACCGACGGGCGGCCAAATTGAGCCGGACACATGGTGTAAGTGAAGGGTTAGTAGCAGCCGTGGCACTTGCAACAGAGCACAAAGATGTGGTGGAGGAGCACCTGGCGGTGCTGAGCGAGGTGTGTGAGGGTTTGTGCGGGCAGGGATTTCCGCACGAACTGGGGATGGTGGTGCTGATTGAGCACGGCGGGATGCGGGCGCCGTCGGCGGCGGCCTTCTGGGGAGAGCGGCGGATGTGGGAGTGGGTGGCCGACATGGAACGGAACTTCCCTAAGAATACTACGTTTGGGAGTTCGCACAGGGCGGAAGCCTTATCATCCCAGTGTGTCTGTGGGATGGTGGCGGTCCAATTTCGGCCTATGCATGCCTACAAGGATGCATTGTCAAGCTACGGCCGAGCTAAGATGACGAAGCAAATGGCGTGTCATCAGGCGCGCCGATTATCCAATGTGACAGAGCGGTGGGTAGCTGAAGGGCCGTGGAAGCGGGACAGCCCTAGTGCGCCGCTACGGGTGGCTCCACAATGTTCAATGAACGAGTTGTGGGGGGTTATTTGGACCAACACGTCAGCGAAGCTGACAACACATGGCGAAACGATGAGGGTCTTGCTTGAGCTGAACCGCGGGATTCGGTTCCGGGAGGGGTTGTTGGAGCGGGAGTTTCTGTGGGCTGCGGACCGGCCGCAGATCCGGGAGGCGATCGCCAAGGTTAACGGCACCGAGGTGGTGAAGATCAAGGGCGACGACTACACCAGCCGAAACGAGTGGGTGCGGATATACTACAATAGTCTGCGCGAGAAACCGTTGCATAATTGGCCCTATGCCGATGACTAAGGGGGTGCAAGAGGGAAGGCGGAGTGAATGTATGTCCTGCTTCATTTTTTGATGAAGTAGATTAGCAACCTCAATGGCTATCCGGGTATTGCCGGCAGAGTACCCCGAAATTCCTGATGACATGTCGCTCAATGAGTACGCTGGAGAGGCCCGAGCGCACGCTCTAGGTGAGCTGGGGTTTGAGTGCTTTCAGCAACTCCAGACCATCCTGAGTGACCCGACACTTTCGGTGCTGTTCAATGATGGTGGTTTGGGATTACTGACCAAGCTCAGGTTGAAAGGGCTGGACAATCTGTCTATCGAAAATTACGCAGCAAACGTTCCCGACGAGAGGACGAAGCGGCAGTTTGATGGGGCCAAGCAGTTGGCAGAACACATTGAGACCTTGCTGGCGGACGCTAAATACAAGAAGATGATGACCGAAGCGGAGACTGCAGATCCAAAGGACGATGGGGCCCCTAAGTATTGCAGTCAGATCCTGAGAAAACTGGATAGTGAACTGAACTACATCAAGGAAGTTGCAGTCAAGGAGACATCGGAAGGCGATGACGAGCTGAAGATGTACCTTAGCACCGATCCGCGATACCGGGTCACCCGGAACGGAATTCAGCAAGCGGTGTACAACAACATCCAAAAGGCGCTCAGGAATTTCCCTCCGCTCAGTGACGAACCTCCATTCAAAAAGGGTAAGCGGATTGTCACACTGAAGCAGTACCTTGCTCTTCTGGAAGAGGCAGCTGACAAGTATGCCCGTAAGGCGAAGCGTGTCATGGGGGCAGCTCGCAAAGGGCATGGGCTCAGCACCGCCGAACAAAACCGTAACAAGCTGTGTGTAGCGTCGGTGCCGTTTGCTGCCCTCCAGAGCGCCATGTTCTCGGCGCCACAACTGATCCGCAGTGCGGTCAAGTGGCAATCGCAGGGTGACACTGACCTCGAGATCCGTCTGCAACAAATTCTTCAGAGTAATCCTGCGAGTGCAGGATACACCGACAACCCGTGGCTATTTGGCGGTCTGACGGCCCGGGTGCTGACCGAATGGATAGGTAAGTATGTAAATGCAGCCACCCGACCAGCCAATAACTTTGCCAATGTGGTTCCAGGTTTTCACCAATTCATTGCCCCCACTCTTGCAGAACTGAAGACCCACCGAATGTACTGGGGCGCAACCTTCCCGGGTGTGCTGGCCTCCCGGCCAGAAATCACAGCCATTTCTTCAGAAGGAGCCGCCTACGTCAACAACATTCTTCTCAAGGGAGCAGACCTGGAATCGCAGGTGTTGCTGAGCGCGATGTATGCTATGCCAACTCCGAATGTCATTTCGACGAACGGCGAATCAGCAGTCGACCCACGCAACATGCCAGAGCGGTTCTTCAACAACGCAATGACAAAACCCAGATTCAAGGCGTTGGACAAGGGGCGAGGCGCCAATCCCACTTGCAACACGCTGGCTCGTTTGTTAGACATGGGTGATGATTCGTGCCCCACACTGAAGAAAATGTCGCCTGTGCTTGCCAACCAGAAGCAGACCTATCCAATCGAGATCCAGGCAAGCGAGGGGGCTAGCCGGGTCGGTCTGACGTTCAACAAGGGAGCTGTGACGGTGAATGTATCGCTCAACGAACCAAAGGCCGGGGGCTCACGACCACGTCAGGGAGTCTTGTGGCCGACGGTGGCGGATGCCATCAATCCGGTTGGGGTGCGGTACCAGCTGAACCGCACAATGAACCTCAAGAGCTCCGACTTCAACTCGTTTGCAAAGGCGGGTGCAGCTGGACTGATGGCGACCAGAGTTGTTGAGGGATTAACAACGGGAATGAAGACACCGGCACGGCCAGTGACATCCAGTATTCCAGCACCAGGTCGGTATGCACTGTATCTCAACAATCCGGTTTGGATGGGCAAAGTGGTGAGCGCTGCACTCCAGAAATGGGTCGGCGACTACTCGCGGCTAATTGAGACGTTTGTGCAATACACTCTGCCCAGCGGAAAGGTTAAGAGCAGTGCGTTGCTAGCGAACAATGATCGTCCGGCGCAGGCCGCTGCGATTCTAATGACCACCGCCAAGGGCCGAGAGTTGACCCCATCGGCATGTTATTACGCCAGCGATCTTAACAACATCAAGAAGGATCTAGAGATCATAAAGTTGGACGCCGAGATCAAACAGGCCAGAGGTAACAAAGCCAAGATCCAGAAGCTTAACGACAAGCGCACCAAAGCATTGGGCAAAATGGTATTCGGCGCTTGGGCTCTCTCGCCAGAAGCGATCCGCCAGAATCAGTACATCACCAATGCCGCCCACATATCCCCTTTTGTAACGACTCGCGGAGCGCCACACGCAGGTCAAAACGCCCCACCCGGTTCGTCGGTATCGACGTTGCTTCTGTCGGCAGCGGACACCCTGCACGACATGACTCCAAGTGCGGGGCACATGGCCGAGATGGCAAAGGCATTGTCCAAAATGCTTTCCGGAATGGCTGGTGGGAGCAAGAGAAGGGTGATTAACCGGCGCAGGGGGCGGCGACGCGTGCAGCGAGGTGGTGTGAGGGATGAGCTGAAGCAGCAAGTGCTGATACGTAAGGTGCGAGAGCTGATAGCGACCGAAGCGATGATGGCACTGGCGGATCGGTTTCTGGCGGCGAACGGCTCCGAGACTGGGATCGGCGAGTATGTTCAGGTAAGTGCAAACACCTACATCAGTATCCAGGACTACGACACATTCGAAGAGAACAGGATTTTGCGCTACGTGAAGGCTACTGAGGATGGTGATATGGTAGTGATTACAGAGCGAGGACACTACGATCCAATCACAGAAGAACAAATTCAATCCATTGAAGAGACATTAGCGAATGATCATTCACGAATCCTTGTGTCGCAAGAAGAGCCAGTTGAGCGGGAGTTTCTTTCACAGTTGGTGGGATCGCTCGGCGAAGTGATTGACGATCGTCTATTTGCAAATACTTATTACCGCAGCCATGAAGATCAACAGGATTTCGCACACCTACCAATCGATAGCGAAGAATCTGAATCGCGCGAAGATAACGAAAATATGCCTGGTTATGTGGTTACCATTATGACAATAATTACACAGCATGATTCGGTTTGGTTTGAGCAGCTCCGGGATTGGGTGCGGCAGCTGGGCGAGATTGGAATGGAACTTCTTGCGGAGCAACCGGCGGACGGTCTCAGGGCGACACAAGCAAAGGCGCAAGAATGGCAATCCAATTGGCAAACGTTTGTGGGGGAAACGATGGCGCCGGTGGAACTGCCAGAAGATGCCGTGATTCCAGAGTCTGATGCGCCTCCTTTGGCGGAGATACCGGCATCGCCCGAGCCGGTAACACAACCGCGTGTAGGACTGGGCAGAGACCGAGTGTTCCGGACGCCATCGGCGAGCAGCCGCGAGGGAACTACCTCACCACCGCCGACCCTCCCTGGCTCTCCTTCTGCAGGATCGGGCGAAGAACTCGATATATTCAGAGCACAGCAAGAAATGGCCGCAGAGCGGGCACGCCGTGAGGTATCCATGTCGTCTCCGCCTGAGGTTTTAGCGGCGCCGCAAAGGGCGGTAACACGTTGGAGTACGCCGCGAGGTCGCAGCGGGATTCGTGCAATGAGCCCAGGGATCGAGGGACGGTTCTATCTCCACAAGAAGCGTGGAGAGCACGATCCAGTTGAGCGACGCGAGGTGCGCCAAAAGGGGGACATCGCCCGCCGAAAGTCTAAGCGGCAGGATACCTGGCGGGGGCCGCGGAAGATGGATGCTCGTGTACAACCACCAAGCCCCAATCCGTTGGGCTTCCTTGGGTTTGGCGGCGGCGGGAAGCGGCGGCGTCGCACCCAGCGCAAGTCAAAAACTAAGCGGACAGGAAAGAAGCGACGAACAGCAATCCCGAAGCGGCAGCATCGCCGCCGCACGCAGCGGAAAACTCGCAAGCAAGAGAAGAGGAAGTAGAATGGCCGCCGCTGCCTCCGCCCCCAAAAGCAAAACGATTGTGATCGGAACCGAAGGGATTATTCCGATCAGTGATCGGGACAATCTGATGCGATTAGTCAATGATGTTCTGAAAGATGGAAAAGACAGGGTCAATGGAACAGCAGTTAACATGCGCCTCATCCGCAGTCTCAACTTGTTTGGGATTCGAGAACGTGATCCCCATCATACGATTGGAGTCGATACCAATGCGGTCAGCACTCTTATTGCGCAACTCTACCAACAGCCTGAGTATCTCTTGCAAACCCGTCAGATGCCGTGGCGGCAATCAGCAACAAATCGTCATGTTGTGGTTGGATTGGGTGCAGAACGACTGAAAACAACAGAAATCTTCTACGACATGGGACGTATGCCCGAACGTTTCGTTGATTCTGTCGATGGTGGACCGCTCACGGTCATGTACACATTTGGAACATATGCTGATAACGCACCTAATCCGACATGTTCGGGCTGCAATCATGTAGCATGGCCCCCAATCGGCGACGGCATTATTATTACCGAAAGGGCATTTCAAAGCCTGGGACTGGGTTGCAAAGTTACAGCAACGCACGTGTCAGGCAAAGGAAAAAACGCTTCGTGGACCTATCACATTGAATATTCTGACAATGAAAACGACAGCAACCCCGGTTGTGTAGAGGAAAATCCTTACTATGATGGTGGACCTGAATGGAAAAGTGAAAAGGATGCGAATGATACCTACTTCCCTTCAAATGCCGACAAGAATTATTGGATTCGGAAAGCAACGAATGAACTTGGACGCATACCAAAATCGGGCGACTACGAAGCATGCGAAGTGCGTTCGCATATCCTTGGAAAGCTGTTGGGTGATACACTTCAGGTGATGCTCTACAATGCTTGGTTCAAGCGGCATCCGGACCATCAGCCACTGATGATCACACAGGACAGGAATGTTGTATTGTTGAACTTGTACTACAAAGCACCATTTGTCCATATGCCAAGCAATACCAAGACCGCGACCGCGACAAGACGAATGTACAACCACATCATCAAGGAGGATGACCCAAACATCAGTGAATTCAGCAAGAGTTACATCTATTTTTGTCCCACACGCGATCCTATGTCTAGGGCTAAGCTTGAATACCGCTCGACCCTTACCGGCATCGCCGCTAACAACAAGTTGGTGATTGACTCTGTCAAAAATGTTTTGTCAACTGGTTGGGGATACACCAACTTGAAAGTAGGTTCCAAGACTGTCGAATGGGCAACTATTCCCAAAGGTTTTTGGAGGGCCTGCTTGGCAGATCTGACCGAAATCAACAAGACGCTGGAAAGACGTTCTCTGACACCTGATCAGCTTCTTGCAAAGCGTCCAGCAGCACGTTCAAAAGAGGACCAGATATGGGCTCTCAACAAGCACGCCAAAAAAATGAAACATAAATATCATCTGATGAATGTCGTAGCAAAAGATGCAGAAGGAGAAAATAGGATCGTCATTGGCACTCATTGGACTCAACAATATGGGTATGGCCGACCAAATCTCGATACCTATCTTGAATCACGTCTCAAAATGATGAAATCGATGAGAGTCGGCGGAACTATGTGGGATGAGGTTCTCGAACAAAAAAAGGACACCAATCTATCATTGACAGAATGGCAACTAATCATGACAAAGGCTTACTACGGGAGCAAGGATCCGGCGTTGCGGACAGCAGCGTACAAGGAGGGTGCGTTCGAGAACTACACGCCAATCCAATCGGCTGGCGCCCGTCTGCAAGAGGGAGGATTGGGTGAGGAAGACGAGGGTGGTGAGTTGATTGACTACTTGGCCCCCATCCCCCGTGAGCTCATCCAGAACGACGGTATGTCCATCAGCTTCATCCAGGCGATTCAGCAGAACCAGGACTACCTGAAGGTTCCCAACCTAGTTGACGTTGTGGGTTTTCCCGAGGTGGACACGTCCCCGATGATGTACTACTGCGATCCAGATATGCAGCCGGGTGATGAGTCGTACATTCCAGGCTGTGAGGGCAAGGGCGAAGTGGATCTCAACGCCATGTACCTCTCGAGCATCGGTGAGGCAGTGGCCGAACTCGCACGGCGCTATCCGGGTACCAACATCCCAACAGCCGACGATGTCTACTGGTGGCTCTACAACACCTCATTAGTTTTTGATATGGATCAGCTGATCGTCACAGCGGATTACCTGGAGCAGGCATTCATCCCACACTACTGGAATTTGACACCAGTCGACATCGAGTTGACAGACGAGGTTTTTAGTCCGCCAGCAGCAGCAGCAGCGGCGCCAGCAGCGGCCGCACCTGCACCGGCCCAAACGATGGAAGTGGAACGACCACCGACCCCCGAGGTACGGTGGAGTGCCAGAACGGGAATGGGAGTGCTAGCGCCCCGTGGATTCTCGCCTCCACCCGAATCCATAAAGCAGCCAGTGTCGGCATTGCCAAAAACGACCCGCTCTGGCACCGCATCTAAGATGCGATCAGTCAAGCACACGCGTCGTTCCAGAGCAATGACTCCTCGACTTTCGGTCGATACCCAACGTCCAGCCAAAAGCTTCTTGGCCAAAGCCGAAAGGGGGATTGAAAAACTCTTCGCAGGCGGAAAGCGAAAGCCCTCCAAAAAACACACCCGGCGCAAGTCAAAAACTAAGCGGACAGGAAAGAAGCGACGAACAGCAATCCCGAAGCGGCAGCATCGCCGCCGCACGCAGCGGAAAACTCGCAAGCAAGAGAAGAGGAAGTAAATATGAAGTGGCACAGCATCGCCATCGGTTCGGTCATCGCCGTCATCGTCCTGACCGCCTACATCATCCTGGCCCCGATGGGCGCCCCCCGCACCGAGGGCTATTCCAACCGGATTCTGCCGTTAACCATGGAAGACCCGCAGCCCGCCCAGGTCGTCTCCACTGGCTGCTTCACCGGCTACAACGACTGCTCCATGCTCAACGATTGCTGCCGTCAGCACGCCATCGACAATCCTCAGGACGCCATCCACACCACCGACTGCGGCATGTGGGCCAAGGGGCAGGCCGAAAATCCCAAGAGCTACCTCAACTGGATTAACTGGGGCGCCACCCTACTCAGCATCCCGTCCTACTGCCGCTACAACCCCACTCCCGACCAATGATCAGATCAACCTTTCCCAACTCTACTCCTCTTGCACCACCACGATTCGCCCGTCCACGGTCTTGACCTTGCGGTGCCGCGCCGCCCCGTCGCCGTCGGCGTGAAACTTGTCGTGGCACTCTCGGCACACATTAATCAGGTTGGCCGCTGCGTCAACTCGGGCCCCGCTCTTGCTCAGCAACCGCATCTCATCCGCATCCGCCTGATGCTGAAGATGGTGCACGTGTTCGCCCGCCGCTCCGCACACCTCGCACATCCCCCGCACCTTCTTGCTCGAATAGCGCGACGTGTTGGACCCCAGCACGCTGCCGCCCTCTGGCAACAGCTCTGCCCGCACAGTGTACGCCCGGTCCAAGAAATCCTGCGGCATCCGGAGCGACTTGCACACCTCCAACCCGTAGATGCTGTCGCCCGGCCCGTCCTCCAGCTTGCGGTTGTAGACCAAGGCGTCTGCCTCAGCGTCGTACCGCACCTGGAGATGCTTGGATACCAACCCCGGGAGCGCCCGGACACACGGCAGCCGCGTCACCTCGTGGAAGTGCGTAGCAAACATGTGAGTGCAAGAGGTGGAGGCGAGGGATACGAGTCCGCTGGCAAAAATGGAAATGGCCGATACCGTCTCGGTGCCCGAGCACACCTCGTCGCCGAGCACCAGGGTTCGGGGGTTGGCGTTCCGCAGGATGGCGTTGAACTCGGTCATTTCCACAGCAAAAGTGGAGAGGCCGCGGAAGAGATCGTCGTTGCCGAGGATCCGGGTGTAGACGGCGGCGTAGGGCCGGATGGCGAAGCGTTCGGCCGGCACGTAGAACCCCGCCTGCGCCAGCACCACCGCAATCCCGACGCTCTTGATCAGCGTGGACTTGCCCGAGGCATTCGTCCCAAACAGAAGCATTCCGTCGGGCGCCCCCTCCGTCCCAAACACCAGATCGTTGGGCACAAAGAGCTCTTCGTTGTCGATGCGTTCGGCCAGCATGTGCCGCAGCCCCACCGTCTCAAACCACGAGCGCTCGCCCGAGTGCGCCACGTCGGGCCGGCAGTAGCGGTTCTCCACCGCCATCTTGGCAGCGGTCGACGCCACGTCCAGCCCCGCCACAAATGAGTTGACGCACCGGATTCGCTCTTCCATCCCGGCCAGCTCCTCCAGCACCTTCTCGAAGCGCTCAACTCCCATAGTCTCAACTCGCTGCTTGGCCGCCGCCAGCCGCCTGAGCAGCTCCCGGATGGCTTCGTTCTCAAACCGATGCTTCTTGCTCGCCCCCGACACCACCTTCACCCCCTCTTGCAGGACCCCCTTGCGTTCTGCAATATTCATTTTCCGATGAATCCAATCCTGAACCATCTTGGCCCGGCGTTCGGTGGCAATCAGCATCGCCCCGCCGTCATCCGACCAAGTCAGCTCCACCAGCTGCGGCATCCCACCATCCTTGCGCACCCGCACTGAGGTGGCGCCACCCGACAGCTTGACCAGATTCGCCAGCACACCCCGGACCTGTTCCACCTCTTGCAACACTCCGACAAACTCTTGCCATGCCTCTCGGAAGGTGGAGTTAACAGGGGCGTCTTGGACGAGCACCGGGGCGAGCCACCGGGTAGCGTGGTTCTCGGGCAGCAGCGACACCTCGGCCTGCTCCTCTCGGAACATGACCCGGACGTAGTCGTTAAGCCGCATAGCGCAGTCCATGACCTTGCTAAGCCGCTCACCGTAGGCTGCCTTTGCGTCCTCGCTGTGCGGACCCACGTACATCGGGCCGATACACGCAATCACCTGGGTAATGTATTGCCGCAGCCGGTTTCCCAAGATGTACGGGGTGGCGGTCTTGTGGACAATGGCTCGGAAGAGGTGTTCGCCGTCGGGGATGTGCGACCCCCGGGCCCGGATCTCTCCGAGCAGCTCGGGGGAGTTGACCAGCACGGCCACCTGCGCCAGCCGTGAGTTGATGGCGTGGCTGTCGACCAACGGCGCCCGGATCCTCCGCACCGCCTCCCGGCGCCCCATCTTGCTCATACAGCCGCCGGTGATGGCGTGGACGATGCTCGAGTACCGGGTGTTGGCCCCGTTAGGTGTGTGCACAATGTTGAGCTGCCGGAGCGAGTGGTTGGCCATGGTGAGATGCGGAACAGCAGTGGACAGCAGCGGACGGTCGAGCCGTTGCACGAGGCTGGGGTCGGCCGCTTTGGCCTCGGCTAGCAAGAGGGTGAGGGCGCTGGCGGCGTGGGGGTGGGTCATCAGCGTCAGCGATTCGGGTGCCTTGCTGTCGCCATAGCAGATCCGGACCACTTCGTCTTGGTAGGTCTGTTTCTGGGCGTTGACTGTGTGGGGTTCGCTGTGGAGGTGGACCCGGACGGCGGCCTGTGGACAGAGCTGACCCATGGCCTTGGCGATGCGGTGTGCGTGTTCGGCGGAGCGTTCGTTGCCGGCTACCACCCGGATTTCACGGGGGTTGTAGGCGATGGCCTGCTCCTGGACCCAATCAAAATCGGTGCTGTCCCGCATCAACGGCGCCCGGGAGTGTTCGTCGAGGATGACGGCGCCCGACATGTTGTCCAGGCAGGCCAGCCCGAAGAAGAGGGCGTCGTGCGGACGGACCACTGACATCGGCCGGTACTCGGCCCAGAGAACGACAAAGTTGTTGGAGACGCCGGTACTGTCGGAGAAGAAGGTGCCGGGAGTGAACAGGTGAGTTAAGGACCGGTCGGTCCGGCCGGGGATGCTAGACTGGGCGTAGATCGCCACCGTCCAGCCGGCGTCGAGCAGGATCTCGACGTACTTGTCCAGGGTGGCCACGGGGACGCCGGTCATTCGGCTGTTGTTTTCGCCGCCGGTGGCACTACCACTGCTCCCCCCACTCCCTCCTGCACTTGCGCCGCCAGAGCCGCGGCGGGCGACCTTGAGGTCGCAGATATTAGCGACTTCGTACATGGGGCTGTGGACTCCCTCTTCGTCGTCGGCGTAGCCGTAGACCTCGTAGAACTTGCCGCATTGCATCAGGACGGCGGTGTTGGGTCCGGAAGCCTCGCGGTGCTTGCGGACCAGCGCAAAGTACTCTTTGAGCATCGCCATGGGTTAACTCCTCCCCAGAGGTGTCAACTCGGCCTAGATTGTTACTTGCGGCGGCGTTGGGTCTTCTTCGCACGGTGCCCACGCCGCTTCTTCCCCTGGGTCTTCTGACCCTTTCCCTTCCTCTTTCTGTTTTTGGCGGTTTGCTTGCCTGGCTTGCCCGGGCTGCGGGGGGACTTGCGAGTCACGGCAAGAGGGGTGGCGGCGGGTGGTGATGGGGTGTGAGTTAAGGAGAGCGGGGGCGACGGGGTGTCGATGGCGGAGACCTTGCACAGGGGTGGTGCGCACACGCCGTTGGCGCACGAGAGCGAGCAGATTCGCTGGATGCCGACGATGTTGGGCATGGATATCAAATACTAATTTGAGTGTGGAAAAACTACGCCACCAGCGTGACCAGGTACTTGATGAACACCGCCAAAAACAGCGCCAGCTCGGCGCCGTCCACCAGATACCACAGCTTGCTCGAAGCTGACAGCGCGGTCATGTCGCCGATCAGCGTGATGACCAGCATCGACAGCAGCATCACCCCGATCGCCGCGTCCATCTGGTTCTGGCCTGGAGTGGAGATGCCGTGCGGAATGAGGTCCGACGCCAGCTTGATGCTGATCGCCTGGACCATCAAGTCGATCGCAAACCACCGCCACCGGGTGTGCATGCTGTTTCGGCCCAGCGTGGCCAAACCGTACACGATCATGCTCACCGCCCCGATCGCCAAGACGCCGTTGAGTGCGTCGCGGTAGGGTCGGTAGGGCTTTCTATCAGAGTGTATTTTGGGTTCCGAAGTTGCAGCCGACATCCTATTGGTAAGAGCCGATTAGAATGCGGCGGTGAGCTGGAAGGCGCCGGTGTTCTTGGTGTCGTTGACGGCGCTGTAGTCGCCCACTCGCCGTTCGAAGAAGTTGGTCTTGCCCTCCATCGAAATGTTTTCCATCCAGTCAAAGGGATTAGGCGTCTTGTAGACCATCGGGCGACCGAGTTCGGTGAGCAATCGGTCGGCGACAAACTCGATGTACTTGCTCATCATCCCCGAGTTCATTCCGATCAGGCGGCACGGCAGCGCCTCCAGGATGAACTCCTTTTCGATCGCCACGGCCTCTGTGATGATAGCGGTCACCTTTTCGGGATCGGGTTTGTTCACTAGCATCTCGTACATCAGGCACGCAAAGTCGGTGTGGAGCCCCTCGTCCCGCGAGATCAGTTCGTTAGCGAACGAGAGCCCGGGGAGCAGCCCGCGCTTCTTGAGCCAGAAGATGGAGGCGAAGGAGCCCGAGAAGAAGATGCCCTCGACGGCGGCAAAGGCTACCACCCGTTCACCGAATGAGCTGTCTTCATCCTTGGTCCACTTGATGGCCCAATCGGCCTTCTTCTTGATGCACGGGAAGTTTACAATAGCGTGGAGGCACTTGTCGAGCTCTGTGCTGTCGGTGACAAAGACCTCGAGCAACCGGGCATACATTTCGCTGTGGACGTTTTCAATCATCACCTGGAAGCCGTAGAAGCAGCGGGCTTCGGTCATCTGAACCTCGGACATGAAGCGTTCCATCAGATTCTCGTTGACGATGCCGTCGGAGGCCGCAAAGAAGGCGAGCACGTGCTTGATGAAATAGCGCTCGTTGTCGGTCATCCTGGCCCAGTGTGCCAGGTCCTTGGACAGATCCACCTCATCCACAGTCCAGAATGACTTGAATGCCTTCTTGTACATTTCCCAGACCTTGGGGTACTTGATGGGGAGGATGACGAAGCGGTCAGGATTTTCGGCAAGCAGAGGTTCCTGTGACACTGAGACCTTGTCCGCCATTTTCGCCGTGGATGATGCTTAGAAAATGCCGCCTAGGTCAATTCTCGCATTTGGCCCCGACATCCCGATCCCTCCCGTTCGGGCATTTTCTCGCACTGAACCAGAGCATCCATGAGAACGTCCGCCACACGCCGCAAAACCCGTCGTTCGCGGCGGGGCCGGGGTCGCAAGATCCGAAATCAAACGCACTACGAACAGCACCCATCTTACTTTCTGACGCAGCAAGGGGGTGCTAGCAAGACGGCAAACGCTCACCTGAAGATGCTGAAACGGGCGAGCGGAGTGATTAAGGAGCTGGACCGAGAGCTGAAGGTGGGATTGGGGCAGACGCAGCTGCTGAAGCGAGCGGTAGCCGAGTGCGCCGCAGCCAACTCGGCGGTCAGCGCCAAGCTGCGGGCGGTATCCAAGGAGCTGAGTTCCCGAGCGAACACCCCTTCAGGCACACGGGCGACTGTTCGGAGTGCAACCAAGTTGCAGCAAATTGCGGCCAAGCTTAGCAAGACGTTGGAAGAGAGCCAGCAGCTGCGGCAGCATTTGCGGGAGGCCCGAAACGACCTGGGTGAGGCACAAGACGCGGTGTTACGGGCCCGGACAGAGTCGAAGGAGCTGCGGGATGAGCTGAGGCGGGCGGGCGCGGCCCGTGCCGAGGCCGCCCTTCGCCCTCTTGCCGACGAGATCCGTGCGCTCCAGCCGCTCACCAACCGGATTCAGGATCAGATTCGCACCTTCCACGAGGAGGTTAACTGGCGCAATTGGCGTCCGCGGGCGGGCGAGTTAGGAAGGGCGCTTCAGCCGATCTACGATCAGTTGCCGGCTAATACTCCGGGCATGGGGAATGTGACGGCGGCCAACGCTCCACCCCAAATCAAGGCGGTGCTTCAGGCAGTGTCGAACAAGTTTGCCACGGTGCTGCCTCATGATCTGGATCCGCAGCTGCAAGAGTTGCAACGGGAGCTGCGGACGCTGACCGACTCGGTCACGGCCAGTTTGCGAGCCGTCGAGCGCATGCCGGGGGATGTAAGAGGGGGAGGGGGTAAGCGAAGGCGGACGGTTCGGAAGCGCCGGCGGGCATGCAAGTAGGTCACGCGGTGTGACGCATTCCAATCATTCCGCAGTGGCTCGCTGATTCCATCTAGACACTAATCTTGTGTCATAGTAATGGCGGTAACCTGCGACGCTTTGGCTGCCCGTGTTCAGGAGTTTGATGACTCTACGGCTGCTCTTACTGAGCCCCAGCCGGGATCAAAGGTGATCAAGAGCTACGACGCCTACTACTACCAAGGCCCGAGCTACACGCAGGGGCTGTGGCGGTGGATAGTAGGCGAGAGCCGCGAGACCACCAAGATGTACCTGAACGAGATGGTGGATCGGCTGGTGGCGCTGATGACCGAGGCGGAAACCTTCCTGACCAAGAACACCAACACCAAGTGGAGCCGCACGCTGCGGAAGATTGATGGGCGTAAGCGTGTCTTCAGTGGGACACCGGTGACGCCAGAGCTTATTGGACAGATTGCGGATGTGTTGGGGCAGATTGATCGGCTGACGAAGCGGCTGCGGTTGGTGCTGAATCACCTCAAGGAGACGTACCCAGAGGAGGTGTTGGTGGCTGGCGAGGCGGGGGAACCCGATGCCGAGCCCGAGGCCGACGACCAGGATACCGAGGTTGACGCGGAGTCGACGAGTTCGTCCACGACGTCTACTTCTTCGGCCGACTCGGTTTCGGTTTTTGAGACTTGGAACCAGACGCTTTCCGAAGCGCACGCGGCCTTGTGTGCCGCTTCCTCCTCTTTCCGCCCGTGAGCACAGCATCGTCGTCGGCATCGTCCGGAGCCGCGGCGTCGGCACGATCAGCAGCTTGCTGTGCCAGGGCATCAAGGCGAGCGATTTGTTGGGTCCAACCTTCGAGCGGTCCGGTGGTGAGAGCGTGCGGTCGCAGCATGAAGGAGTTGAGTTTTTGACGGGCAGCGCCGACGGGATCGAACATGGCCCGAGGCTCAGCCCTAACGCTGTCATCGTCGTCATCGTCTGAAACGTCATCAATGACGTCATCGCCGGGGGCAGCCCCGGGCGGCAAGACGGGAGGCGGAGCATCGTCATCGTCGCCGGCGTCTCCGTCTGTTCCATCACTGTCTGCTCCATCGTCGTCATCCTCAGCGTCGCTAGGCAACTCTGGCTCGGCATCGTCATCATCATCTGCCCCTGCCGCCGCAACCGCGGCAGCCTCCGCTTCCGCTCGCAAACGTTCACGCTCGGCCTCTTCAGCAGCAGCAGCAATCTGCTCCTGACGGCGCCGTTCTGCAGCTACTGCTGCTTTTCTTTCGGCAGCTTCCCGACGTGCAGCGTCCCGTTTCGCTTGGTCTTCGGCCTTTTGTTTTGCGAGTCGTTCGGCATTGGCCTTGCGCATGGCCGCTAATCGGGTCTCGCGTTCCTCTTTTTCTTTTGCAACCCGCACAGCATCGGATTCGCGCATGGCCTCTCGCTTTGCCCTTCGTTCCTTTCTCTCCATGGCGTCGGCCTTGGCCTTGGCTGCCCGATCGGTGCGCCGCTTTTCGCTCTCGGCCCTGCGGGTGGCGGCGGCCCGGTCACGGTCTGCGCCTCGGGTGGTGCGAACGGTTACTGAAGCAAGAGGGGGGGTGGGTGATGGTGTGGCAGGAGCAGCGGGAGGCTTCTTGGCGACGGGCTTGTCGGAAGGAGCAGCGCGCGTCCTGGGAGGGGCGGGCCTTCTGCCCATGGTCTCACGCCGTTTAGTTAGCGTCAAGGGTTCGCCTGTAATCTGAAAATGCATTACAGCCTCCAACTCTCGTTGCTCGCTTTCAAGACGGCGCACCTGGTTCTGGGCATCTTCCAACTTTTGGTCGTAGGCGCGGGGGTAAACATCCCGAAGCTGGTTCTTGTGATTCACCAAATAGTCCCGGTTTTTTTTGGCCGCCGCCAACTCCTTGGCAACGACCTCGGCGGAACGTCTGTGACCGGCCGCGGCTGCGGCATCGGCCCCACCAGCTCCGCCCCGCAGTCGCCGCCGACTACCATCCTTCCCCTTCCTCTTGCTTGCACGCCGTGTTCGGGTCCGCCGGGGCATATTCGCACGTGTCTGTGGTAGTCAAATACTAAATACTCGCCGCACAGAACAGCACCCGCATGTCGCTCTTCTCCCCCACCATGGACCGGTGTTCGGCAGGCGGCCTAACAGAGGCTGATTGTTCGGCCATCAACAACTGCGAATGGATGCCCGAGTTAAGCCGCTGCACCCCCGCCTGCGCTGCACTCGCCGAGGACACGTGCACCTCGAGCATCGGCTGCTCTTGGGACGGCAACAAGTGCCAACGGCGGTCCAAGAAGGAAGCAGGCGGTCCCAATGCGCCAAGGCGTTGTGTTAACCAGCTCAGCAAGAAGGAGTGTGAGAGCGTGATCAGCGGTGGTGCTTCTGGCGATGGGTGTGCCTGGGCCGATGGCCAATGCCAAGACCGAGTGGTCATCACGGTGAACCCCGACCAGCCGTCGGGGGCCCAGACGTGGGCCGGCAAGTCCATCGATAGCAAGACGGCGGTGTGGGCAGTGTCGGGCACCTTCATCACCATCGCCGTGCTCATTGGGATCTTCTCAATCTGGTGGAACTGGGGTGCGATCTGGGCCACGGTGCGGACAGTGGGAACAAGCTTTCGGGAGGGAGTGGGGCGGTTAACTCGGCGGCGGCCCCGTCCGGCCGAGGACGACGATGCCCCGGCGGCGGCAGCGGCAGACGACGAACCACCCACGCCCCCGGCGGATGACGATGCTGCAGCAGCAGCCGATGATGACGGAGACGCCCCTCCAGAACGAGTTGACACCCCTGCACCCCCGGCCGACGATGGGGACGACGCCTCGGTCCGCGCACTCCCCCGCACACCCCCGCCCCGTCGCCGTCGGTCCGCCTCGGTTAGCAGCCGGGCAGCCATTTCACCACCGCCCGCACCCACACCCCCTGCCACACCACCCGCGGCCCGCCGCACTCCCTCAACCCCCCGCCGCACTCCCTCAACCCCCCGCCGCACACCATCATCCCCTCCCCCTCTTGCATATACAGGCCCTCCGGCGTTTAATCTTCCCGAAGATCTGGACATGACTCCGAGGCGACGGCCCACACCCAGGCGGGCGGCCGCAACTCCACGGGCAACACCCGCTCTAAACAAGCCTATTCCGCAGCTTCCCGGTTTTGACCAGCTCGAGCGCGAGAAGAAGGCGCGTGATGCAGCCAGGCTGAAAGCGCAATTCGAAGCACTGAAGCGAGAGGATGAGATGTTTGGACGAAAACAAGCCGCCACCCGACGGGCTGCACGCAGGAGTGCCACCCCCAAGCTGCGGGCCTTAACTCCTGGCGAGCCCTCAACTCCTCCGGCCGTGGATGCCGAGGAAACAGCGGAAAGCCTTTTGGCCAAGCTGCGACAAGAAAACCTGGAGATGGGTGCCGCAATGGCAAACGAAAGGGAGCGGAGGCAGCGAGAGGGGAGGCGAGCGTATCGGGCAGTAATGGACAAGCAGCGGCGAAAGGCGGCGGCCACACCCAGAGTACACAGTATGCGGACCAAGACCGGCGGCAAGCGGAGGGAGCTGACCGAAGGGCAGATCACCCGGGTAGTTAACACCTTTTTGGATGAGTTGACAGGCGGCCGAAAGAAGAAAAGCCGAAGCAACACTAGGACCTCCAATGGCAAGCGGAACCCTGTTGGACGCAAGCGCCGCCAGCGCCGTCGCTGAACGGTGTTCCGCCGGAACCGACGAAACCAGCTGCGGCAACATCACCGGGTGTTCCTGGTCGGCGCTCCAGAACAAGTGTGCTCCCAAGTGCGACACTCTGGGTGCCGGTGCATGCAAGACAAAAGGGTATGGGTGTGAGTGGGGATCGAACAACAAGTGCACGGCGGCGGGGCAAGTTGAGGGCACCCCGGTTAAGGGATGTGCTGCCTACGGAACAGCCTCGCTTTGCAATGCTGGCGAGGGGTGTGTGTGGGATCCCGAGGATGCCAAGTGTTACGCCTCGTGCGATAAGCAGTCAACCCGGACGGGGTGTGGTCAACTCAGGGCCGCCGATGGCACGCAGCGGTGCATGTGGTCCAACGGCAAGTGCAGCCGCAAGGTGATTGCGCAGTGCAAGCCGCTCTGGGAAGACAATTCTAGCACGGTCGGCGTGGTGGCGGGTTCGAGCAAGATGAAGATGGACACAGGTCAGATCGTCATCATTTCCTTTGTGGTCATCGCCACGGTCATAGTGATGGCGATCGCAGCGATCAACGAGATCCCGGCCACCCGCCGCTTTTTTGGCATTCCGGTTCCAGCGGCCCCGATGATGAGCGGTGGCCGGCGACTGCGACTGCGGGTGCCTAGGTTCTTCTAAGCGGAATCTGAACGCACCCCAACCGCCAGGCGCAGATTGTGGAGCGAGACCATCTCCTCCTCCAGAGTTAACGGCCTGGCCATCGCGGCTTCGGCCCGTTGCTCAAGCCGGGCCCGCTGCTCCTCCATCCGGACTCGGCGCTCCGCCTCCATCAGTTCCACCACATCCCCCTCTTGCTCTTCTCGGCATCTGCGGCCACGGATCGCATCCGACCACCATATCAGCCATGCAAACACCGCCACACAAATCACCACAATCCACACCCGCCACCGCGCCAGCCATTCGGTCGGTGTTTCCAACGGGATCAGCGCGTGTCCCCCGTAACCATCCATCGATCAAGAGGATCTACCCGTGACTCACAAAATGATCAGTTGTGAGTGACCGAAACCCAATTAAATGGATGTTATGCAGTCAGTCTATGGCCTATTTGGGCACCCGGGGCTACACCCTATCCAAAGCTAACCTCGACATTGCCCAGCACGACCGGATCCGGCGGGAGCTCAGCGTGGCCCCTGCCGCCACCATGATGGGGTTTGCTCGCCCACCACCCTACCCTGTCTTTCGGGAGTCGACCAACCGCTTCTATCTGCCGCAGTTCTACGGCCGGAAGACTTTTGGGCCCACCACCGCACCTTCCAAGCTCAAGCCGCCAATCCCCATCAATCTCGAATTTGGCGGCACCCTCCGAACCGACCAGCAGACTGTTGCCGATCTCAGCCTAGACGCCCTCCGGAACAAGGGCGGAGGGTTGCTGGAGCTCTA
>Ga0180434_10003578_pt1 | contig 19718 bp, 17 predicted proteins | sample SS_ome_7_FD_132453 | JGI IMG/M metagenome (GOLD analysis project Ga0180434, IMG submission 132453) | Hypersaline lake sediment archaeal communities from the Salton Sea, California, USA - SS_1_D_2 metaG | ecosystem: Environmental > Aquatic > Non-marine Saline and Alkaline > Hypersaline >...
AACAAAACCAGACAAACGTGTCCCGGCCCCCTCCCCAACAAAACCAGACAAACGTGTCCCGGCCCCCTCCCCAACAAAACCAGACAAACGTGTCCCGGCCCCCCTCAGCTACCGGTCACTTCCTCCAACCAGTGATGCACCCACCAAAACCATGTTTCGGGACTTTAAAGGTCCCGGTGCCGTTTCCCCTGTGCCCGCCAAGAAGAATGACCCTCGCTTGCGGTCCTATCTTCCCTCCAAAACACAACAGCCTGCGCCGGCAGTGCCGCATCCCTATCTCGTGTGCCCTAAACCCGTGAAACCCAAGGACACTGAGGCGAAAGACGAGGACACTGAGTCTAAACCAAAGGATACGGTGTCGAAAGACGAGGACACCGAGTCGAAAGACGAAACACGGGCGCCGTGTTTACAGGGGGAGGCGCCTCTTGTGGGTGCAACGGAAGAAGTTCCTCCTTCCTCGTGGTGGAAGAAACCATTTTGGTGAATAGTACATTTTTATTTTGGGTTCATGGGGGTTGACACCTCGCCACGGCCAAACACACGCCGGGACACCTTGCAAGCGTCGCCCTTTTTTTGAATAATATTGATTAGTGTTTCTTTCAAATTTCCTTTAACCTCTACACACTGTGGTTCTTTTTGGGAATCAATGCGGTCCAACCTGGGTTTGAGGTAGGTGAGTTTAGCACCCAAACTGTACTTACAAAAGTGAATCATCTTGGCTGCATGGTAGCCGCCCGCATACGAAATGGCCACACGGGACGTTTTGAACACGGGCTTGAAGAGACGTGCCAGGGTATAAATGTCGTACAGGGGCGACAGGCACAGTCCAACCATCACCCGCCAGGCAACGGCAGATGGCGCCTTGCGCAAGTCACGCTGGGTTTTGACCCATTCCTGCTTTGATGTCAACCAGGTATAAGGATAAGGATCGTATGATGTAGGAAAGGTGGACGGGGTGGTGAAGGCTTTGAGGAGGGATGTTCGGATGGGAGAGGGAAGGGTATGAACCTGACGAGCAATGCGGCGGGCGACGGGGTTGTCCTTTAGCAGGGTGCCGTCGCTGACGCCCCGAATGAAACGAAACAGCCGGCGAATGGCCTGCTGGGGGGACGCCGAACCCAGCACGACTTTTTTAGCTTCAAGCCCCAGGGACCCAATCCGCAAATCCGTAAAGTGAATCCGTCCGTACCGGAACATTTTGCGGGCAGCCTTGGCCGGTCTATATTTGCGCAGCTTGTACCGGGTGTAGGCAATGGACCCTTTGGAGCCCCGGTAACCCCGGTAGCCGCCTTTTTTCTTGCCGTGGTACGGAAAATCTTCAATAAACACGTCAATGCACTGGTTCGCTTCCCGCAACAAAGTCTTGATGAATTCGGGAAACTTGAGACAGGCTGGCCGCACACAAGGCTTGCACGGGGCGTACACGTCATGAATGTCCGCAAAAAACATGAGGGTTTTGGGCTTGTAGCCATAGGACCGTAAGCCTGGCCATTCCAAAACGCCTACACCCATGGGGTGGGAGATTTCTTGAAGTTTCTCCATGATTGACTTTATTTATATTGTAACATTGGGATTGTCGGCAACCAAAAATGCTTTTTGTGTTAAAGTTGACAAGCCCCATGACACGTGACGAATTTCTTGATGAATTGATTCATCAAGTCTTTACCCGCCGTGACATTCTTGAAACCTATGCATCCAAACGAGTTTGTGAATGCAAGCACATCAACACCATTTATTTTATGGCTTTTCAGTTGGTTGTTGGACGGTTTCCCGAAGCCTTGCAATCGGAGGACGCATTTCGTGAAAAGGCGGACTTGCTGTTGACCTTTTGCAACCCAACTGAAGACCACCCACCGACAACCCTCTTTGACGAGTGTGACTTTGATTCGAGCCTGGACAAGCCAGCAGACGACGCAGACGACGACGCGTGGATTGACTGGCGTGTCAAAAACGGGCACTTTGACCCGACTCTTAAGTCATCCATGACTTGTCAAGCCTTTGTGTGGACTCGGAGGTCAAGATGGCCAAGACCTTGGCTCTTTCCAGGGAGCTTCCTCCCTTTATTGACTACATGCCTTATTGTGGAGAAGGCTACGGCCACTTGACTCTGGTCCCCACGCTGACGCCTTTGTACTCACGGGTGTTATCGGCCGTTAAATCCTTGGCCCTCCCAATCCTTGTCGGGTTGTGGGCCTACTATTCTTTTCTCAAATGAATACACATCTTTTTGTTATGTCAGCATCATTCATAGATGAGCCCACCCTGTACCTCTTGGTGAATCAATCCTTGAACATGTCCAAGGGGAAGCTCGGCGCCCAAATTGGCCACGCAGTCCAGGACATTGTAGAACAGGCCATGAAGGCAACTTACCATTCTTCATCCAGGGAGAAACGACGACTGCCATTTTCCCTGGACGCTTACCATGCCTGGGCCAGCAATGGGTCACGCAAAATTGTGTTGAAAGGACCCCAAGGGCTCTTAGAGACCCATCTTGACGACGAAGACGCAGTCTGTGTCTGGGATGCGGGCCGGACTGAGGTTGCACCTGACTCCTTGACGGTTGTTGCCTGGTTTCCTTGTCGAGATGGCAGGACGCGGTTCAAGGGCTATTCACTATTGTAATTGGGGGTTCGTCGCGGTGTTGTTGTTGGTGGAGGCAAGGTAGGCTTTATGAAAATTCAAAAACAACCACACAATTGAAAAATGTCTACACCACCAACCCCCGTTGTGCTCGCCATTGATGTTGAAAAGGCGGGCGCCGAACTTGACGATACTGTCTTTGCTGTTGGTGCAGCCGTGCTTGACATGGATGGAAAGGTGTTGGACTCCTACTTGGGCTACAACTACAATTCTGACTTTGTCATTTTTGAACCCCGCTGTTGGGCGTTTTGGGGTCAAGACGCCCAACAAGACGTGTTAAAGCGTCTCACACGGCCTTGTGCTGATTACAAAGAATATGAAACGAATCAATATGAAATGGCAAAAGGCTTGTTTACCTTTATTGCCAAGTGGCAAGCCGACCCAGCCTATGCGGTGTGGATTGTCACAGACACGTGCGGTTTTGATCACGAGGCTGTGAATGACATGTTGATTCAAACGGGTCTGAACAAGGAATTTATGCCTCTTCCTTATTGGAATGGTGCTAGGCGCCCGTGGACGAAAGAGGATCAAAAGGCCTTGCCCCCATATGAAGAGGATGCGCGTTTGCGGATTCAAAACATCACGGCCCCCTTTGGCATGATGCGATCCACCACGTCGATGATTCATGGTTTCTTGATGGGCAGGGGCATCCTCAAGCCGACCGACGTGGTGTGGTCCGTGAAAAAGGCGTTGCGCAAGGCCTTCCCCGACCTCCCCCCTTCGCCATGCGAACACACTCATGACCCACGAGACGATGCAATTGAAATCGCTTTTCTCCTAGTTCAAATGTTTGGTTTGGTCTCCTCGTCATAAATAAACTATACTATGAATCCACCTACCGTCTATCTTTTTGGGAAATATGAATTGATTCATCTTTCCCATGTCAAGAGAGAGCAAAGCTTAAAAGCCTTCAAGGAAAACCGTCGTTTATCCGATACAGATGGTCCCCACGGTGTATACTTTGAAGGAGACAAGACCTTGATGAAGGGCCAGGTGGTGCCCCAAACACATGATTTTATTCGTTTGCCTCTCGACTCGTTTGTGATTGAACACGGCAGTTGGTCTCCACCACCCCCGTCATCCATGCCCCCTCACACCAATGTTTGGATTCCATTACATTGTTTTCACACTACTACACCAATACGGTTAACAAAACATGTCGAAATGCCTGTGTATGGATCACTTGCAAACCCAAAAGCCAGAGACGTTTTTGTTGGTGGTCGTAAACTGGATTTGTTGGACTTGGGTGTGTCTGTAATGAATGGAAAGGTTTTGGGAGGCTTGCCTGACGTAGTTTACGACGTGTTTCATCGCCTCCAAATGCCAGATGGTTCTTTTCGTTGGTTTTTCAAAAAAGAAATAACACAAAAATAAAAATGGCTTTTTTGCACCACTGGTTTCCAGAATGGATGCCATCATCCACAATTTCCAACAACACGGACTCCTTCTTTAATCGCGAAACGTTTACAAGTCCCGAAACCGACAATGTATTTGAAGTGGAGATCGTGACGGATGTTTTGACATACAAGGTATTAACCAGTGATGGTTCTATTTTGTTTGAAGATTCCAAACCTTATTCTAACCACACACTGTCTTCTTTCATATTGGACATCCGCCAGAACCTTGCAAATGTCACCGGCATTCAAATGGATGGGTCTTTGACCCAAGTCCTTTTCCGTTCATATGTTCTTTCTGAAAATAACAAGCGAGGATTGTGGAATGCGTTTTGTCGAGAAAGCCTCGATGCGATTGCCTCGAATTGCTTTCAAGAAATCCAAAATCTTTTACAAGAAGAAGATGTAGACTTGGATAAAGTCGTGAACTACGAGGTGTATTCGTCTTATGATTGGGGACACAATCCTTCGTCAAGACGAGAGTGTGCTTGCCAACCATCTCTTGGAAGCGCTCTTTTATGTGTCGCTGCAAAGTATGGGTTTTACGATATTTTTCAACTGATTCTCCAAGATTCACGCATTGATGTTCATACACCCATTGGCATTTACTCGTCTCCTCCAGCATTGGTCTACGCATGTGCATTTGTGTGGGCAGCTAAAACAGAAAATCCCTATCAAATTGTTCAAGACCTTCTTGTCCTCTGTCCTGAACCACTCCCCAATCTTTTAATGGACATTTTTAGGGTGATGAAAATTCGTTTTAATGCCAGGCCACCCCACCCCATGTTTTTTAATCTCCTTGAATACCTCGTCACCAACTTTTCTGAAATTCAAGCGTCGCCGATATGTGAAGGTGTCATGGCAGATGCAATTTTCATGGGGCATCTAGACGTGGTAAAGTTCTTGCTGTCTCTTCCTTCAGCACGAAATCTCGGAAGACCAACGTTTGATGTCCAAAATTGGCTGTACTATCCTTCAATGCATGGTCATTCGGAGGTTGTCCTCCTCCTGCTCGATTTTTTTAAAATCAACCTTGACGCGAGGGTTGTGGTTTGGCGTTTTCGTTGCCACATGTCACTTGATGACCCTGAAAGTGAGGTTTCCACGTACGAGGAAAGGGTTGAGGAAATGACATCCGATGAATTGTTTCACAATGGAGGTGCCCCAAGAGTAATGACAATTGGTGAATATTTAGCGACCGGTGCGGCCGATGGAGCACGGCCCCATTTCAAAGAATTTATTGACGTGCTCCGCTCTCGAGCCGAAACCACCATCATTGGCGAAGCCCCAAATCGCTATCCTAATATAGAAATTGTAGAAGTGTGCAATGAGAACAATACTGAATAATACTTTGTTTGAAAGAAGTATCGTTTATTTCGATGGAAAATCGTCACACCATGACTTGCCAAGCTTTTTACGTTTTGATTTAGTGTTGACCTCTTTCACAATTTTCTTACCATCCTTTTTCCCATCCTTCTTATCAGTGGACACAAACTTGCCCGTGGCAGACGAAATACCAATCTTGCCTTCACTGCAAATTTCATAAACATAGACGTCTTCCTCATCGCTAGGAATGTCATCCAGCATGGCTTTTGCCTCTTCATTGTCGCCATCGTCATCCTTTTTGAATTCATTCACCACGTGGTCATCCATTTCCATCATGTATCCTTCGTCCTTGTAGAACCGGTGCCGCTTGCGCCACATCCCCGAAAAGTAATCGTAAAAGTCTTCAAAAATGTCAATAATGTACGGCGTCTGCTTGTCCGGGCACGGCCGGAAAATACGCCCAACAATCTGTTCCATTTCCGAACGGGGAGACGCCAAGATCAATGTGTCCAGCGTCTTGACGTCCATGCCCTCTGACGCGTATTGGTAGGTTGTGACAATGACGCGTGCTTCAAGTTCTTTGCGCCGCACCTCGCGTGGATAGGACGGGGTGTACCAGCCCACAAGCTGGGGACGCTTGGGGTCTGGAGGGATGTCCTTGTCCGTCACCAGAGTTTGGAGGCGACGCACCAAAAAAATGGAGTGCTTCACGCGCTCCGTGAAAATCAGCACGTGGCGTTTGGCCTGGAGTGCCAGCTTGACCTCCTGCACAATGCGGGCGTTGCGATCAAAGTCGTACGCCAAGTCTTTTTGCATGTCCCAAATGGCCACCATGTCGCCACGCCACCGCATGACTTGGGTTTCCGAGTTTTCGTAGCGCACCGCCTTGAGCTTGACCTGCTGGTAGGCACGCGGGAATTGGACAATGACCGGACCACACACGTAAAAGAGCTGGGGAATGACCTTGCCGCTCTTCTTGGGGGTGGCTGTCAGAGTCAGGGCATAAAGGGACGGCAAGTAGCCCAGGGCCTTGGAGTACCCCTTGGCGGCCAAGTGGTGTCCCTCGTCATACAACACAAACCCAAACTGGCGCAGCAAAAACGCGGGGTAGGTTTTGAAGCCTGGCGGGAGAGTCGCCTTGGGTTTGATGGTGCCCTTTTTGGTGCGCCGTGGATTGGACATGTGTTTCTCAAAGGCTTCCATAAAGGCGTCTTTTGGTGTGGCCTTGCCCTTCCTCTCATCCTCGGGGCGTTCGCCGCGCGACAACAGTGAGTCAATCATGATAATGACAATGTCCTTGCCAATCACGTCAAACTCGGGGCCTTGGACGTAGCCCACACGGGCGTTTGGCAAAAACTGGTTGATGCGCTCCTTCCACTGGACCATCAGCTCGGTGCGGTGACACACAACGGCCGTCTTGTAGCGCATGTCTGGTTTGGACGCCGGCCCCAACTCGGACGCGACCCCCAACCCCATGACCGTCTTGCCCGTCCCCGTTGGGGCCACCATCATGCCCTGGGCTGCCCCCGTGGCTTTTCGTCCCTTGAGAAATGTCAACACCTGATCCACGGCCTGCCGCTGGGGTGGCATGTCATTCGACCCGTCACACAGCTTCCCCTTGAACTCCATGCGTGACGCCTTGATCATGCGCTTCCCCAGCCTGGCCACGTCCTCGCGGTTGGCGGGGCCCCACAACGCGTAGCCCGTGGCTCGCTTGACATGGAGGCGCGGCACCCCCCTTTCATCCTCAATCACTTCTGTGGTGGGGTAGGGCGGCGGGGGTTTGCCCCCGTAAAAGGACGACATGTCCTTGGGTTGAATGGCGCACGCCGACTCGATGGCCTTTTGCTCAATGGGGCCCAGGAAGTCACATGGCACGGAAAAGGTGCCATCAGCCCGAGGCTTGTATTTTTTGCCTACCACATGTGCAGGCAGGTCAGGCAGGGGGCGCTCGTATAAAATGACGCCCTTGGGCAGGCCCGGCAAATCGAGGACCTTGGCACCCCTCAACGAGGCGGGAAGTTTTCGCCCGTTACCACCACTCTTATTTGTTGGCTCCCGAGGCTCATCAGCGAGAAGAGCAGAAATGTCAGCCCCCGTCATGCGTTTTCGTTTTTTGGGGTTTTCATCTTTGATAGAATCCTTTGGGTTTTTAGTTTGAATGTCATCCACCAAGACAGGTTCTCTACCTTTTCCACGCGGCTTGATTGCCAACATCTTTTCTTTAAAGATGCAAGAATCACAATAAAGATTTAAACCCTTTTATTTTTGCACTATTCACATTTAAGAATGTCCTACCGCCACATTCTCTCGTCTAATTACAAGCTCATGTGTACCACCAACACACCTCGGTGCAAGCGTTTTTGGGAATAAAATCAAACAAAACGTCAAGGCTATGGTGAAGGGATATATACTTTGTGGAAACGGGGCCATTCATCTTCGTGGAAAAGTCCTATTTTTGGTGACGGATATTTATTTGGGATTTATAATTTTTGCGCGTTATCGTCATAAGTTTTCATTTCTCGTTTGCGTTTTCGAGCATGAAAATTTTTTAGAGCAGAAGAAATCTTTAGTCTTGACCTTGGGCTTTGTTTACGAGCACAAATGCCGCACCAAGAACCACACATAATTTTTCCAAAACGATAAGGTGCAAATCAGCTTATCGATAAAAGGCAATTATTGAAAATGTAGCACACCATAAAGGGTATCTACTCAAAATGGCTATGCTGTGGGGTAAGCCGCAAACCGCTCAAAGCACGGCTTGTCCCCCAGTGCAGCAGGTGCCCAAAAGGTGAAACGCTTGCCACTCGCCGGGTCAATGTGGCGGGCCGGGTACCAGGAAGCCTGCGTGTCAGGGTGAACCTGGGGGTCACTCAGCATGATCCAGTCCCCCTGGCTGGCCAAGCAATCACACTCGTCTTCGTAGGCTGCTTCGTCCAGGGACGCGGGTGGCATCTCAGTAAAAAAAGGCAGGGACTTGCACCCCACCTTGCCGTAAAACTCGTCCTTGGTTTTAGGCTCGGGTTTGACACGTGGTTGTGTTTGGCTGTCTGCCATGGCGAGTTGGGATTGGGCGAGTTGGGTGACAATCTTCTCCAGCTGCTCCGAGCGTGACGTCAAGGCGCCAAACCGCTCGTCCAACATGCCCAACAATGAATCAAACTTGGTTTCCATGTCCGTGTTTGATTGCGGTGTGTCCTTTTGGCCGCCGAGGCGGTCAAGGGTAGCCAAGTCTTCGTCCACCTGACGGTCGTGGTCATCGTGGTCATCGTGGTCATCGTGGCGGGGAGGGGAGTCAAAGGTCACCGCTGGGCGGCGTTCGGTGATTTCAGAGGCACGGACTTCGTCGTCAAAGCGGACCTGCTTGGGTGCCTGATGGGACTCTAAAGACGAGGATCGCTTGACGGCCACCGTGGGCGGCCCAAAGGTGTACACTTCCGGCTCGGGTTCAGGGGCGGCGTACCCACGGCTGGAATGAGAATCACGGGGTTGTTCCACGCGTTGTTGTTCCACGCGTTGTTCCATGCCCGCCCTTGCCCCAAAACGGTCACGCGCCGAAGCACCCCCACTGCCTCTTGCGTACGTTTTGTCTTGGCGGTCGTCTTCGTGGTGGTCACGGTCCTGTGTGTTGCCGCCGCCATACTTGGAGTAATCGCGGCGTAGGTAGTCTGGCAACTTGGATCCCTTGCGCGTGTACATGCCTCCACTTTGTGCTTCCCCATGGTTTCGTCCGCCCCCACCTGAACCCAAAGCCCCTGGCTTGGGAAACATGGCGTCTTCTTGCCGGTGGTGCTCTGCAATGGATTCCTGCCGGACGGTGCGGTCACGGATGGGAATGGTGCACGAAGAGCCTGTGCACCCGCCACCACCAGTCTTATTGCCGCGTGATTGACTTCGCGTCACCACTGGGTCACGCCGTTGGCCGCCCCCGCCACCACTTGACGCCGCCATTTCATTGGGGGGTCCACCCCCGCCAGAGGTATTCAAGCGAGGATGGGCGGCATTGGCGTGAAGCTTCTTTACCACACCCAAAGACCCACGGGTGGCTGCCCGCGAAAACCCTAGAACGGCCCGCTCAATTCCCGTGGTGTCCTTACCCCGTGAGAATCCCAGCCGGGATCGTGATGATGACATGGATCCTCCAAGCATTGCTTCTTTTACACCATGAATGATTTTTTACGTGTCCTTTTCAACCCATTGTAAATTTAACGCAATTTTTAAAGTTATTTTTCCTTCACTTCTTTGTGGTGCCCCCATTAAAAATCGAGCCATGGAAGACAAGAATCCTGTTTGCCCGTGGCACCGTGAGTTGTCATGTGACGACTGCCTGGCAACTGTTTGCGAAGATTGCAAAGAGGGCCAAGCCGCACAGGTGGACAAACGCCGCTACGTGTACATGGGCCTCCCCGAAAAGCCCAGTTGGGCCATTCTTCAACCCGTTTCCCTGTCGTCCACGGCGTCTTCCGCCACCGGGCACTGTTGCGGCTGCGTGGCTTCCCTCAAGCAAGACCAAGAATGGACAGAAGACTATTTTGGGCGTCACTTTGGGCCCATCCAGACCCGTCGCCGCCCGGCCACCAACGAGGTTTGGTTGCGGACCTACAAAGTCCTGCAGCTTCATGCCCCGACGGGTGCCTGTTTTGCACGTGTGCAACCCGTTCTTTGGGTGCGCCGCTCCACCGTCGCATCCCCCTGGCGGGTCATCCCCTACGGGTCGCCCCACTCCTACACGCCCACCCTGGCCATTCCCCCTGATTTTTCATTGTCGGCGACGGCTGGTGGGGCCACACCCAAACCAGCCAATGGGTCATGTCGGGAACCCGCGGTAATTGATGCAGTGAAACACGGTGCTCTTCAGCCCTTTCAGTCCTTTCTCGTTGACGCCATGGTGGCCCGCTCCACCCAAGACGCCATGGTGGACCTGCTCGCCCAAGGCGGAAGGTTGCAAGTGTTTAACAGTGGGCACTCCAAAACGAGCGCGTTTTACCTGCCCCACATGCTGTCTTCCGCGTCTTCTCTTGTGTGCACCATGTCCACTGACGCCCAACGGAAACACGCTCTCCAGTGGCTTGCCGACAAGACAAAATTGGTGCCAGGGGGCCTGCTCGTCATGCCTGCCGGCTACGGCAAGCGTGTGATTACGTCGGCCTACCTCGGCATGGCCCCGCCTTCCCAAGCCACAAAACACCTGCCTGCCCTCGTCGTCGCCGAGTCGTCGTCTCTGGGAGGCTGGAAACGCGAGCTCGCCCAATGGGCGCCCAAGGCCAAGGTGCACATCCTGGGCCCCGGTGACCACCTCAACGCCAACCCCGTCTTTGCCCAGTCGCCATTACAATCTTATTTCCCGCACCACACCATTGTCGTGGCGTCGTCCAGCAAAATGTTGCGCTACAAAAATCTTTTTCAGCGGCGGTGTTGGTCGACCCTCGCCGTGGAGGACTGCCACACCTACGCGAGAGACTCTGCGGCCTTTGCCCTGATGAAGTCGCTGACCATTGAGCGCTTTTGGGGGTTGTCCACGGACCCAGGTGAACACGCGTGGTCCCTGCTGTGCAGAGCGTCTTGGACCGTTCTGTCACGCCTGGGGGTTTCCTTCCAGGAGGTGTTCACCTTGGACCCCAAGCCTTACACCTACGCCCTGCCAGACGTCAAGCCCGCACACCGGCTGCACGGCAAAACACGCAAACGCAAACGCGCAAACCAAGAAGAGGGCAAGCCTCAGGCCGTTCCCTTTTTACCGCCTCAAACCCTGGACGAAAAGATTCTGCCAGTGACCCTCGAGGGGGAAGAAGCCGAACGCTACAAACGAGCTGTGGCCATGTGGTCCATTTCCCCACCTGCCACTGACTCCCACCACGAACTGAAACAAAAATTTTTAAACCTCATGTTTGTCTTGGGGCCCTTCCCCTCCCTTCCCCTCTCGCCATCCAAAACGGACGCCTTTCACCGCCTGCACATTCCAGCGTCTGCAACCCAGGCCTCTGACGACCCGTGCCCCATTTGCCGTGACCAGGTGTTGGACGCGGCTGTGCAAGTCACGCCCTGCCACCACCGCTACTGCTTTGAGTGCTTAAAGGGGTGGTGGTGTGGCCCCCGCTCGGCTTGCTCCACTTGTCCCGTTTGCTGTGTGTCCGTCACGGGGTTTATGTTTGAAGATGGTGCCAACATGGGGATGGCGCCCGCAGACCGGTTTCCCCGTGGGTGTGTGGCTAAACTGCGGGCCCTGGAACCCATCGTCCGGAGCATTGCTGACCAGGACCCAAACCCACTGCACGTGCGCCGCCTGGTGATTGCCTCTATATCCTCCGTTGTCTTGGAAACAGTCGCGGGCTGGATTGACGCCATGGCCATTCCCTTTTCCCACATTGCGTCACGGTCCCCCCGGGAAGCCGCCCGGGCCTGCAAAGCATTTTCGTCACCCAAATCCTTTATTTTGTTGGCGCCCTACGGCAAGTTGGGCACTGAGCGGGACTTGGCCCTCAACCTCAACGGGCTGCCGGTGCACCACGTGGTGTTTATGGAACCGGAGGCTTTTGTGCCTCCTGTGTGGCGTAAAAAATTGTTGGATGCCGTGACGGCTTACCACAACCCCGCCCGGCCAGACGCCATTGAAACCATTGACTGTGTGTGCAAAGACACCATGGAAACGTCGCCCTTTATTGAACGGTGTCAAGGGTCGGGCTACTCGATGCGCTTTTTGGAGGCTGCACTGACGACAATCCGTGTTTTAGAGACTTACGGAGATGATGAATAATATAGTACATTTATTGACCTCCTCACCATGGTCGCCTCTGTCATTCTTCTTTACGGCCCTGCTGCCTCGGGCAAGTCTTGGATTGCGTCTTCCTTGCCGTGTGACAAGGTGGTGCACGACGACCCTGGGCGGAGGTGTGAATCACGGTTTTGCACTTGGCGGTTGTTGGACTGTGGGTGGACCAAAGACAGACTCCACGCCAGCCCTTGTGTGCACCGTGCCAGTGCAACGCTGGGGTTTGAGCCGTCCTTGGCGTTATCTTGGGTGTTTCATGCCTGCATGGACGCTCTTCATGACAATGTGTCTACAGGCATTACCACAAGAAACGAGAATGAAGAGTTGTTTGAGAGCATGCCTGAATTTTTCAGGCCGGTCATGAGTGTTGTCTTTTTTCACACCCAACGCTTCAACGACGCAAATGACTGGATTGCCCAACAGGCGACTGTCCACTCCCTCATGGGCTAAAGTTTGATGAGGGCTTGGGCACATGCCTCTGACAGGCGAAAGCCCAAAGAAAACCGGTCGGTGGACGACACAACCGAATGCCACAGGGGTGGATTCCGGGTGACCTTGAACAAACGAAGGGTGCGGTTTTTGTCGGGGAAGGATTGAAACCCGGTTTGGGGGTCCATAATGTTGAGTGACGACTTGCCTTCTGTTTTGGCGTGGACAAAGTACCCGCGCCACCCCAAAGCGTCGTACTGGTTGGTGTGCCACTCGCGGCAGCCGGAGGGCGGGTAATAAAAGTAGCCCCCGAAAATCGAATCGTCGTTGCGTTCGCCGGCAGACCCCATGGCGCCACACACGCCACGCAGGGCTTGGACCAATTCACCCATGGACGACTGGTGACCCGTCCGCACATACTTCCCAAAGCGGTCCGACCACCACGGGTTCCCACCCACTTCTTCCTTCCCCCACGGCCGTTCGTGGTGCTTCTTCAGGTACAGCTCGACCTGGTTGAAAAACATGTAGCCGTCCTTGTCCAGCGGTTTGGACGACGCCTCCCACATTTCCAGGACTTTGGGGTTGGGCAGGGGTGGCGGCAGGGGGGCCTTTTTCAAGTCTTCAATCCACATGTCGTACACCTTGGCGAGGGCAGGATGCTTGTCCACGGAAATGTCAAACACCAACAGTGGCGCCCTCGCCGCAACAGGTCCGCTTGGATCAGAGGGTGGTGCGGGCGTGTTTTTCTTTTTACTCACCACCACCACAATGACAACAATAATCACCACCGCCACAACAATGATGCCAACCACCCACCACCCGTAGCGCTTCATCCACGACTCACCTTCGTTATCCATGGCAGGCAGGTGTCTTTTATACACTAAGCCGTCATAATATGTCGGCCACACTCCCACATACAATTTCAAACAAACCACTAAAATAAAATCCATGCCACATCTTGAAGACGCTCAATGCCCACACAACAGCGTGCACCGTTGGCGGTGTGCGCACTGTGCAGGGGTCTGGTGTGACGACCACTGTGGCAGTGCAGCCGCGGTGTTTGAAGGCAAAATAGATTTTGTCAATCCAAAAACCGGGTTTGTCAATCCTCAACGCTTTATGCTGTGCAAAGGCTGCCACGAGGCCTACAAAGACCGCCAACTTACCAAGGGTCGCTGGGCGTCGAAAATTGATCGACGCTGTGGTTCATTTTGGTAGCCCTAAAAGTCTCCTGCCTATAAACAAATGGACCCCGAAGCTCAGTTGCGCTTGATTGAATGGATGTGTTTCCTCCAAAAGGAACTGTTGGGTGCCAAGGACGTCCGGCCCGTCACTGACCTGTCAGCCGCCAAGGGCGTGCCCCTTGACGTGGCAACCCTCGGAATTGGTTCACACGGCTCTGCCATTCGCTACACGGATGTCAAGGGCATCTTTTCGTCGCGGTCCACCCCTGAACCCGTGTCCATTGTGTTGAAAATCCATGAAGACGACGACAAGATTGACAATGTTCCGGACTATGAAATCTACGTGGCCCGCCTGTTGTCTGACTTGTGCCGGGGCTCCCCCCTGAACGTCTACCAAACCTCTCCACACATTGTTCGGGTGTTTGGCGGCATGGACGCCGTGTGGTACGTCAATGGCCAAAAGCTTGTCAAACGCGCCATGGTCATGGAACCCGTCACCTCGCCGTTGGACGTGTCGTCTCTGAAGGACTTGCTGTATGCCATGCGTGACTCCAAGGAAGCCTGGGAAAACGGTTGGATGCGCCTCATTCTCTTTCAAGTCATTTACACGCTGGCCGTGTGGGGGCCACGCTTCCGCCACAACGACTTGACGCCCATGAACGTCGTCCTTCAAGCCCTTTCACACAAGAGGCAAAGGGCAGGCTACGCCTACGCCCTGCGCCTGGACGAGGAATCCATTCTTTACTTTCACACGGCTGCCAAGCGGGTGATGCCCTTTGAAGTCAAGATTATTGATTTTGGGATGGCCATGGATTTGGGGTCCACCCAAGCCTGGTCCCTGCCCAAGCTGTCCAAGGAAGCCCAGGAGATGCTGGGCATTGAGCCCAAGCCGTCGTCCTACGTCGACCTGTACTCCTTTCTTCACACCACCTATGCCCTGTCCGGGTTTCTCGAAAGCCTCGACTCCCGTGACGAGGAAGGCAATGTTGTTCAAGAACCCATTTTTTCGGCGTCAGACCCCAAACCATTGGACCCCAAAACCAACCCCGAAGTCCGTGCCTTTATCGATTTCATGGAGCGGTACAAGATTGCGTCCATGCCGCGCGTGGCACCCCACAAGGTGGCCAAAGCCACCGGCGCCAAGCGTCTCATCCGCCAATGGCTGCCGTCTGCGATTCAAGCCAAGGCCGAAGCGCAGGGGTCTGGCGGCAAGGTCACGGACGACTACGGGTCCACCTTTACGTTTGTCACCCCGGCACAAATCCTTCAAGACACTTACTTTGCCCCCCTCCGTGTGGACTTTCCTGCCTTTGCGTCTCAGGATTTAGAGGGCAAGTTTTATGCGTCTTTGGGCGCCTCTTGGGACACGTCATTGGGGAACGCGCCTTCTGCCCTCATCATGGCTTGCCCCTCACACACAAAGCCCCAGCGCAAGGAGTGTGTGTCGTTGGACGGCCGTGTGTTTGATTCGTCTTTGGCACGCCCCCTCCAAACCTCGTTTGTGTAATTGATTCCTTCACTTCAAATTCTTCTTCTCATGCTAGCGTCTGCCTTTAAGCCTTTTCGTCTCTCTTTGCTTGGCTCAAGATCCTTCTTCACCTTTGTGGACACGGCTTCCGTGGGCGTGCGCCAGTCTTTTGGCAAGGCTGGTGGCATCTTCACTCCCGGAGTCACGACCGACCCCGGGTTTCGCATTTACATGCCAATTCTTCAGACCATTTCCCACGTGTCCACTCGCCAAGCGGAAAACACGTTTTCTGTCGAAGTCAAAACCAAGGACAATGTTTTTGCTCGACTTGCCATTTCTGTTCAGTGGCGCATCGAGCCGTCCAACGTCGAACGTGCCTTTTTCTCCTTGACCAAACCCCTTGACCAAATTCGATCCTACGTGGAAAACGTGGTGCGTTCCCAAGCGCCCACCACAACCCTTGACGAGCTGTTTGAGGACCAAGATGCTCTTGCGGCCAAGGTGGCCGAAGTGTTGGAGAAGAAAATGGATGCCCACGGGTACACCATTGTCGACACACTCATCACCGACATTGAGCCAGAAACCAAGGTGAAGAACGCCATGAATGAAATCAATGCGACGGCACGTCTCAAGGAGGCTGCCAAAAACGAGGCTGACGCGTTTTACATCAAGGCGGTCCGTGAAGCCGAAGCAGACGCTGAGCGCAAGCGGCTTCAGGGTAAAGGCATTTCCGACCAACGGACAGCCATTTTGGATGGCTACAAGGACGGCATCAAGGACATTTCATCGTCTTTGGGGTTGTCGGCCATGGACATTTTGACGTTTGTCCAGTCAGTCCAGCACATGGACATGGTGGAAAATGTGGGCAAGTCCGACAATGTCAAGGTGTTGTTTATCGACAAGGACAAGCACCAGCGTTCTCTTGCCAAGACCCTCCGTGACGAAGTCATGGTGGCGAATGAAGCAATCGTTGAATCATAAATCACAAATTAAAAAATGGTTGTCCAATGTGACATATTTATTCAAGGCCATGGTCACATCAGGGTTCCGTCTCCCGTCAAGGCAAAAGATGTGATTGACACCCTTGGTGAAGATGTTGCATCTAATCTTCGAGTGTCGTGGCGTGAGTCTTTGAATGAAAAAGAAGTCAAGGCCATTCTGGATGCAAACGTCTCACACGTGTTTGGGGGGCCTGTCAGTCCTCTTGCTGTTGCCTTGGACAAGGAAGGAGACGTCCGTTTTCTTTCCCCTTTAATCACCACCGCGCCCCTTCATTCTGTGCCACCGTCTCTTGACCTTGAAGACTTGTCCGTGCGCTTCACCTGTTTGACCCTTGCAAAGGATGGTTTCCTTGTCAAAATCAAAACTCTGACGGGAAAAGTGCACCCCATTCCTGCCACACCAGTCATGTGTGTGGAAGACCTCAAGCTGGCCATTACGGGTGTCACCGGCACACCCGTTGACCAACAGCGACTTATTTTTAATTCTATCCAGGTTGATGACTGTGCTTTGCTTGGTGACGTCGGCATTGAAGCCGGTTCTGTGCTTCATTTGGTGTTGCGCCTCCGAGGTGGCATGATGCACACAACCTCAGGCCGTGATGGACGTTTTGGTGTGTTGAGGCGCGGGGGTCTTGACGCCGTCCCCACAAAGGTCCGCCTGTTGACACTGGACAACCGCCTTGTGGAATTCAAAATGCCCTTTTACGACATGGATGACTTGAAACAAACAGCAAAACGGTTTATTTTGTTGAATCGAATTGATTAAAATTCAATAGTGTGCACAATGAATAAAACCGTCAACATGGGTTCTTACTTTGCCCGACCTGTTTCCGTCACCCTTGGTGACCAAACCAAAAAGGCCCGCCTTTTTGAAACCTATGGCGACTTTCGTGCATGGGCCCACAGCGCTTTTGGCCTTCAAGGCTCAGCCAAATCCTACTCCATTCGACGCCTCTACGGGTCGTCCCTCCTTGCTTCGCCACGTGCGCCGGTGATTTATTCAACCAACTCCACCTTTGACAACCCTAGCCGCCTTTGGCTTGTGACGAATGGCATTTCCTACGAATTTGGGTTGGCGTACGACATTAATGGCCGACAGTGAATCATACATCACACCCAAGTAAAACCTGTAAATAAAACAAAAAATGGCACACTGGTTGTCAGATGATCGAATTGATGCATGGGTTCCGGGCTCGGTTGGCGCTTCTCTCGAATGTCAAGCCGCAGTGCGGTTGGCCATGCGAGACGGAGACCGCAAGGAATTCAATCCTTGGCTGGACCGGTTTGGCAATGGGGCTGCCAACCCCATGATTTCCCAAGCGCCCAACCAAGTGGGGCTGGGTGGAGGCTGTGCCCTGCTCCAAGACCCAAACCAGGCCTATGTGTGGTCATCCCAAATGGCACCCCTGTTGAAACGCCAAATGCACCACTACCGTTCAGGTCTTGACCCCATTCCCTTGGGGCGGTTTGGAGACCACCCTGTTGTGGGTGTGTGTGCCCTGCAGGACAATGGCCTGAACCACTGCCGGGCTCTTGACGTGCCCCTCTATGAAAACCTCTATACTTCACCCACTGGCAGATACCGTTTTCCTTCAGACGTGTCTTTATTTGATGCTTCACTGACAGGCGGATGCCCTGCCTACTCACTCCCCGGCATTGGAAAGTACCCCGGCTAAAAATTTAAAAGCATACCGGGATGACAATGAGGGGTTGACACTTGAAGACGCAGGCAGGCACGAAGAATGGATTTAGAAAACCACACGCAGCAACACAAGCCGCGTAGGTCACAGGCCCAGCTTGGACCGTCGTCACTTAAGCCAAGAAGAGGAGCATGAATGTAAAAATAAAAAACTTGGTGTTCATGATTGTTGGTTGTGAAAAGTGATTGTGGTCGTTGTTCTTGGTGTACAATTTATGTATGTCCTACACTGGAGAAATGACGAGCAGGGGCTGACACTTGAGTACACACGCGCCCACAAAAAATGGAGACAGGGTAGCCGTGCACACGGCAATACAGGCGGCATAGGTCATTGGTCCAGCTTGGACGGTTGTCACTTGAGCCAAGAAGAGGAGCGTGATTGTAAGAATGAAAATCTTGGTGTTCATGATTGTTGTGGTTGTGAAAAGTGCTAATCTTCACTTCTTGAGCCACAATCAATCTACAAGGCATTACGAAATCGCCGTAAATAACATGTTTATTTTGGTTCCAATACTCCAAATCCCAGGATTAGGGCGTTGGAGCAATGAATGCTGGCTGACAAGCGGCAAGACATCGCCACACATGCCGCATACGCAAATGGTCCGGCTTGGACAGTCATGACTTGAGCCAAGAAGAGGAGTGTGATGAAAAGAAGAAAAATCTTGGACATGGTGTTTGAGCCGGGAAAAAAAGAGAATGTAGGTAAACAATAAAAATGCTTTCAAAAGGTTTGGCCATTGTGATTGGTGTGCTCGTCTTGGCCATTGTTGTTATGATTGCAGTCGTGTTTACCCTTGTGTACAAAAAGGTGGGTGGCTGCTCGGGCGCCCAATCGAATGACACGCGTGCTGGCTTATCATCTTCTTCTTCATGCCCAGGCTATCAACCCTTGCCCACCGGCACAACCGTGACAAGTGAATGGATTCACAAAAACATTTCACCTTGCCCCAATGGACAATCGCAATTGTCTTGTTACTACCAAAACAAACAAGGTGAGCTTTGCATTAACGGCGCCAAGCACACATTCAATGAGGACGTGTGTTCCAGCCAGTGGTGCCCTTATGGAATGCAGTGCAACGCTACGAAGGGGTGTGTTAACGTCACACCATCATTGTTCTCCAACACGGATTTGACAAGTCGAACGAAGCTTTTAACTCAAGCCGCTGCTGGCCCCAACCCTGTAGAAATCAAATCCTTAAAGCCAGACCCCAACCGGTACGTGCCCCGCCCCACACTCGCCCTTTACCACGGGGGTGTGGTTGGGTTGGCAGAGACGGACGCAAACGTGTTCAGGAACTATATGCAAACCGTCGCCACGTTTTGCCAGGAGAAATCCATTGACATGTTTTTAATGTCTCTGGATTCGTACACCCCTGCAGGCAAAAAGGGAAATCAGTATCCCTACCTTCAAAACCCAAGCTACTTGGCGTCCATTGTTGACGGTGTCTTTGCTCGCACCTGTCCGAACACTACCCTGGGTGTGGTGGCGTATGTGCGCCCCAAGGACGCTGGGTGGACCGACGACCCGACGGCTTATGGAGGCTGCATTGCGGATACAACCTGTGGAAATGGCTGTGAGTTTGTGCCCCCTGGCCCCCAGGGGTGTCCGCGCTACTGCACGACTGACCCCGGTGACAAGGACCTTCCCCTTTGCCATCCCGGCTGCCCCAACCAACTTGCCCAAGCCATTTCCTATGTGGGGAAGGTCAACAATGCCATTAGCGCCAAAAATAAGCTTGAAGCCTTTGTGTTTGACGGCGAGGACGCTGGGGATTATGCCTCGGGCTGTGGGTTTCATGTGGCCAGAC
>Ga0180434_10003580_pt1 | contig 19711 bp, 18 predicted proteins | sample SS_ome_7_FD_132453 | JGI IMG/M metagenome (GOLD analysis project Ga0180434, IMG submission 132453) | Hypersaline lake sediment archaeal communities from the Salton Sea, California, USA - SS_1_D_2 metaG | ecosystem: Environmental > Aquatic > Non-marine Saline and Alkaline > Hypersaline >...
GAAGTGGAAAAAGTTCTCGTCAACTACTTCACTGATCTTCTTCACCGCCCGCCGCGCATGGCAAAGTACATCTTGAAGTGTTAAGACGCCCCGATGAAAGTGATTGCTTCGTGCACCAATGATAGGCTCACCCTATTGGCTGTCCTGTCCAAAAAGTTCGGGCTGTTTGGAGTCGTGTTTTTGCCTACGCCATTTCAGGCCCAGGTGCTCCCGTGCCTGTGTCGTGATTTCTCTTCCTCGCTTGGTGCGACGCAGGAACCCTATCTGCAAAAGATACGGCTCGACGATGTCCTCCAGCGTGTCCCTCTCCTCACCCAGCGTGGCTGCGATGGCATCAATTCCCGCGGGACCGCCATCATAGACGTTAGCCAGCGCACGTAGAAAGGCTCTATCGAGCTCATCCAGTCCCAACGGGTCAATTTGCTCCATTTTGAGCGCCATTTCGACGATTTTCGCACTGAGCGCACCCGAGCCTTTCACCTGTGCGTAGTCGCGCACGCGCTTGAGTAACCGGTTGGCCACTCGCGGCGTGCCGCGGGACCGGCTGGCAATCAATTCGAGCGTCCCATCATCACAGGGCAACTGCAGAAGCTGCGCCGACCTGGCTAAGATCTGTGTCAACTCTCGGCCGCTATAAAAATCCACATGGTACAACATGCCGAATCGGCTACGCAGCGGAGCGGTCAGAAGCCCGGCGCGTGTGGTCGCCCCAACCAAGGTGAAACGCTTCAGCGGAAAGTTTATCGTCTTGGCGTGCACGCCGCTATCGACGGTAAAGTCAACCTTGAACTCCTCCATTGCAGGATAAATGAACTCCTCAACCGGTGTGCTGAGTCGATGGACCTCGTCGATAAAAAGCACGTCCCCGGTGTTTATGTTACTTAGAAGACCCATTACATCGCCGGCTTTGGTCAAAGCGGGACCCGATGTACAGCGAATCGTCGCACCCATTTCGTTTGCCACCACGTGCGCCAGGGTCGTCTTACCCAGGCCGGGCGGACCGTAAAAGAGAATGTGCTCCAAGGGCTCGCCGCGCTGTTTCGCCGCTTCAATGGCGATGGTCAGCTTTTCCTTCACGCTGCATTGGCCGACACATTCATCCAAGGCTTTGGGCCGAAGCGAGATGTTGAAGGTCTCTTCCGCCGCACTCAATGATTGCCTGCTTACCGTTCTGTCTATAACCATAATGTGAAAACCAAAAATCCAAATATCGAATGTCGAAATTCGAAACCAGCTCAAAATTCAAATTTCAAATGTCCAAAACTTTCCCGTTCGAATTGAATCATTTGGTCATTCGAATTCGTTTAGGATTTCGTGTTTCGAATTTCGTATTTGGTTTCATACTTCTATTCCTTGCTTCAGTCTGTACACCAAGGGCACCAGGTCCTCAGCGGAGTTGATAGCGGGGTGGCGGTGACAGGCCAGTTCGATCAATTCCATCGCCTCGCTTCTTTTCTCACCCCAGGCAATAAGAATCTCCAGGGCCTCGGCCTGAAACGGCTCGAACCTGGTCTCTCTCGGTTTGGCGGACTCAGCTCCGGCAGCGAAGACCTCCAATTTGCCTTTCAGCTCCGCAATAATCTGCTGCGCCATCCTCCTGCTTATCGAGGGCAGTGACACCAGCGTCTTCTCGTCCCCATCCTCTATTGCTGCTGCGATGTTTTCTATCGGCATGTTCAAAGAGCGCAGGCCCTTTTTGATGCCCATACCTTTGACGCTGATGAATTTGGTGAAGAAATCCCGCTCCACCAGATTCAGAAAACCTACCATCCTCGGTATCATGTTGCCGGCGCCGGGCGCACCCTCGTAATACTCCATCGTGCAGAGCGCAATGTCGGAGCCGATCTTGTCCGATAGGGCAGCGACACCGTAGCCGGGCAACATGATCTCATACGCAACCGGCCCCACCTGTACCAGAGCCATGTCGCTATCCAGCTTGAGAAGTCTGCCTTCAATCCTTGCTATCATAGGTTCGTCACTCGCATTCACCCGCCGGGTACCAAGGCTCCGCTCATCTCGTTGGCGCAGCACAATGCAGCCGCAATGGCATCAGCCACATCGCTGGGCTCGGGAAGCGCGGGCAGTGACAACAATGTTTGTATGGTTCTCTGGACTTGTTCCTTGGACGCCCTGCCGTTGCCGGTAATTGATTTCTTGATCCGCGTCGCGCTGAAACTTCTGACTTCAACGGCGGCCTGAGCGCACCTTTGCAGAATAACGCCCCGTGCGTGTCCCATCAGAATCGCCGTCCTTGGATGCGTGTAGTGTGAGTATAGCTGCTCCACGGCCACAACATCAGGTGCCAAGCGCTGCAGCAGTGAATCCATATCGTCGGCAATCTGCTTGAGCTTCGCTCCGATGGCTACACCGGTGGACGTCTTGACAACGCCGGCTTCAATGAGACCATCTTCATGCTGCCTTCTACCCAGACAGGCGTATCCACAAATCCGCAAACCCGGATCGATGCCGAGAATTTTCATCCCAATCTCCAAGCTGCGCTACCGTCTGGCTTATCTTGAAGTATAATACCCACCGATCCTAATATACCCCGTATTTCATCGGCTAGCTCAAAATTCTTTTCTCTTCGTGCCTTCTTTCGCACATCATTAACGATGCCTTCAATGGCTACCTCATATCTGTTGATAGCATCTGCCATATTTTGACGTTCGTACTCATCTTTGACTATTCCCAAGACCTCGCTGCCAAGTCGTGTAAATAAATCATCTATTGCACGCAGCGTTTGAACAGTGCTTGCGAGCGATTTGGCTGCCAGCCGGGCCAGTTCAAAGACCACAGACAAAGCAACAGCAGTATTCAGGTCGTCATTCATCGCTGCTTCAAATTTTTCTTTCAACTGCTGCAACTGGCCCGCCACTTCCTCGTTGGGTTCACCTTCAGCCGCCAGTGGTATTTGATTTCGCACAGCAGCAACCGTCTGACCAATCCTGTCAAGGCCGCTCTGAGCGGCGTAAAGTGCTGCATCGGAGAAATCCAGCGGACTTCTATAATGGCTGTTCAAGATCAACTGCCTGACCGCCAGCGGGTCATACCCTCGCGTCAGCCTTTCATGCGAACCGGAAAAAGCCTGCTTTAGCGTGATGAAGTTGTTCAGGCTCTTTCCCATCTTTTGGCTGTCCACCGTGACCATGTTATTATGGAGCCAGTATCGCACGAACTGCACGCCGTTAGCGGCCTCGGCCTGGGCGATTTCACACTCGTGATGCGGAAACTGGTTCTCCAGCCCCCCGCCGTGAATATCAATCGTCTTGCCCAGATATTTCATGGCCATGACCGAGCATTCCAGGTGCCAGCCGGGAAAGCCCATACCCCAGGGACTGGGCCATTGCATAATGTGGTTCGGCTCGGCTTTCTTCCACAGGGCAAAATCGACCGGATTCTTTTTGTCCGGCGAAACCTCCACCCGGGCACCGGCCTGCATTTCCTCGATATTCCTGCCGGAAAGTTTTCCGTAGTCCTCAAATTTCGACACATCAAAATAGACCGACCCGTTAGCCTCATAAGCGTAGCCCTTCTCCAGAAGCGTTTTGACCAGCTCTATCTGCTCAACGATGTGCCCGGAAGCGCGCGGGCTGATGTCCGGCCTCAGGCAGTTCAACCTGTCCATATCCTCGAAGTAGCTGCGCGTGTAATACTCGGCCAGCGCCATCGGATGTTTCTTTTCTTTTCTGGCCTGTTCTACAATCTTGTCTTCACCCTCATCGGCATCGTCTGTCAGGTGCCCAACATCCGTGATATTCTGCACGTACGTGACACTGTAGCCCAGGTAGCGAAGATAGCGGAGCAGAATATCAAAGCTGACGTAGCTCTTGGCATGTCCCAAATGTGCATCTCCGTACATCGTAGGTCCGCAGACGTACATTCTGACTTTGCCCTTTTCCAGCGGCGTGAAATCCTCTTTTCTTCTCGTCAAGCTGTTATAAAGCTGCAATCCCATAACACTCTTCCGACACGGATTGACACAGTTCTGCTATTAGACACGGATTTACACAGATTAACACTGTTTTCTTCCCAAATTCATCTCTCCTGATTCCTTTCCACAAGTTGCATAACCAGTTTCTCCATCTCATCCCAACGGTCGGTGTCATACATGTTCACTCCACAAGTTGGGTTAGGGCCGCCCCATGTACGCTGACGTGATTCGGAGAAACTAATCACATCGTGATGCCCCGATGAGAGAAGTGCTCTGGCTTCGTCTTCGCCCATAAGAACGATGAGATGCACCGTCTTCCCTTTAGGCTGTATGTATGCGATGCGTTTCTTATCCACGACCCCGATGTAGTTCTTGGTGGGATTGAAACTCAGGGTGTTCTTAATGCTAAGAAATGTGTTCTTGAGCTTGTCGTAGATATCCTTCACACTCGAGCTGCAACCTTGCAAGTGAAATTCCTCTGTGTATTGGGAGGCCTCTGACGTCTCTTCATCGAGGGACCATGACAAAGCATTGCCAAGAGGATCTACTGGCCAATCATTCCACTTATGTTCCTCGCACGTATTCTCTTTGACATCTACAAGCCATATCTGTAGTTCTGGAAATGCGTCACCTATTCTCTTCCATGCTTCACCATAGTGGTTGGCACGTTTGTTCAGGCCCCTGCCAAACCTTTTAGGTAACGCTAGTACACATTCTGTAGCCCCATCTTTCAACCGCGATATAGCTCTAAAAAAAACCTCGTAGAACTGCTTAGAACGGACGGGAGCAACTTTTTGAAAGCCTATACACTGTATAAACACTTGCACGTCACCCTTTCGAGCAATAATGTCAGCACCTGTTTCCCCCTCCGCACGCGGGTCATTCAGTAGTTCATATCCTCGTTGAGGCAATAATCGACGAAGGACCGATTCTACTTGTTCGCCCTTTTCTGATAGCGCCATTGTTATCTCACCTGTTCTTGGCGATATATGCTTCGGTCTTCTTGCACGAAGGCGGCGTCAATCCGTGTAAATCCGTGTCTAACAGATTCCCACGCTAATCCTCATCTGCATCGAAACCAAAGATGCGGCGCTTTACTGTGACGGATCGTCCGAAGTTTATCAATAGGCCCAGAGACAGACCTGTCGCTTTCAGGTAGTTCACCAATTGCACCTCGTGGATCGGTTCAAGATTGCTTACCGCCTTAATCTCAACAATGATCTTGTCGTTGACAATCATATCAGCATAATAGTCACCCACGACTCTTCCGTGGTAAAACACCCTGAGTGAAAATTCAACAGCGCATTTTAGTCCCATTTCCTGCAGTTCAATGGCAAGGGCATTTTTATACACTTTTTCGGCGAACCCATATCCCAGCTCCTTATGCACTGCGAAAGCCGCAGCTATAATTTCCTTTGAGAGTTCACTATGCTTAAACGTTTTCAATGTCGCGTCTGAACAGTGTCAATCTGTGTAAATCTGCGTCTGACCAATTCGCAAGCCCAATCAGTGTTAATCCGTGTTAATCAGTGTCTCAAAGGGTTCTCCTTCTCTTCTTTCTCAAAAGCGCAATTGCGGTGGCGGCCATGGCCTGGCCCGCTCCGATTTCACCAAGACCTTCGTTGGTCTTGGCTTTTACGTTGACCGATGTGAAATCAATGCCCAAAAGGCTGGCGATACACCTTTTGATCTGTCCCTTGACCGGCTCCAGCTTCGGTTCTTCTGTATGAATTATCAAATCGATATTGACGACTTCCCATTTCTTTTCTTCGAGCTTCTCCTTTACAATCAGGAGGAACTCTTTGCTGTCTGCATTTTTCCATTGTGGCTCCGTGTCGGGAAACAGTGTCCCTATATCACCCATCCCGCTTGCGCCCAGCAGCGCATCGACGACCGCATGCAAACCCACGTCCCCGTCGCTGTGACCTGCCAGTCCGAAGGGACAGGGCACATAAACGCCGCCGAGCATCAATTTTCTATCTACCGCTATCCTGTGTATATCGGTGCCGATACCGCTTCGATACTCAGGCTTTGGCTCCTCAATCACAGCATTCCCTTTGTGCTGGGGATGTCCGTCCCCACAACTTTGACAGCCTTCTCCAGCGCCTGCCCCAGTCCTTTGAAAATAGCCTCTGCGATGTGGTGGCTGTTTGTCCCATAGGGCACGTTCACATGCAGGTTGAATTTGCCGGTGTTAGAGAAGCTGCGCAGCAACTCCTGGAGACATTCCACGTCGAAATCACCGATTTTGTCGGTGCGATACTCAGCATTGTATATGCAGTTCGGCCGGCCGGATAAATCTATGGACACATTTGCCAAGGCATCCTCCATAGGGACAGAGCTGTGCCCGTACCTGGCGATTCCCTTTTTATCCCCAAGCGCCTCCGTCAGACACTCGCCCAGGCATATCGCAATATCTTCAACCGTATGATGCGCATCAACGTGCAAGTCGCCTTTGGCCTTGAGCATCAAATCGATCTTGCTGTGTTTGCTCAGATGCGTCAGCATGTGGTCCAAGAAACCGATGCCTGTATCGATCTGGTATTTGCCGACGCCGTCGAGGTTCAACTCACAGCTAATGTCGGTTTCCTTGGTCTGTCTATGCATCTTAGCGATTCTGTGTTGCATTTATCGTCCGCCTTGCCCTGACAAGATTTCCTTTAACGCCGAGATCAGTCTCCGGTTCTGGCCCTCTGTTCCGACGGTGATTCGCAGTTTATCGCTCAGTCCCGGCACATCGAAAAACCTCACGTATATATTGCGCTGCACCAATGTATCATAAATCTCTTTTGCTTTGCAGTTTTTACTTTCAGCAAGAACGAAATTCGCCCAGCTTTCCGGGACTTCGAATTGCAGTGCCCGCAGTTGCTCCGCCAATTCTCTGCGCTGCTGCTTTAGCTTTTCGACATTTTCCTTGAAATAATGTTGATCTTTTATGGCCGCCGTGGCCACAGCAATAGCCACCGCATCGACATTGTAGGAGTCCTTGACCTTCAAAAGACCTGCGATCAGGTCCGGCTGAGCAATCGCGTATCCGAATCGAATGCCGGCCAGCGAGTACCCTTTGCTCATCGAGCGAAGTATAATCAGGTTGTCAAAATCCTTGACCAGCGGCGCGCAATTTCTGTCGGCAAAGTCCACGTAAGCCTCGTCAATCAGCAATACGCCGTCCAATTCGTCCGCTAACGATGCTAACTCTTCAACCTCTATGAAGCTGGCGGTCGGTGCATTCGGATTGCAGACGATGGTCAGCGCGGCTCCGGTCCCGGCAAGCTTCGCAGGCAGATTGAACTCGCCGTCGAACGGCACCTCAATCGCCGTGCAACCGTGCAGGTTGGCCAGCACCGGATACAACGAATAGGTCGGGACAGGGTACGCCACGGGCCGATTGTCGTCACAGAACGCCTGAAACGCAATCCGTAACAACTCGTCGCCCCCGTTGCAACACATGATAGAATCCGGCTCGACACCGTTCACCTCGGCTGCCGCTTGTCGGAAGGCTTTGCCAAGTGGGTCGGGGTATCGCCGAAGCTGTTCCGGCGTGATTTCCGCCAATACCTTCATTACCTGCGGCGAGGGCGGATATGGATTCTCGTTGGTATTCAGCTTCACCACATCCGCCTGCCGTGGCTGAAACCCCGGCTCATAGCCCTTGGCCCGTTCTACGTTCTCTCGGAAATAACCCAACGCAAGTCCTACAATTCTCAACTTGAAATCTGAAATTTGCAATTCTGTGCAATTATACGCATGTTTGCCCGGCAGGAAAAGTGCGAATTCCCGAGTTCAGCGTCCAGAGCAGTGGGCTCGGCAGGTCAATTACAGATTTCGAATTTCAACTTCATGACATGCATCGCAAGAGCAATTCCACTACGAAGGTCCCTGCCGTGCACTTACGGCAAGACCAGGGGCTGTGGTTGCGCATTGATCTGGGTCAGTCTGGGCTGGAGGCCACACATATTGGCGATTTGTATGGAGAGGCCCGGCCGGGCGTTTGCCTCCAGAACCATGGGGCCTTCCTGAGCATCCAGCACGATATCGACTCCCATGTAACCCAGTCCGACCGCCTCACTTAGCCGCACTGCTGTTGACAGTATGTCAGACCAATCGGGCAATTCCACCGCCGAGAGCCTCGCTCCCGTATCCGGATGCGCATCCACTCTCCGGTCGCGCCACACGCCGCTGAAGGTTTGGCCGCTCTGGAGGTCTATACCGACCCCGACCGCACCCTGATGCAGGTTGGCCCGGCCTCTGGAGGCCCTGGTCGGCAAACGCAGCATGGCCATGACCGGCGCCGCTCTATACAGTATGATGCGGATGTCCGGCGTACCTGTCACAGCGAGGTCCTTGAAGACGGGATGAGGTGCAATGAGCTTTTCGACAATTGCCTGGTCAGGCTGCCCGGCCAGCGAATAGAGGCCCGAAAGTATAGTCGAGACGTGATACTTGAGGTGTTCGAACAACAGTATTTCGCTCTTGGATGTGACGAAGCAGCTGCCCGTCCGAGAGACGATCATGAGGACCCCCCGGCCGGCTGCACCCCGTGCCGGTTTGACCACGAATTCCGTCAAATCGCCAATCAAATCCATGCTCTTAGCGATGTCCCCGAAACGCTCGATCACCACATAGCTCTTCGGAACCGGTATATGCTGTGCCTCACACAATCTCTTGGTCAGCACTTTATTGTCCACGCGGGGATACAGGAGGCGCGGATTCAGCTCGAAGATAAAGCTCAGGTTGCGGTAATTGATACCCAGTATCCCATGCCGTCTTAACTCGGACGGCAAGGCCCAGCGGCGCCATTTATTAGACCAGGTCATATCGCTTGCCCATCCTGCCGCGGCCCCATAGCGACATCGTGAAACCGGAAGAGCTCCGTTATACGGTAACCGGAATAGCGCCCGAGCATAATAAAAACAGCGATAGTAAACAGGTGAAGTTCCGGAAAAACCAGAACCATTTGTCCGATGGCAGGCCATCTGAGCACGACAAGGCAGCACAACCCGACAGCAGCCGTAGCCCCAAGGTTCTGAAATGCTCTCTTGACACCATCCTGCTCAATGGTGATGAAGAAACGCTCTACCATCATGGTTGTGATTACGACGGGCAAGAGTATGGAGCGTGCGGTAGGGGCAAGGCCAAGATACTCAGAAATCGACACGGCGACGGCCAGACATAATATGACCCCGGTCAAGATAACGCCAAGGCGCGGCACGGCCAGCAATCGGAGCGACTGTAGTATGATGCGGCACAGCAGGCCCACACCGAGAATCACAACCAGTACGGTCAGCCCGACTTTCAAGCCTGAGCCGAGCAGACTCAGACCTAAAAGTGCCGGCGTGAAGGTCCCGAATGTCTGAATGCCGATCAGATTTCGCCAAAACGCAGTAATCAGCGCGCCCAGCGGCAGCAAAAGAATTAAAGCAAGCGTCTTTTTCATGCTGATGGGCAGGCGTGTCAGATCGAACACGTTCCAAAATGCATCCGGTGACAGATTCGCGCCAAGGCGAGGCTTGTACAACTGTTTCGCTGAGTATGTTGCACGGAATTGCGAATTGGCCGATGTTCTGACAATACTGGCATCGCCATGCCTTACAGATAAGTACTTTGCAGGCAGTTCATGGTGGTAGCCGTTATGCGGGTCGTAGGCGGTCCATTGCTTATCAAGATAGACTTCAACCCACACGGACGGTTTTAGTGTTGCGGTATCTTCGATCACAAAGCCGCTAACAAGCCTGGCTGGTATGCGCGCTGCCCGGCACAATGCCACCATTGCCCGGCTTGTCCCCAAGGCGTTGGACCGTCCGCGCCTAAGCACGGCAGCAGCGTCGGCAGGCCCGGCAGGCGACAACGGAGCGAGGTTTTCAAAGCAGTAGTCGAAAATGGCCTGAACCCGGTCAGTCTTGCTCGCTTTGTCGGCCATGATGGTGTGCAAGACCCTTATAACGTTAGGGTCGTCCTTCTGAATAGACTTTTCGCTCTGCAGATATCTGACCTTGCTGGAGGCCGGCAGCTTTTGCGAGAAAGGCTTGGAATGTCTGCTACTCGGATTTATGGTTATGTGGAAATGTGCGGTAAATCCGACTGGCCCGGAACCGGCCGGCGCTACCGCAACGGCTTCGCGATCCTCGCTTTCCGTTTTGTGCAATATATCAATGATGATACCGCGGCGTACGAACGTTTCACTGGTGACGTTGGCAAGAGCAGTATTTGACGGAAGCGCAACGTAAAGCCGTGCACTTGGTTTGTCCGGGCGAAATTCAATATCGTATGTCAACCGCCACAGATCGCCGGCTCTCAAGTTCGATGGAGACCGCAGGTATTTGACGCGCAATCCAATGCAGACGGCCCCGCAAAGCGCCAACGATAGAGCCGTGACCATTGCAAGTCGATGCTGCCTACCCATCTTACCTTCCTTGACTTGATCCGGGACATCCGGGCCACAAGGACTCAATTGTGGAATTCCAGAAGGAAGTCCTGACACGGCTCGTCCTTTTCCGGCAAGTATACAACATAAAGAAATCGTTTAAACGGATCTGACAGAAACACGGCACGCGCGGTCTGCTCATCCGCCTGCCCCAGAGCGGTATATTGCCATTGCTGAAAATCGGCCGGCAACGGAATCCTGAAGAAGTACAGGGGCAGGACTTTTCGGACCTCTTGGCCCTTCAACCTTTTCACAATGCCCGCGGCTTCACTTCCCGCAAAACTACGGAGAATGTATTTTTCGGTCCGGCACGTAGAAAGACGCTTTTCAGGGGTAGCTATGTGAATTTTGTCCGCGGCAATAAACGTTGCGGAAACCGGCTGCAACCGTGGACGTGCGGGCGAACCGCGCAACAGCGTAGTCTCCGGATCTGCCCAGAGATGGAAACTGTACGCTACTCTGATGACCTTTGCCTGCTGGGTATGACCACGAGCGGTTTTCAGCGCGCCGACGCATAACAAATAATTTCGAGCATCTCGCAGGGCTTCGCCCGCCGTATCGCCCCTGTATAACAGGCCGTCACAAAACGCCTTGATAAATGCGCTTCCAGAGGCGCTATGAATGCTCGTCACGCTTCCGACCACCCCTATCGAGTCGGCTGTCAGTACACGCAAGGCCGCGTCTTCCAGCGAATGGCAGCTTTGCAGGATAATCAGCGGCAAGCTATCGAGTTGGCATGCTTCGATGACTTCTTCGGCGTGGTCCGGAAAATCCTCAAAGCTGGTGTCCATGCCATACAAATCCGGGTCTTCATCGTCATCCGGCGAATGCACCGGAGCTTCAAACTGGGCCGAATCATCTTCCCACTGGCTTGGGTCGCCGTAGTCTTGTTTCTGCTCGTAGGTGGAATCCATGATTTCAATGCGATTGTAATCGTCGATCTCTTCCCACTGCCCATCATCAAAATATTGCATATCCGCCGGCTCGGATGAGGTCGTAAACAAAGTCAAGTCGGACAAATGACCTTCAAATATAACCAAATGAGCGGTCCGCGTAGAATCGCGAAGGCGCTGGTCAGACAAATTCACGCCATAGAACTCGTCGATATGAATGTTGAAGTTCTTGAACTCGGCTGCTGTGGCTCGGCTGATCGTTTCGCAAAGCGGCAGAGAACCCATGTCTCGATTCGGGTTGGCTATCATCTGAACGGCAAGCCTTGCGCCGGCAAGAATATGGTCTCTGGCAAAGCACCGTGCTGCGAACGTGGACGCAGCCCAAAGCCGGTGGAAGGGCATCCGGCCCACCCCCATTTCGGCGGCGGCCCCCTCCGCAGGCAGAGAACAGGGCTCCGTCATGATTTCGTATTCATATTCCTGTGACTCCGAAGTCACCTTCGCCGCAATCATCCCGATAGAATCACGATGGCCTACTATGGTCACGGTCCTTGGCTTCAGCGCACAGGCATCAATCAATGCCCTGACGCTTCCTTCGGCGGCCAACGCATCTTCAGAATAGCAGGGTACCGCCACCGCTCCGCGCATCAAGCTCAGATACGGCACCAGCCACGACGATGCATGTTCGTCAAGCGGACCCTCCGGCACACGAAAGACAAGCACGTTGTGCACATTCGCGCTGCCAATTTCATCCACCAAACACATCTGGACAGCAGATGTATCGAACAGTTCAACCGTCTGCTCAGGCTCAACCGAAAACTCGTACCCAAGCCGCCCGTCAGAGTCGACAAGTAGGATATGGCGTACATCCAGAAGTTTCAGTTCTTCTGCAAACACGTTCCAATCCCGCCCGGCGGGAGCCGGGACAAAGGGCACAACCAAATGTGATGCCAGTGTAGCGCCCATGATAACGGCCTCGAAATCCTCCAAACTTGCTACAACAACTTGCTGCGTCCTCGGCCAAAGACACTCTGTTAGGAGCAAGCCGGTATCGACGGGCTCGGAATCGGTAGCGAGGATTTCCACTCCGATCATCTGTCGTATCTGCTCGGGCGCCAGATTGGGATCCGACGTCAACATCAGACAAGGACCGCAAACACCGGCCAACTGGCCCAATAACTTCGTCTGGGCCGGGGCGTCCTCGGATGCAAGTGCCAATAAAATCGGTGTCTTGCCAAGCTGACGTAGCCTTGCAGCGATTGGAGCAGCCGCCGCAAACAGCCATGTATCTTGCTCGCTAACGGCGATCAGCACCAGAGGTTTGTCTTGGTTCGCGACGCGCGATAAAGAAAATGCCGACGTATCGGTCGTCTTGGCCGGTGGCCCTGCCGGGCCTGCGTTCTCCGGTAGAGCCGGCAGCGCTTCAGCCGACCGACCGGGCAGATGACATCGATCCTCTACCAGCTCATTTGTAGCTTGCTCGTCCGCTGGTCCGGAAGCGGACATTTCCGCGCCCGGAGCAAGCGGCTTTGGACTCGCGTGCCAGTAATGCTGGACGGCCGTGACAGCACAAATCGCGCATATCGCTGCACCAAGCAACAACAGCCATTTTTGCAATGATTTGTGTACTATCACGGGTACCGCCCTTTGTACTGTGCTTGAATGGCCCTCACAGCGTCTGTTTAGAATCTATCGTTGCGTTGGTAGGTCGATTTGTCGGTTGAATACTCCGCGCCAAAAGAAATCACTTTTGGCAGTAGTCTATCAGGCGGGCGATCTCGCTGCGAAGGTCCTTGCGGTGGACAATCATATCGACGAAACCGTGCTCCAGCATGAATTCGGCGGTCTGGAATCCCTCCGGCAGCTCCACTTTTATGGTCTCGGCGATGGTACGGCGTCCCGCAAAGCCGATCATAGCACCCGGCTCAGCCATGATGACATCGCCCAGCATGGCAAAGCTCGCTGTCACTCCGCCGGTCGTGGGATCGGTAAGCACCGAAATGAAGAGTCCGCCGGCCTCATCAAATCTGGCTAACACCGCAGAAGTCTTCGCCATCTGGCCCAAAGACACCACGCCCTCGTGCATCCTGGCTCCGCCGGAACAGCTAAGCACCACCAACGGAAGCCCCTCCGCAAGCGCCATGTCCACCGCTGTACAAAGTTTTTCGCCGACGACGTAACCCATAGAGCCCATCAAGAAGTTCGGCTCCATCACGGCCAGAATGACACCCCTTCCCTTGATAAAGGCCTTGCCGATCCGCATTGCCTCTTTCGAGCCGGACTTCTTCTCATCGGCTCTCAGACGCTTCTTGTACGTGGTGCCGCGGAATCGAAAACGCAGAGGGTCGCTGGTCGTCAAATCACCCAAAATCTCTTGAAAGGAATCTTCGTCTGTGAGGTATCTGATCCGCGTCGCAGCCTCCGTGCGAAAGTGATGATTACATTCGGGGCAGACATGGAGATTCTCCTCGACGCTTTTCTTGTATAACATATGCTCGCAGCCCGGACAGCGCATCCAGAGCCCGTCGGGCATCTCTTTGCGAGGCCTCAGCGAGAAACCATTCCATTTTGATTTGACTTCTTTGGCCATACCCACAATATCTCGGCAGAAAATTGCGGTCTCCATGATATTTTACCAGAAAACCACGTCTGGGGCCACAAAAAGTCAACGTACTTTGCGGCGAATGGCGTCAATGGCAGCAACAGGGTTGGCTTGCGAAAATATTGCGTGGCCCGCAACCAAGGTATCGGCCCCGTAGGAAACAACCAGTGGTGCGGTTTGTACGTCTATCCCTCCATCGACCTCGATCCTAACGTTCGGGCCTACCAATTGTCTAACGGCAACGACCCTCTCGGCCGCGTCCGGCATGAATTTTTGGCCTCCAAACCCAGGGTGCACCGTCATCACCAGTACCATATCACAAAGCGGTGCAACTCTTTCCACGGCCTCAACCGGCGTTTCAGGATTAAGACAGATGCCGGCCGTTGCGCCAAGCTCGTGCAGCCGGTCAATCAGCTTTTCCGGCTCATCAGCCACCTCGATATGGAACGTCACATGGTTCGCGCCTGCTTCAACAAAGCGTTCGGCGTACCTGGCCGGCTCGCTGATCATCAGATGGCTGTCGAACACAAGCCTGCTATATTTGCGAAGCTTTTCGATGACCGGCGGCCCGATGGTGATGTTGGGCACAAAGTGCCCATCCATGACATCCAAATGGACGATATTTACGCCGGCAGACTCGATGGTCGCTATTTCTTCCGCCAACCGGGCAAAATCCGCATCCAATATGGACGGCGCAATCTCGATTGTCCCCGCTTTCGGAAGCCGCATTTTCGCCGCAGAACTATGTATGTGTTGTGACCGTTCCATTAAGGTAACCGGCGCTCAGCCAATCAGCAGTAAACGCTATGTACCACACGCGGTGTATCTTATTTTTCATCAAGGATTTCGATGCACTTGAACTTCTTGCCCTCCAGGAATTCAAGCGACGCTCCGCCACCTGTCGAGACGTGGCTTACCTTGTCCTGCAGACCGAGGTTCGCGACGGCACTGGCGCTGTCGCCACCGCCAATGACGCTGCGCGCCCCTTTGTCGGTGGCCTCCGCCACGGCCAGAGCAACGGTTTTGGTCCCTTCATCGAAGGGCGGCAGTTCAAAGACGCCCATCGGACCGTTCCACACAATGGTCTTTACGCCGGACAGTTTCTCGGCGAAAAGCTTTCTCGTCTCCGGACCGATATCCATGCCCTGCCAACCGTTCTCAATGTCACCGGTCACCACGCCACTGTCCGCATGGGCTTTGAACTGCCGGGCAACCACAGTGTCCACCGGCAACACCATTTCACAGCCGATTTCTTTGGCCTGCTCCTGCAGCTCCGTAGCCTTATCCAGGAATCCATCTTCACACAAGCTGTTGCCCACGGCACGCCCATCGGCCTTGAAGAAAGTATAAGCCATGGCACCACCGATCAAAATGGTGTCAACCTTATCCAGCAGGTTTTCGATCACACCAAGCTTGTCGGAAACCTTGGCTCCGCCCAAGATGGCAACAAACGGCCTCTGGGGATTTTCGAGTGTCTCGCCAAGGAATTTCAGTTCTTTTTCCATCAGAAAGCCGATCACCCGCGACTTTCCCTCCATCCTTTGTGGCACGGTATACATGGACGCATTGTCTCTGTGAGCCGTGCCGAAAGCATCGTCCACGTAAATGTCAGCCAGCCCGGCGAGTTGCTTGGCAAAATCGTCCTTGGCTTGCCGCAGTTGCTCATCTTCCTTGGCGGCTTTGTCCTTGATCGTCTCTTCCTTGTGAAAGCGCAGATTCTCCAGCAGCATACACTCGCCGCTCTTGAGACGCTGGGCCTTGGCCTTGGTTTCGGAGCCAATACAGTCGTTGGCAAAGACAACTTCCTGGTTCAGCAGCTTCGAGAGCCGTTGTGCCACGGGCGCAAGCGACAGTTTCTCATCCTTTTGACCCTTCGGCCGACCGAGATGGCTCATCAGAATCAGCGCACCGCCGCGCTGCAGAACATTCTCTATCGTCGGCAGCGCTTTGACGATCCGGTCGTCGCTCGTAATATTGCCGGCATCGTCCAGCGGCACGTTAAAGTCGCACCGCATCAAGACCCTCTTGCCCTTGACATCAACATCAGCAACCGTTTTCTTCGCCATTTTGTTCACCCGCCAAAGTACATGTTCGTTTGGCAATTCATTATGGTGCTGTGTCTCACATCGCCGCCATTCGTTCCATAATATCTACCGTGCGGTTCGAATAGCCCCACTCGTTGTCATACCAACTGAGAACCTTAACCATGCTGCCTTTCACCATTGTGGATAGCGAATCAAAGATGCTCGACGCAGGATGCTTGATAACATCGCTGCTCACGATAGGCTCGTCGCAGTATACTAAGAATCCCTTCATAGCTCCTTCGGCCGCCTTCTTCATGGCAGCATTGACCGCATCGGCGGTAACATCCTTCTTGACGTTAACCACAAAATCGACAATGCTGCCAACCGGCACAGGCACCCGAATCGCACAACCGTCCATCTTGCCGTCCAGTGCGGGGATGACTTTGCCGATGGCCTTGGCTGCGCCGGTGGTGGTGGGAATGATGTTGACCGCAGCCGCACGCGCTCGGCGCAAATCCTTGTGGATCATGTCAGCAACCCTCTGGTCGTTTGTATAGGCATGGATGGTGGTCATAAGCCCCCGCTCGATGCCGAATTCATCGTTCAGCACCTTGGCTAACGGCGCCAGGCAGTTAGTCGTGCAGCTTGCGTTGGAAACGCATTTGACGCTCTTGGTCAGTTTCTCGTCATTGACGCCCAGAACGATAGTCGCCTCAATATCGTCCTTTGCCGGCACACTCAATACGACCTTGCTGGCACCGGCCTTCAGATGGTCTGCATAACCGCCCTTGGGCGACTCGGCGGTGCGGAAAACGCCGGTCGATTCCAGAACCACCTTCACGCCCATATCTTTCCACGGCAGCTCCGCAGGATTCTTCACTGCCAGGACCTTGATTTCTTTACCGTTGATGATCAAGCTGCTATCCTTTGCCTCGATGGTTCCTTCCCATTTTCCCATCACCGAATCGTATTTGAACAAATGCGCCAGACTTTTCGCGTCCGAGAGGTCGTTGACCGCCACCAAGTCCAAATCGCCGCCTCTCTCGACAATGATTCTTGCCACGGCTCTGCCGATGCGACCAAACCCGTTAATTGCGACCTTTGTTGCCATCGGTAACTCTCCTTATCCTGAGAAACGTAAATGCAGTTTTGTCCCGACTTTATTATCCTGCAACGAACAGGGCAGATACTCTATTTAGTACTGCCAGTGCTGTCAAGGGTTTATTCCAGATTCTAAGAGCCCTGTCAAGAAACGAAAACAACGGTGTTGCAATTATGCGCGCAAGCAGTTAAAAGCGTACTTTAGTACCGAAACCCGCGATCTTCCTGATACGGGCGCGCCGATGGATCGTTGCGTAAATGGTGTTTTTTCGCAGGGAGACAGTATGGGCAAGCAAGTACTGGTTCCAATCGCAAATGGAAGTGAGGAGATAGAAGCCGTTTGTATTATCGATGTATTAAGACGGGCGGGGGCGGAAGTGACGGTAGCTTCGGTCGATGAACTGCAGGTGACCGCTTCTCGCGGCGTGAAACTCGTTGCGGACACGCTCATTGGGCACTGTACTAAGGCAGTGTACGATGTGATCGCCTTGCCCGGCGGAATGCCCGGCGCGGAGCATCTGCGCGACTCGAAAGAACTGGAAATGATTCTGCGAAAACAAAGCGACCAAGACCGGTTGCTCGCCGCTATTTGCGCATCTCCCGCGGTTGTGTTTGCTCACCACGGGCTTCTGGGGCAGCGGCGAGCCACGTGCCATCCGAACTTTGTCGACCAGCTTCCCAACAAAGAAGCGGTCGAAGCGCGCATCGTCGTGGACGGCAACTATGTCACCAGCCGGGGCCCGGGAACAGCCCTGGAATTTGCGTTGAAATTGGTGGAACTGCTCTTCGGCAAACAGAAGGCCAAAGAAACAGCTATTCCGATGCTTGTGGTATGACCTTGGCGCTCGGCTTCTGACCGGCTTGGCGACGCAGAACCAGCACTGTACGGCCGACAATGGAAGTGCTATAATTCTGCGGCTGGCGTCGGGCTACACGCATAGGCCGTTGACGACGACAAAAACAAAACGAAATCCTTGTAAGACCTCATCTTTTCGGAGGATTTGCCATGCACAACTCATACTCTCGCCGGAAATTTCTGAAAAAGGCCGCAGCAGGAAGCACCGCGCTGGCTTTCTCGGCAGCAAGTTATTCTCGTGTGCTGGGTGCCAACGAACGGATTTCCATCGGCATCATAGGCTGCGGCGGTCGCGGACTTCACGCACACATGCCGGGCGTGCACAAACATGCAGAAAGCCAGAATATCGAGATTACAGCGGTGTGCGACCCGTGGCGCCTGCGCAGAGAAGATGCCGCCGCCCAGGCCAAGCAATGGTACGGCCGCGAAGCGCGGAAGTTCGCCTCATACCAGGACCTCCTGGCTCTGAAAGATGTGGACGCCGTGATGATCGCCTCGTGTGACCACCAGCATACGACACACCTCAAGGCCGCGGCTGAGGCGGGCAAGGATGTGTACTGCGAGAAGCCGCTGGCCATGCGCATGGACAGACTCAAACAGGCCTGCGATGCGGTGAAAAAAGCTAAAATCATCGTCCAGATTGGCACACAGTTGCGCAGTTATCCGACTTTCACCGGCTGCCGCGAGCTGTACAAGACCGGCATTCTCGGAACCGTGGGACGCATCGAGCAATGCCGAAATGGGGAGCGCCCGTATTGGTACGGGTACGTCAAAGACGTCAAGAAAGAAGATGTGAACTGGGGGGAGTTCTTGATGGACCGGCCCCATCGCCCATTCGACCCGGTACTGTATTCGGGCTGGTACGGATATCGAGATTTCTCTGATGGACCTGTGCCGGGCCTGGGAAGCCACTTCATCGACCTCGTACACTACATCACCGGCGCCAAGTTCCCCGAGAGCTGCGTATGCCTGGGTGGCACGTTCACCTGGAAGGACGAGCACAATTTCACCTGCCCCGACCACGTGCAGGCCCTGTGGATTTATCCGGAAGGCTTCATGGTTAGCTACTCGACGAACTTCGGCAACGGCAGCGGAAACAGTTTCAAGATATTCGGCGACCGGGGTGTGCTGGATATGGTCCATTGGGGTGCACCGGTCCTGACCGCCGAAGGAGCAAACAGCAAGAAAAAAGGTCCCATCCGGGGCAAGAATCCGATCGAAGAGGTGCCGCGGCCCGATCACTTCCTTGATTGGCTCCAATGCATGCGGACCCGGAAAACGCCGAACGCCTCCATCGACGCCGGCTACCAACATGCGGTTGCCGTTATCATGGCCATGCGGTCATACGATACGGGCCGAAGAATGGTTTATGAGCCGGAAAAACACGAGATCCAAGAAGGTTAAGGAGAAAAGGCCGATGGCAACACAAAAGGATTTCTCTCGTCGAGACTTTCTCGGCAAGGCACTCGGAGTAGGCGCAGCCGGACTTACCGCTTGCTGGAATTCGGCGGCCCCCTCGTGGGCCGCAGGCGCAAGCCCATCCGATGGACCATGGATGATTGGCTGCTACACGCATCCGTGGGGCAAGCACGATTACCGTGTCGCGCTGGACGCTGTCGCCGAGGCCGGCTACAAGTATGTCGGCCTGATGACCACTCAATCCAAGACCGGACTGGTGATCTCGGTCGCCACCACCCTTGAAGAAGCTCAGCAGGTCGGCCGGGAAGTCAAGAAACGAGACCTGGGCGTGCTATCGGTGTATGGCGGCGGCATACCGGTAGCAAAGTCCCTGCAAGCCGGCATTGAAGGACTCAAGAGACTCATCGATAACTGCGCCGCCTGCGACGCAAAGAACCTGCTGATGGGTGGGATCGGCAACA
>Ga0180434_10003581_pt1 | contig 19708 bp, 14 predicted proteins | sample SS_ome_7_FD_132453 | JGI IMG/M metagenome (GOLD analysis project Ga0180434, IMG submission 132453) | Hypersaline lake sediment archaeal communities from the Salton Sea, California, USA - SS_1_D_2 metaG | ecosystem: Environmental > Aquatic > Non-marine Saline and Alkaline > Hypersaline >...
CAAATTGAATAAAAATTCCCTGTCTTGGGTATAATAAACCGGTATATCTATTTTAATTCCAGGGAGGTCCCCATGGACGGAATCACCGTGATCATCATCCTGCTGGTCCCGATCCTGTTTCAGGTTTTTTTCATCCAGACAGAGACCATGAATTCTGGAAGCGGGGATGGGCCGGTGGTATAATCCGAGGTCGTGAAAATGGATGATGAAAGCTTCCTGATTGTCAATAACGCAGAACCGGGGATCGAAGAATTCTGCATTCCCCTGGTTGACATCCTGCAGCGGGAGGGCTGTACCAGCCGTATCCTTGAATACCGCCAGGCTCCGTCGGCTGATTTCGGGGGCTGCCGGGGCGTTTTCCTCTCGGGATCTCCCCGGGGAGATGATATCGTGGAACATCACCAGCCCTATTTTCAATGGATCCGGTCTGTTCGAATCCCGGTGCTGGGCATCTGCGCCGGGCATCATATCATCGGGCGGCTTTTCCAGGCCCGATTGATCCGGGACCGGGAAAAGGAGGTGGGGGATTATACGGTGACCGTTGAGGTGGGGGATCCGCTGTTTCAGGGGATGGAAAATCCCCTGACCGTTCGTCAGGACCATCATGATTCCATTACCCTGCCCGGGGGATTCGTGCGCCTGGCCCGTTCCGGCCGCTGCCGGGTACAGGCCATGCGGCACCGGCACCGTCCGATTTACAGTACCCAGTTTCATCCGGAGGTTCTGAACCCTCAAATGATCCGGAATTTTGTGAAAATCACCCGTCGGCCCGTTCCCTGAAAGGCGGATTCCCGGCCGGCAGGTCGACGGGGGTCAGTCGGAGGGACCGGGGGATTCGGAGAGGGTCTGGGCAAATTCGGCCAGGGTTTTTTGGGTTTCCTTCAGGGCCTGTTCATCCAGCTTGGTGATGGCAAATCCGGCGTGGATCAGGACATGGTCTCCCACCCGGCAGTCCTCGATCAGATCCAGGCGGATCTTCCGCTGTACGCCGGATATTTCCGCCCGGGCGTCCTTCCCGTTTATTTCAACAATTTTTGCCGGTATTGCGAGACACATGGGATACCTTGATAATGGATATTATACCACACCAACGGATAAATGAGAACCGGAAAACCCCCGACGGGGTTTTCCGGTAAAGAAAATACTGCTGCTCAGGCGACGCTGGAGGGCAACTCCAGTCCATGGCCGCGTTTGGCCGAGGATTTCTTCAGGGCAATGGCCAGAAAGATGGAGACCACCCCGCAGATAATGAACAGGGAGATGGGAACGGTGTAATTGTAGGGGGCGATTTCCCCGATGTTTTTCAGCTCCTGGATTCTTTCGCTGATCTCGTAGTTGCTCAATCCCATGGCCTTGAACTGATCCCGCAGGGCCTGGATCTTGGCCACCACCTCCGGGTTGACCCAGTCCAGTACCGTGCCGATTCCCTTGAAAAAGAGAAACAATCCCCAGTTCTGAATGGTGAACATGGCGGCATAGGCGGTTCCCAGACGTCTTTCCGGCACGATCTTGGCCACTGAGGGCCACATGGCGGCCGGCACCAGGGAAAAGGCGATTCCCAGGGCCAGCAGGCTGACGTAACAGAGGATCACGCTGTTGACAAAAGCGAATATGAAATGGGAAAAGATCAACAGGCTGGCCCCGATCAGCATCAGGGAGGCCGCCTTTCCCTTTTTATCTACGATCCGTCCGAAAATGGGAGTGAAAAGAATGGTACCCATGGGCAGGAAAGCGGCCGCTTTGGGTCCGTTCTTGATCCAGAGGGCGAAGGTATCTTTGAAGAGGTAGACAAATCCGATAAACAGAAGGGAAAGGACAAAGAGGGCCAGGGTTTTTTTCTCCTTGCCTTTCAGATAGGACGGGACCATGGGAAAGGCCAGGCCGAAAATGAAAAGGCTGACGAATATCAGGACGGTAATGAGATTGTTGCTTCCGGCCAGCTCGTAGGTAAACCCGAATTCGTTGACCAGCAGGTCCGGGGCGTACTGCATGAAGGGAAAAACCGCGGAGTAAAAGGCCACGCATAAGCCGGCGATCAGCAGGAAGGACTTGTTGGTAAACAGTTTTTTCAGGTCATTCATCCGGAAGGGTTCTTCTTCCTCCACTCCCAGCTGCCCTTTTACCTGCTTGTCAATTTTGATATCGAATATCAGGTATATGATCATCATAATGAAACCGATACAGATCAGGGTGGCCGCCAGGGTGACGGCAGCGGGCACCATTCCGCCACCAATCTCGGGGGAAATGGCGGTTCCGATAGCCGAACCCAGTCTGCCAATTCCCATGTTGATGGCCATGGCCAGGGCCAACTCGTACCCCTTGAACCATTTTACGATGGTGCGGGTGATCAGCACACAGGTGATTTCCAGGCCGATGCCGAAGACCACCCGGCCGATGGTCATGATCAGCAGGCGGGTGTCCGGGTCGGAGGACAGGACATCGTTGGCTCCCAGGGCGCTGATGATGCCCCCCAGAGCGGCCACCGTACCGAAAACCAGGGTGGTGATTTTGATTCCCCATTTGTCCAGGATGATACCGCCGAGGATGATCATGCCGATCAGGTTGGCCACGGTGGTGAAACTGATCATGGTGGAGAATTGGGTGGATGTAATGCCCAGCTGGCTTTCCATCAGGGGTTTCAAACCGGAATAAAAGTCCTGAAACCAGTAGGTGGCAAACATAAGTGCACTTACCATGAAAAGAATAATCCAGCGCATCAGAACCGAATCGCGCAGGGTTTGTTTCACTTTTTCTGTCATGAGTCCGTCCTTAGATTGATTTTTTTGGTTGGCAACGACAAGGCGGTCCAAGAATCAGAGAAGCCGGGACCTGCAAACCGCTTGTCCATTGCTCGATTATATAGAAAATGAGATCAAAAAGCAATGAGATCGCTGGGGCTTAGTATTTCTTGGATGCATCCAGCATGATCTTCTGCATCCGTTTGATCATGTCGTCCACCTGGTCCAGGATTCCCTCCCGCAACAACATGTTGTCCAGCATCTGGTCGGCCAGGGATTTCAATTTCTCGGAAGCGGGATTCTTATCCTGGATCCGGGTCATCTCCCGGATCAGGGGGTGACCGGGATTGATTTCCAGGATACGTTTGGAGAAGGCAAAGTCCTGGTTGGCCATTTTCATGATTTTTTCCATCTGGATGGATGGTCCGGTGCCGGGATGGGAGAGCATGCAGGGGTTATCGATCAGCCGGTTGGAGATCTTTACGTCCTTCACCCGGTCTTTGTAGTGGGCTTTCAGGTAGGTGACCAGGTGATCGGCTTTTTTCAGGGTCTCCCGGTCGGGTTTCTTTTCCTGATCCACTTTAATTTCCGCCGCTTCGACCGCCTTGAAGGATTTTTTCTGAAATTCCCGCAGATGTTCAAAGACAAATTCGTCCAGGGGATCGGTCAGGTAAAGCACCTCGATTCCCTTTTTCAGGAATGCTTCCAGGGCCGGATTGGTTTTGACCGAGCTGACTTGATAACCTGAAACATAATAGATATCCTTCTGGTCTTTTTCCATCCGCTTCACATATCCGGCCAGATCGGTGTGTTTCTCTTCGGCCTTGGAAGAATGAAACAGCAGCAGTCCGGCCAGCTTCTCGCGGTTTTCAAAATCCTTGATGATCCCTTCCTTGAAATTCTTGTGGAAATTCTTCCAGATCTTGAGGTATTTTTCCAGGTCATTTTTCTTGATGTCGGCCAGGTGATCGATGAACTTCTTGAGGATGTATTTTCGGATTTTGCGGATCTTCAGATCGTTCTGAACTGTTTCCCGGGAGATATTCAGGGGAATTTCCTCAGAATCGATCACTCCTTTGACGAAGCGGAAATATTCCGGGAAGATTTCCTGGTTCTCCTTCTGGATCAACACCTTTTTACTGTAAAGGTCCACGCCGGGTTTTTCCTTGATAAACCCCAGGGATTCCAGGTTGGTCTTGGGAACGAACAGGATGGAATGAAACTGGACCGGGGCGTCCGAAGAAAGGTGCAGGTAGGTTTCCGGATCCTCCTGGCTGAAATCGATGGAACGGTAAAATTCCCGGTAATCCTTGTCTTTCAGGCTGGATTTGGGCTGGGACCAGATGGCGGGAGCGGTTTTGAATTCCTTGCCTTCCAGGTACAGGGGAAAGGGTAAAAAACGGGAATGCTTGGATATGATGCTTTCCAGCCGCCCCGGGTCTAAAAATTCCTCCGCATCTTTTCTCAGAAGCAGTTCGATTCGGGTGCCCCGCTGTTTTTTTACGGCTTCCTCCAGGGTATAGCTGTTGCCGCCCCGGGATATCCACAGATAGGGTTTCTTGTTCTTTTGGTAGGAGCGGCTGTACAGCCGTATTTCCTTGGCCACGATAAAGCTGGAATAAAATCCCACTCCGAACTGGCCGATCAGCTCGTTCTTCCGGGCATCATCCACCTTGGCCACCTTCCGCAGAAAGTCGCCGGTACCCGAATGGGCGATGGTGCCGATGTTTTTGATGATCTCCGTTCGGGTCATCCCGATACCCGTGTCCTCGACGATCAGTTTCTTCTGACTTTTGTTGATTCTGACCTCGATTTTCAGCTCCAGATCCTGTTCGGTTTGTTTGTCGGTCAGGGTCTTGAATTGCATCTTGTTGAGGGCGTCAACCGCATTGGAAATCAATTCCCGCAGAAATATCTCTTTGTCTTTGTACAGGGAGTGGACCAGGATGTGGAGCAGCTGCTTGACTTCCGATTGAAATTCGTAGTTATTTTTGTCCGCCATGGTTCGTAACTCCTTAGATGAGATATAGGCTTTTAAAAAATGATTATATCACCGGGGGGAGGTTGTTGGCAAGGCGCGGAAGCGGAAGGCTTCAAAAAGCAAAATGGGAAAAATCCCGGGAAAAGGCCTCGATGGTATCGATGTGACCGGTGAGGGTGGTGATTTCGTTGCCGTTGAGCAGGAGTTTCACCTCCTGGATCTCATCCCGGAAGTTGTACCAGAGGTTGTTGACAAAAAAGTAGATGAATTCCAACTCGGCCTTGGTTCCCTGGAGAGGGGAAAACTGTTCGGAGGTGGCCAGATCCAGGACCAGACTTTTTTCTTCCTGAAAATAATAAAGCGTGCGCAGCCGGACGTCTTCGGGTACGGGTTTGATCAATCCCCGGGCCTGGCGGGTCAGCAGAAGGTTCAGAAAGTCCCGAAACAGGTCTTCCTTGCGTTCCCGCAGGTTCAGTTCCGCCTTTTGAGGAACGAACCGGTAGGACCGGTTGCTCAGGTACAGCAGGGTGACTTCCCGGGTGCGGGTCTGTTCCGGGGAGGCGTCGGTTTCGGAGGAATCCGGTCTGGTGGGGGAGGGGGTATCGGCAATTATTCCGGTACTGTTGCGATTGTGCAGTATGATGATAAGCACCAGCAGCACCAGGAATACCACGCCGGAGGCGATCAGAATAATTCCCTTTGTGCGGTTCATCAGGGCAAAGAACCCCGGCTGTGGTAACTCATGTATTTTTCAATACCCCGGTAGATTGCGGCCGCCACCTGGTCGAGGAATGAATTGCGGGATAGTTTTTTTTCCTCTGCAGGATTGGTAATAAAGGCCACTTCGATCAGGACCGACGGCATATTGGCCCGCATCAACACCCGGAAAGGCGCCTGTTTCACTCCCCGGTTGACCGTATCGAGCAGGACGTTCAATTCCTCCTGAACCGCTTCCGCCAGCAGGCTGGACTCCTTGATGTGCTGGGTCTGGGCCATGTTCCAGAGGATCATGTTGAGGGTATCGTCCGGTTGATTTTCACCGGAGCCGGTGGCCAAATTTTCCCGCTGGGCCAGGTCGAAGGCCTGGGCATCGGTGGCCTTCAGGCTGGCGAAATAAATCTCCGGCCCCCGTACCGACTGGCGGTAGGACCCGTTGATGTGAATGGAAATAAAAAGTTCGGCCCGGTTGTTGTTGGCGATGGCCGCCCGCTGATTGAGGGAGATTTCATCGTCCCCGTCCCGGGTGAGGATCACGTTGATTCCTCTCCGTTGGGTAATCATGTCCCGGAGTTTCCGGCCGATGGCCAGGGTCAGGTCTTTCTCCAGCAGTCCGGACTGACCCTCGGCACCGATATCGTTGCCGCCGTGCCCGGGATCGATACATACGGTTTGAAGGGTGAATTGCCCGGTTTTGGAGGCCGGGGGGGTGGTCTCCCGGGACCGGGCGGATTCGGCTGGCGGGTTGTAGGGAGGTTCGGGCCGCTCGGTGCTGCGGTCGCCGGAAGCCGGAGCAGTTTGGGTGGATTCAACCAGATCGATCACCACCCGGTGGGGGTTGTTCAGCACAAACCGGTTTTGGATGCGGTACCGGCTGCGTACCTTGATTTCGAAGACCGTCTGCCGGTTTCGCTTGGTGGCGGAGATGCTGTCCACCAGGATGGAATCGTCCTGGATGCCGCCGGCATCAAACCGGTCGATCCGGCGGTCGATGGAAAAGAGAATCGTCTGTCGTTTTTCGGTGATTTCATGCTGAAAGGGGAATTCTGATTCAAAGACGACCCGGGTGAAATCCCGGTGATCAAAGGAACGGACTTTTACCAGAGGGTCCTGGGCGGCCTGGCCGGGGCAGGGGAGAAGGGCCAGGATGATGATTGGGATAAACAGTCTTGATATTTGATGCATGGTTATCTTCGAAAAAAAATGGAGGCGGCGGGAGTCGAACCCGCGTCCAATAAAGAAAAGGTAAGCTGGTTTACAGAAATAGTCTGTTTTGGACTGTTGGCCGCAACTCAAAAACAAACAAAAATATTGTGACCAGCCTTTTTTTAGGATTCATCCGGAGATGGTAAAAGGGGCACCAGGACCGAACTATCCCGCTATCCGACACCATTGATCCCCCCGCGGGAGAGGAGAATCATGATGGCAGCATTCTGTTATGCTGCAAGCGCAAAATCGTGTTTTGCCTTTCTTTAGGGTTGGGACGGTTTTGTGAGCGATCCCGAGCTCATTCTGCCATTCTTACCCTTCCAAGATTGTCGAAACCCATTTCGCCCCCGAACCTCGGGGAAATGGCGGGGCCGACGAGACTCGAACTCGCGGCCTTTGGCGTGACAGGCCAACGTTCTAACCAAACTGAACTACGACCCCGACTTACTGGGCGGTAGAGGGTTCGAACCTCTGACCTCCGGCGTGTAAAACCGATGCTCTTCCAGCTGAGCTAACCGCCCGGTTTTTCCAGTACTCAAGGTACATGATTACAAAGATAAAGTCAACAGTTCCGGGGAAAAAAAACTCGCTATCCGGATCGGGTACCCAGGATCTGGACCGCGATCCGGCGGTCCCGGTTCCGGTTGTCAAATTCCAGAAAAACCACCTGTTGCCAGGTTCCCAGGATCAGGTTTCCCTCCGCCAGGGGGATGGTCAGGGAAGGACCCACCAGGGTGGCCCGGACATGGGAATGCCCGTTGCCATCGCCCCAGGTGGCATTGTGATGGTAGGATTTTCCTTTCGGGATGATGGATTCGAAAAATTCCGGCAGGTCCTCCAGGAGCCCCGGTTCAAATTCCACGGTGGAAAGGGCACCGGTGGATCCCGGTACGAAAGCCAGTACCTGGCCGGAACGGATCTTCGATTTGTTCACCTGTTCCTGCAGTTGATCGGTGATGTTGATCACGTGATCACATCCCCGGGTATGGAGATGGATGTAGTCAAAATAGGTGTCGGTCATGGTGCGATTATACCACGGGGCGGCGGTTTCCCCTATTTCCCCGTCGGTCAGGCAGGGAAATCAGGATCCGGGGGCAGGGGAAAGAGAGAATCACTGTTTCAATTGCAGCAGGGGATCCCCGGTCCGTATGCGGTCCCCGGGGGTCAGGGGGAGGGGACTGACCAGGGACTCGGGGGCCAGCAGGATAATGGTGGATCCCATTTCGAATCTGCCCATCTCCCGGTTTTGCCGACAGGGCCGGTGCAGGGATTGCCAGTGGTTGTCCCGGGATTTTTGGGGAAGGAATTCCAGGCGGATGCCGCCCACGAATGACGCCCCCACCGCCGCGCAGTAAATCGACTGATTGTTCTTTTGGAACTGCATGATCACCCGCTCGTTTTTGACAAACAGTCGGCGCACGGTGCGGATGCCCAGGGCATTGACCGGATACAGGCGCCCGCGGGTATGGCAGTACGCGGTCAACAGGGCGTTCAGGGGATAGTGGAACCGATGGTAATCCGCCGGAGAGAGGTAAATGATGGCCAAAAACCACCGTTCTGAGAAATCCATCTGGCTGCGCAGCAGATCGCTGATCCGGTAATGAATTCCCTTTACCTGGGTCACCCGGTCTTCGGTCAGGTACTGATACTGTTGAAGGGTACCGTCGGCCGGGGAGAGGAGACGATCCGGGTTTTCCCGCAGGGGGCGGGTGTCCGGATCCAGAGGCCGGACAAAAAAATCCGCCAGGGAGGGGTAATCCTCCGGGGAACCGGAGAAATCCTCCATCCGGATCCGGTGAGTGCGGACAAAAGTTCGAATCATTTTCCGGGCCAGGAACCGGGGCCGCCGAATCCGGGCGAGCAGTCCCCAGGCCCGGCTGAAGGGGGGAAAAGATACCAGGTAAAGCAGAAACCGCCATAAGGATTTTTTCATCTTTTACGAAACCTTTCTTATCATAGGATTTATCCTTCCGATTGTCAATCTGCTTTGGGGGATTTAAAAAAAACCCGGGGTGGGCTACAATGAATTCGTTCACAGGAGGAATTCGGTGTCAAAATATGTAATGGTCATTTTCCTGCTTGCCGGAATGTTGTTCTGGTCGGGGACCGGCTGTGACCCCGCCCCGGCGGATTCGTCACCCCCGGCGGTAGACCCGGAGGAGGACATTTACGATATCGACGCCCTGGGAATTCCCCGCTTCGTCCAGACCCAGTACATCGACCTTCCCAAGATATGGAGAATCTCCCGTTTCCGGTCCGGGGTCGGACATGATTATTCCGACGACTTTGAATCCTGCCGCAGCATGAAACATTATTTTCAGCCGAAAACGGGGCTGGACTGGTCCGCCATCTCTATCGTCGCGCCGGTCAGCGGGATCATCACTGAACTATACCCGGAGTGGGCGGGCACCCGGGTTGCCCTCCAGTCCCGGCAGTATCCGGCCTTCCGGTTTGTTCTGTTTCATGTGCAGGTCAAGGCGGGGATAAAAGAGGGAGACCGGGTCGAGGCCGGGGAGGCCCTGGGCTGCCATATCGGTTCCCAGACCTGGTCGGATATTGCCATCCGGGTCCAAACCCCCCGGGGGAACCGGCTGATCTCTTACTTTGACGTGATGACCGATTCCCTCTTTCAGCGCTACCGGGCCCGGGGGGTTCCTTCCCCCAACCGCTTTATTATCTCCCCGGACGCCCGGGACCGCGACCCCCTGAACTGCCATGGGGATCAGTTCGAAGATGCCGGCAATATTGCCAACTGGGTGATCCTTTATTGAAAAAAAGGGGATGATGATTTACAATGGTATATTCATGTCCAAAATCAAAGATGGAGGTCTTTTTATGGCAAAATTCAATCGATCGATGATGGTCATCACGGCCATCCTGATTTTCCTGGCAATACCTTATAAAGTGATATCCGCTGATCAGACGGTGGTCAAAAAGACGCCCCCGGAGCTGCGGCTACAATGGTATCAACAGCATGTGGAGATGAAGGCGGAATCTTTCTTCCAGAATCTCCCCTTCCAGTTCCTGGGTCCGTTGAATGTCAGCGGAAGGATGTCCGACGTGGCGGTGGTAAGCCCCAAGGGGAAAAACTACACCATCTACATCGCCGGCGCTTCCGGCGGCATCTGGAAAACGGTGAACGAGGGCATCACCTGGGAACCGATCTTCGAACATGCGCCGTCCACGGCTTTTGGCGATATCGCCCTGGCCCCTTCCAATCAGAACATCATCTGGGCCGGTACCGGGGAAGCCAATATTTTCCGAAGCTCCCAGGCGGGCGCCGGCGTATTCAAGTCCTCCGATGCCGGCAAAACCTGGACCCATGTGGGATTGACCGATACCAACACCATCGCCCGGATTGTGATCCATCCTGAAAATCCGGAAGTGGTGTACGTGGCGGCATCGGGTCATGAGTGGACCGATAACGAAGCCCGGGGGATTTACCAGACCACCGACGGGGGAAAAACCTGGGAAAAGATCAAATACATCGATGATAAAACCGGCGCCATCGACCTGGTGATGGATCCCGGCAATCCGGAGGTTCTGTACGCGGCTTTCTGGCAGCGAATCCGGAAGAAGTGGAACGACCCGCGCAATGAAGCGGATTACCGGGGCAGCGGAATTTTCAAAACCACCGATGCCGGTAAAACCTGGACGGCCATCAACGAGGGCCTGCCACCGGACCGGTATCGCGGACGGATCGGGATCGATCTCTGCCGGAGCCGTCCGGAGGTGATCTATGCCTTCGTGGACAACTACGAGGTGATCGGGGAGTGGGAAGATGCCACCGATGCCTACGGTCGGCCCAAGGGAGGCAAGATCAAGGGTGCCACCGTATACCGCAGCGATAACGGCGGGGAACAGTGGCGGCAGGTCAGTCAGACCGATGATGACATGACCGGTCTGGCCGGCACCTACGGATGGGTCTTCGGGCAGATGCGGGTGGATCCGAACGATCCAGATACCGTCTACGTCATGGGCCTGGCCCTGAACCAGTCCACCGACGGAGGCAAAACCTTCCGGCCGATCGGGGATATGCACGGCGATCATCACGGTCTGTGGATTGACCCGGAAAATTCCCACTATATGGTGAACGTCAATGACGGAGGTATCGCCATTTCCTACGATCACGGAGAAAACTGGCGGACTTTTTATCACAACCTCCCCCTGGTCCAGTTTTTCAATGTCAGCTATGACCGTTCGGATCCCTTCTGGGTCTACGGTTCCATTCAGGATCACGGCAGTTACCGGGGCCGGGTGGATTTAAGCCGGGGCCGGCATCATATCCCCGCCCGTGACTGGGAAGAGGCGCCCGGGGGGGAAGGCAGCAGCCACGCCATAGATCCCACCGATCCCGATATCGTCTACTCCGCCGGCTTTTACGGTACCATCCAGCGAACCGACATGAAAACCGGGAAAACCAGATCCATCGTCCCCAAACCCCGGGAAGGAGAATCCCCCTTCCGCGGCCAGTGGGTGGCTCCTTTTATCATTTCTCCCCACGATCACCAGGTTATTTACCATGGGATGAATTATCTGTTCAGATCCGGGGACCGGGGCGACAACTGGGAGAAGATCAGCCCCGACCTGACCTACAACGACCCGGAAAAACTGGGTGATATTCCTTATCAGACCATCTTCTCCATATCGGAATCCCCCCTGAAAGAAGGGTTGATTTATGCCGGCACCGACGATGGGCGTTTGCATGTCACCCAGAACGGGGGTGAACCATGGAAGGAAATCACCAAAGGGCTGGCCTACCGAAAATGGATTGCCCAGGTCACCGCCTCCCGTTTCGATGAAGGCACGGTGTACGTGGCCCAGAATGGAAAGCGGGATGATGATTTTGCGGCCTATTTGTATAAATCCACCAATTACGGTCGAAAGTGGACCGATATCAGCGCCAATATTCCCTGCGGCCCGGTCAACTCCGTTATCGAGGATCCCCGCCACCGCAATATCCTGTACGTGGGCACGGATTACGGCGTGTATGTTACCCTGGATCAGGGAGAAGAATGGCAGGTGTTGTGCGGAAACTTTCCCACCACCTATGTTCATGATCTGGTGGTTCAACCCCAGAAGGATATCCTGGTGGCGGCCACCCACGGCCGGGGGATGTGGGCGCTGGATATCCGTTTCATCCAGCAGCTGACGCCCGCGGTTCTAACGGAAGACCTTTACCTGTTCCGGATTGAAAAAGCCAGGATCCCCCGGCAGCAGTGGTGGCGGGATACCGGCGGCATCGATGTCTACATCGGCTATTACCTGAAAACCGGCCAGGAAGCCAGAATCGTGATCACCCGGTCAGACGGGGACTTCCAGCGCAGCTTCAAACAATCGGCCCAAAAAGGCCTTAACTTCTTCAACTGGGATATGATCCTGAAGACCGAGGGCTGGAGGAGGGTGTATGCCCAACCCGGTGAATACACCGTCACCGTCACCGCCGGCGACCATACCGCCGAAAGGAAGTTGCTGATCGAGAAATAACCAATATTCCCGGGCGGAGACCGGGGGACTGCCTCCCTTTCCGCCCGGGATTTTTATCCTCCCTGTCCTTTTCTTGCGGTTTGCCTGGTGAATTGGGGCACCGGAGAAGAGGCGGGACCAAAGGAATGAACCATGGGCAAGCCGTTGCTTCTTTCCCCGGGGAAAAAACCCTGGTGCCTGTACGGATGGTCCGTGGATTCCATCATCGGGTTCGGGATCCTGCTGATCCTCTTGAACGGGCTGACCACCACCCTGCAGATAGTTCTTCCCCATCGGTATCTTGCCCATCGACTGACCGGTATCACCCTGGATGTTCTGACCCGGAACATCAACCTTTCGGCCCTGTATACCGCCAGCGCCATCCTGCCTCTGCTGATTTTTCTTTTTATCCGGTGGGGAAGGGCAAAAAGACATCCAAAAGCCCAGAAGGAATGGAAAAAACCCCACCGGCGGCTGCTGCTTCTCTTACTGGCCAGCGGGGCTGCGGGAATCCTGCTTTTTAAAGCCGTTCCCCTTTCCTGGCCCCCCTGGGTCAAGCTGATGCCGCTGGTGGCCTGGTACCTGCTGGTGGCCGGACTTATCTACTCCCTGAATACCCATTCCTTCGGTAACCGGCGCTGGATCAACCGGATGATCCTGCTGGTTCTTTCCTGTCTGCTTCTGGTCCTGCATATTCTGCTCATGGAAGGGATGGCGATACTGGAGGTGCCCGTATCCCATTACCGGCACCTGATTCACAGCCTCGCCTATCTGGCGGATTTCATGATCATCCTGGTTTTTTTAACCCTGGCGGGCGGCATCGGGCCGGCCGACCGGTGGCACGGTCTGCCCAGACTGCTGTTACTGCTGGTGATTCTGTTCTTTTTCAACCGGTGGGTATTCGAACTGGTGCCCCAGGTATCGGGGAAGATATCCCTGCCGGTGGTCCGGGATGTCCTCACCTTGCAGGTAATGGGACTGGCGGTCATCGGGTGGCTGCTCTGGCAGCAAAGGTCCCGTTTCTTGCGGCGCAGACACCCGGGGAAAAAAATGATGATTGGATTCGCCGTGCTGCTGGCGGGACTCAACGGATGGCATTTCCTCTCGATTCAGCCGGGACGGCGTAATGGTCAGCCCAACGTGGTCCTGGCAGTGGTGGAATGCCTCCGCGCTGACCACCTGGGGGCGACCGGTGGTTCCCCTTCTTTCACTCCCTTTCTGGACCGACAGGCCCGGGAGGGCTGGATTTTTGAGCGGGCCTGCAGCGCCGCCCCCTGGACCCGCCCCTCGGTGGCTTCCCTGATGACCTCCCTGTATCCCAATGTCCACAACACCACCGGACTGACCACCTCCCTGGCCAATCGGGCCCTCTGCATGCCTGAAGTGTTCAGGGATGCCGGATATCGGACCTGGTTTTTCAACGGAGGGAACCCCCATCTTCAGCCATCGGTCAACCTGGCCCAGGGCACGGAATTCTACCGGGATTTCGATGATCCCGACGGCGGTCTGCTGCTGGAAAGTTTCCGTTCCCGGCTGGAACGGTACGGGGAGGACAAATTTTTCGCCTATCTGCATTTCATGGATACCCACCTGCCCTACCACGGCGATCAATCCGGCGGGTTCCAGCTGCCCCTGGAATGCGATCCCATCCGGGCACTGACCGCCCGCGGGGAGCTGACCCGGTCTCAGCGGGGTTACCTGACCGGGTGGTACGGCCGACAGGTCCGCTATGTGGACTGGATTTTACAGCAACTGTCTGAACTGTTGGCGGAACGGCACCTTCTGACCGATACCCTGGTGGTGGTAACCGGCGATCATGGTGAAGAGTTCTGGGACCACGGGAATTTTGAACACGGTCATTCCCTTTATCAGGAACTGCTGCACGTGCCCCTGCTGATCTGGGGGAAGGATCTGAAAACCCGGCGATTTACCGCTCTGGTCAGCCTGCTGGATATCGCCCCCACCCTGTACGATCTGTGCGGCATCCGGATTCACCGGTTCGAAGGGCAGGGGATTAGCCGGGTGCCGGGCAGACCGGATCCAACTCCCGGCAGGGGCCTTTACGCCACCGGCACTCATTACGGCGATGAGAAATACTGCATTGTCAGAGATGGATGGAAACTGATCCTCAACACCGGTCGGGAGAAGGGAAAGGTCCCCCTGGTCGGGGAAAGAAATTCCTCTCCCCTGGAACTGTACCACCTGAACACCGATCCGGAGGAACGGCACAACCGGCTGAATCAGCTCCGGGATGAGCCGCCCTTCCCCGCTCTTTACCGGGACCTGTTGAAGTTTTCCACCACTTCAAGGGGATGGAAGACCGGGCGGATATCACTGGATGAGAAGACACGGCGGAAACTGAAATCCCTGGGCTACCTGGAGTAGGAAGAGGCCGGGAGCCTTTTCCCGTTCGGTATTTTATGGTATGCTGATGGCATGAATTCCAAGGATGTCCAGGTGGAAAAGGCCCTGGAAGAACTCATCCGGTACAGCGCGGAAGGAACCGGGGATATCCGGGTGGTCAAGGTGGAGGAATTCGAGGGGAAATTCATGGATTTTCCCGACGGGTTATCTCCCCGGATCGTGGATACCTACCGGAAGCGTGGTATCGACCGGTTGTACGCCCACCAGGCCGAGGGAATTGCCGCCGTACTGGACAAAAAAAATATCGTGGTGGCCACCCCCACCGCTTCGGGGAAAACCCTGATCTACAATTCGGTGGTGCTGAATTCGTTGATTGCCGATTCTTCCGCCAAATCCCTCTACCTGTTCCCCACCAAGGCCCTCTCCCAGGATCAGCTGTCCGAGTTGTTTGAATTGAATCACAGCCTCAAGGATCCCTTCGGACTGTACACCTATGACGGAGACACCGCCCAGAGCCGGCGCCCGGCCATCCGGAAGAAGGCCCAGATCGTGTTGACCAATCCCTATATGCTTCATTCGGGTATCCTGCCCCATCACACCAAGTGGATCAACCTGTTTGAAAACCTGCGGTATGTCATTATCGACGAGTTGCATTATTACACCGGGGTCTTCGGATCCCACATGGCCAACCTGATCCGGCGATTGCGCCGGATCTGTCGTTTTTACGGCTCCCGGCCGGTTTTTATCATGTCCTCCGCCACCATCTCCAACCCCCGGGAGCTGGGAGAAAAGATCATCGAGCAACCGGTGACCCTGATCCGGGAAAGCGGGGCTCCCCGGGGCCGGAAGTACCTGGTTTTTTTCAACCCCCCCATGGTCAACCGGGAACTGGGAATCCGCAAATCCTACATGACCGCCGCCCGGCAGATCTGCGGTATCCTGCTGAAGAATGATCTCCAGGTGATTACCTTTACCAATTCCCGGTTGCGGACCGAGATCATGGTCAAGTATTTGAAGCAGGATTATGAAAAGAAGGTCAGCCAGCGGGGGGCCATCCGGGGATACCGGGGGGGATACCTGCCCCGGAAGCGCCGGGAAATCGAGGCCCTTTTGCGCAGTGGTGAGGTGCGGGCGGTGGTGTCCACCAATGCCCTGGAACTGGGGATTGACATCGGGTCCCTGGACGCCGCGGTGCTGGCGGCCTACCCGGGCACCATCGCTTCCACCTGGCAGCGTTTCGGACGGGCCGGTCGCCGGAGCGCCCGGTCTCTCGGGGTGATCGTTTCCTCCTCCTCTCCCACCAATCAGTTCATCGTCAACCATCCCGAGTATTTCACCCGGACCTCTCCGGAAACCGGACGGATCGACCCGGACAACCTGATCATCCTGCTCGACCATATCAAGTGCGCCGCCTTTGAGCTTCCCTTTAAACGGGATGAAAAATTCGGCGGGGAAAATCTTACCGAACTGCTGCAGTATCTCGAGGAGAACGGTATCCTCCTGCAGCGGGAGGACCGGTGGTTCTGGACCGAGGAAGGGTACCCGGCGGATTCGGTCAGCCTGACCCGGGTGACCTCCGATAATTTCGTGGTGGTGGATACCACCGGACCGGAACGGGTGATCGCCGAGGTGGATTTTTCCTCCGCCGTGGAAACCCTTCACCCCAAGGCCATCTACAACCTGGAGGGGGAACAGTTCGTGGTGGAAACCTTCGATTATGAAAACCGCAAGGCCCTGGTCAAGAAATGCAATGCCGATTATTACACCGATTCCATCACCTATTCCAAGGTATCGGTCCTGGATGTTTTCGACGAGACCGGTCGGGACGGGTACCTCTATTACCAGGGAGAGGTAGAGGTGAAGAAGAAGGTGGTGGGATTCAAGAAACTCAAATTCTTCACCAACGAGAACGTCGGGGCCGGGGAACTGGAACTGCCCGAAAACGAGATGCACACCAGCGCCTTCTGGCTCACCGTCCGGCGGGAGACCCTGGAATCCATCCGGGTGCCGGCGGACGAGAAGGTGGAGGCTGTGTCCGGGATCGCCTACCTGCTGCGGTATATCGCCTCGGTGATCCTGATGTGCAATGTCAACGATATCGGGATTTCCCTGGAGGACAACATCACCAAGTCCGCCATTCCCTCCCGGATCCCGCCCCCCCGCTCCGCCGGTAACCTGCCGGTCGGGGAATTTGAACCCAGTATCTATATCTACGACAATTATCCCTCGGGAATCGGGTTTTCCCAGGTTCTCTACGAAAAGACGGACCTGCTGCTTTCCGAGACCCTCCGCACCATCCAGAACTGCCCCTGCCAGCACGGATGTCCCTCCTGTGTGGGGCCCAACATCAACCCCCGCAGCCGGCACAAGGAATACGCGGCCCTGATCCTGCAGGTCCTGCTGGATCAGGTGGCCCATTGACCGGTCAAACCGGGAACCCATCCCTTTCCCAGGCAAAGATTTTGCGGTGGGTGCTGGCCATCAACCTGGGATTTTTCTTTATTGAAATGACCACCGGCCTGCTCTCGCGGTCCATGGGTCTGGTGGCGGATTCCCTGGACATGCTGGCCGATGCCCTGGTCTATGCCCTCAGCCTGTGGGCGACGGGCCGGTCGGGGATTCAGAAAAAAAGGGTGGCCACCTGGAGCGGATTTTTCCAGATGATCCTGGCGGTGCTGGGACTGCTGGAAGTTCTCCGCCGGTTTATCGAAGTCCGTACCCCGCCCGATTATCAGGTGATGATCGGCGTTTCAATCCTGGCCCTGGGGGCCAACATCCTCTGCCTTGTTCTGCTGCAGAAAGCCCGCTGCCGGGAGGCCCACATCCGGGCCAGCCTGATCTTTACCGCCAACGACGTGATCATCAATTCCGGGGTGATCCTGGCCGGAATCCTGGTGCTGCTGACCGGTTCCCGGTACCCCGACCTGGTAGTGGGGGGCATCGTATTTCTGATCGTGGTCCGGGGCGCCCTGCGGATTTTGAAACTGGGCAAATAGTACATTTATCCGAAACCGGTTTCGATTCATACTGCAAAAATTAAGAAAAAAAAAGCCCCCTCACCGGAGGGGGCCTTTTTATGTGGTGCTGCTGCTTGCGTTTACTGCAAAGGGTCGCTTAGAAGTTGACCCGGAAGCCGAACTGCAGCAGTCCCGGAGGCACGATGGTCAGTATCTCATCATGATTGCCGGGTTCCTTGTTCTGGCAGGTGATGGCCTGATGGTTCAGGGCGTTGTACACGTCGCAGAAGAAGGTGCCGGTGACCTTGTCGGTGATTTTGAAGTCCTTTTCCAGGCCGATGTTGAGCATGTAGTAGGCGGGCATGTGGTCTTCGCCGCTGCCGCGGGTGTCGGATATCGAGGTGTCGCGCAGTTCCACGTTCTGGAATTTTTCATCGTAGAAGTCGATCATGTAGCCTTCCCGGGCCTCGAAGGTCCAGGTGAAGTTGAAGTCGAGGGGCAGCTGTACCAGGCCGCTGAGTTTGAACATCCAGCGGGCGTTGGCGAAAACTCCCTCCAGGCCGGAACCACCCGCTTCCGGGGCCACGGCACTGCCGTTCCAGTAGTCATACTGACTCCAGATCTGCTGGGAGTAGTTGGTGCCTCCCAGGTAGGTGCCCAGGATCTCGTCTTCATCCCAGTGATCGGTCCAGGAGTTGAGGGTAAAGGAACCGTTGAGCATCCAGCCGTGGGAGAGCCGCTTGGTGAAGATCCCCTGCAGGGCGATGTACTGCTGGTACCGTTTGTCGAAATTGGTGTAGTACAAGCCGATATTGTCGCCACGGCTCCGCTTGTAGACATCCACCCCCAGTTCGGGAGAGGTGCCACCCAGTTCCCAGTCGGCGTTGCTTTCGATGGTGCCGTCGGACCAGACATAGGGGTACCGGATCAGGTTGTGTTTCCGCTTGTAAAAACCGGTCAGGCTGACGGCGATGTCCTCGCCGATGGCCTTTTCAAAGGTCAGGCTCAGCTCGTCGGTGAGGGGGGCGCTGAAATCGGGATCCAGCTGGTTGGGGGCTTCACCGAAGTTGTTGGGGTCAAAGCCGCCCGGTCCCCAGACGAAATAATTCCACAGGTCGTTGTTATTCAGTAGGTTCAGGTAGGTGTTCCAGTCGGGGGTGAGGATGGTATCGGTTCCCCAGTCCACCGTCCGGTTGCCGTTCACGTCGTGCCAAAGGGTACTGATATAGCGGGTCGATGCCACAGAGAAGATCGTCGACAGGGTGTTGCCGCCGGCCGAGGCGTAGCGGGCCGCCGAGAACTTCAACACATTCCGTCCGTCGCCGGTGATGTCGTAGGTGAAACTGGCGCGGGGAGAGATGTTCTCCCAGGTGGCGCCGTCCACGCCCTTCTGCTCCGCGGGTCCCAGGTACTGCTGCCAGGAGGCGGGCAGGTAGTCGTAGTCGTAGTGGGCGGGAAAGGTGGCTTCCTGCATGGAGCCCCATTCGTTGTCGTAACGCAGGCCCAGGTTCACGGTCAGCTTGCCGAAGGTGGCGGTATCCTGCAGGTACACGGAGAACCGGTTCATGTTGTAGGGTTCGGCTTCGGGGGTTTCAAAGGAGAGCAGGTTGTAGGGAGTCTGGGAGCCGGTCGCGTCGTAGGCACCGCTGGCATCGTAATAGACGGTCCAGGGGGCATACTCGTAGATCCAGTGGCCGTTGGGGGACTGGTAGTAGGTGGAGGTGAAGGCGTCCAGGTAGTCGACGCCGAAGCGCAACTCGTGGTCTCCGCCCAGCACCCCTTCCAGAAAGTAGTTGGCGTCCAGGGAGGCGTTCAGCTGGTTGCGGTCGCAGCCGTACAGGTATTGAGAGCCGTACTGGAACAATGAGGGGGAGAATTGAATATACATGTCTTTCCCTACCTCGTAACCGTCAGCGTTGAGGTCGGATCCCCTCGGATTCAGCACGAACCCGCCGTTGACATAGGAGACCTTGGCGTTGACCATCAGGTTGCCGATGATGTGCTGCAGGCCGCCGCTGTAGGCCCAGCCGGGACCGCTCTGGTCCCAGAGGCTGTCGGCTTCATGGCTGGCGGGTCCGAACCGGGTCCGGCCGTTCTTGACCTTGTCGTCCAGGTTGATCTTGCCGTAGATGGTGGTGTTGCCCAGCTGGGCGTCCAGTTTGAAGTAACCGCTCTTCAGGAAGGTGTCATCGGCCAGGCCGGCTTCGGTCCGCTTGGAGATGTCCTGCACGGAGTAGGAACCGAAAAAGAACAGCTTGTCCTTGACGATCGGTCCG
>Ga0180434_10003582_pt1 | contig 19706 bp, 17 predicted proteins | sample SS_ome_7_FD_132453 | JGI IMG/M metagenome (GOLD analysis project Ga0180434, IMG submission 132453) | Hypersaline lake sediment archaeal communities from the Salton Sea, California, USA - SS_1_D_2 metaG | ecosystem: Environmental > Aquatic > Non-marine Saline and Alkaline > Hypersaline >...
CCGCAAGGCCGGGGCCGGGCGGTAGGGTGAACCCTCCACTCCCGCGCCGTGGCCTCGCCACAGGCGGGTAAACTTTTCAGGCCACCACGCCTCGAATTACGGCGACATTCGCGGCGGCCGGAAGGCCGCTGGGCGGGACACGGGCGGCCCCCGTCCGCCGCGGTGGCGCCGCCGTGCCGCCCCCGGCGGCCGGAGTGGGTCGAGGCCCCCGGAATTGCCCTTGACGCGCCGCCCGCGGCGCCGTACCAGCATGAGGGGACCTTCGGACGAAAGGGATTCGATCATGGCGTGGACGACGTCTCGGCGTCAGTTGATGCGGCGGTGCCTGTCGGCCGGGGCCGCCGCCGCGGTCGCGGGGTTCTACGCGGACGGCCCGGCCGCCCGCGCCGCCGCAGCGCCTGACGGAGCGCCCTGGCCGCAGGCCGCGGAAGGCGCATCGGGCGGCGCCCCGCGCAACCCGTTCACCACGTACTTCGGCGACCTCCACAACCACAACCACGTGGGGTACGCCCAAGGATCGCTGGGGCGGACGTTTGAGATCGCGCGAAATCATCTCGATTTCTTCGCGTTCACGCCACACGCGTACTGGCCCGACATCGGCACGTACGACGGCAAGATCGAGCACAAGTGGCTCAACGGGTTCCACGTGGCCAAGGCCCGCTGGCCCGAGGTGGTGGACCTGGCCCGCGCCTGCGACGCCCCCGGCACGTTCGTGCCCATCCTGGGATACGAGCGGCACAGCACGGCCGAGGGCGATTACCACGTTCTGTACCCGGACCTGGAGGGCGACTACGCCCTCGTCGAGGCGCTGGCGGACCTCCAGGCCTTTGCGAAGCAACGCGGGTGCCTGATGGTGCCGCACCATCCGGCCAACCGGCTGGGACATCGAGGTATCGACATCACCAAGGTTGACCCGGCGGTCTCGCCGGTCCTCGAAATGTTCTCGGAATGGGGCTGCGCCGAGCACGACCGGGCCCCGCAGCCGTACAAGCGGCACACCGAGGGCGGCCGGTGGACCCGCAACACGCTCCAGCACTACCTCGCCCGGGGCCACCGCCTGGGCGTCATCGCCAGCACCGACGACCACCTGGGCTATCCGGGCGGGTACCGCGAGGGCCTGGCGGCCGTGAAGGCGGCGGAACTGACGCGGCCGGCCCTGTTCGAGGCCCTCCGCCGGCGCCGCTGCTACGCCGTGACCGGCGATCGCATCGACCTGGATGTTTATCTCAATGGTACGATCATGGGCGGCGAGGTGCCGTTCGCGCCCCGGCGGACCGTCCGCGTGGGCGTCCGCGGCTGGGACGTCATCGACCGCATCGAGGTGGTCCGCGGCGGCCGGGTGGTCCACCGCGAGTTCCCCGTCGACCGCGAACCGGGCCCCGGCCGGTGGTCGGAGCCGGTCGTCCTGCGGTTCGAGTACGGGTGGGGGCCGTGGCCGGCGCTCGGGTGGGGCGGCACGGCCGACTGGGACTTCACGATTACGGTCGAGGGCGGCCGCATCGAGGCCGTCCATCCGTGTTTCGCCCCGGGGCCGCTCGACGAGGGCCGGCGCGACAAAATCGTCAGCCGGTCGCCGGAGGCCGTGCGCGTCCAATCGTTCACGTCCTTGAAGCAGCAGGTGGACGATTACTCGCAGAAGGCCGTGGCCCTCCGCGTGACGGGCGGGCCCGCGACCCGCGTGACGGTGGCGTGCACGAAGCCGACGGCGTGTTCGGTCACGCAGACGTTCGCCCAACTGGCCGAGTGCAACGAGATGCTCTTTACGCGCCCGTTCCCGTGGGAATCGGCCATGCTGCACCGCTTGGTCTTCGCCCCGAACTGGCGGACGGCGTTTACGTTCGAGGATGAGGGCAACGGGGCCGCCGACGACTGGTACTACGTGCGCGTCGTCCAGGCGAACGACCAGATGGCGTGGTCGAGCCCCATCTGGGTGAACGCCCGCGAAACCGCGTAGGCTGTGGCACGGCTCGCCGGGCTAAAACGCTTGACCCGGCGGCCGCGGGCGACTAGAGTTTCCTGTTGCAGCGGCCTTCGGCGGGGTGGAGAGTGCATACGCATCGCCGGGCCCGCGATGGCGCCCGAGCCCTATGATCGACCTGCACACGCATACGCTGCTGTCGGACGGCGTGCTGATTCCGACCGAACTCGCCCGCCGGGCCGAGGCCAAGGGCTACCGCGTGCTCGGCATCGCCGACCACGTGGACACGGCCCTGGCGGACCACGTGGTGCCGATGCTGGTCCGGGCGGCCGAGGACCTCGCCCCGGCCATGGACATGCGGGTGGTGCCGGGGGCCGAGGTCACGCACTGCCGCCCCAAGCACATCGCCCGCGTGGTGGCCCGGTGCCGGAAACTCGGGGCCCGCATCGTCGTGGTCCACGGCGAGACGCCGGCCGAGCCGGTCCTGGCGGGGACGAACCGGGCGGCGATCGAGGCCGGGTGCGATATCCTGGCCCATCCCGGCCTGATCACGGAGGACGACGCCCGCCTGGCGGCCGAGCGAGGCGTCCTGCTCGAAATCTCCGGCCGCAAGGGTCACTGCCTCGGCAACGGGCACGTGGCCCGGATGGCCCGGCGGGTGGGCGCGGGCGTCCTGTTCGGCTCCGACGCCCACACCCCGGACGACCTGCGGACCCGGGCCGACGCCGAGGCCGTCCTGGCCGGCGCCGGGCTGGAGGCGCGGGAGATCGCGGCCGCGTTCGCGGCGGCCGAGGCCCTGGTGGTGCGGGCCCTGGAGCGAGAGGGAGTGTCATGAGAACGTTCCAACGGATCGCGCGGCTGATTCGGCCGTCCATCGGTCTGCCGGTGCTGGCCGGGTTCGCCCTGCTGGGGCTGGTCCTGCTGTCGCTGGGGTGCAACGAGGAGCGCGGCCGGGCGGCCACGGCGGCCCCGGCGGTCAACCCGCGGCTGCCCGACGTCCCGGTGCCGGCCGGCTTTACCTTCAAGGCCGACGAGTCGCAGGAACGGCAGGCCAGGGGCTTCCGTTTCGTCCGCCACAATTACAAGGGCGACGCCACCGTCCGCCAGGTCGCCGACTTCTACCGCGAGTACATGCCGCGCATGGGCTGGCGGATGCTGGAGGAGAGCCTCGTCAACGGCCGGCAGCGCCTCATGTTCGAGAAGGGCAGCGACACGTGCCACGTCAGCATCTGGGACGACTGGGGCACGCGCGTCCTCATCCAGGTGATGCCGAGCGGCGGCCGTCCCAGCGCCAACCCGGCCGCCGGGCCGACGGGGTCCACCTCATGAAGAGCCAGCGCCGTCACGAACTCCAGACGAACGAACTGGCCGACGCCCTCGGCCGGCTGATCACCCAGGCCCGGCCGCACGCCAATGCCATCGCCATCGGCGCGGCCCTGGTCGTCATCGCCATCATCGTGCTCGTCTGGATCCCGTCGATGCGGAGCCGGGCCGAGGCCGCCGCCGAAACCGCCTTCGCCCTGGCCATCCAGGCCCCCGGCCCCGAACCGCTCCAGCACTTCCTGGAACAGTACCCGGACGCCGAGCCGTCGCCGGCGGCCCGGCTGGCCCTGGCCGACCGCCTGCTGGTTACCGTGGCGGCCGGGACGGGTGAGGAGACCGACGCCGCCAAGTCCGAGGCCCAACTGACCGAGGCCGAGGACCTCTACGAGAAGGTGGCGGCGGCCGACCCGAAACTCGTGCCGCTCGCCCGCGCGGGCCTGGCCCTGGTGGTGCTCCAGCGCGGCGACCTGGACAAGGGCCGGACGCTGCTGAAAGAGGTGGTCGAGACATGGCCGGATTCCGTGGCGGCCACCAAGGCCAAGGTCCACCTGGGCCTGCTGGCCGACTACAAACCCGTCGCGTTCTCCGACGAACCGCTGGAGACACCCCCGGCGCCCGCGGGCGAGACGCCTCCGGCCGAGGCGCCCAAGACCGAGTCGCCGGAGCCCCCGGCCGCCGAGACGCCGCCTGCGCCGAAGGCCGAACCGCCGGAGACGCCCAAGCCCCCCACCGAAGCCCCAGCGGCTCCCCCCGCCGAAAAGCCCGTGCCGAAAGGCTGAGGCGCGACGCCGGTCCGCCGGTGCCGCATCCCCGTCCCGTTTGCCTTGAACGCCCGCCGCGTTTGTGGTACAACACGGCCCTTGAACGATTCGCGTCAGCCGAACCCAAGCCCAAGGAGCAGCGCATGGCAGACCTCAAAGCGATGGCCGAGGCCGTGGAACGCGGCGACCGCAACGCCGTCGTCCAGGCCACCCAGCAGGCCCTGGACGAGGGCACGGCGCCCGAGACGATTCTGAACGACGGCCTGATCGCCGGCATGAGCAGCATCGGCGTCAAGTTCAAGAATAACGAGGTCTTCATTCCGGAAGTCCTCATCGCCGCCCGCGCCATGGCCGGCGCCATGGATATCCTGGAACCCAAACTCGTCGAGACGGGTGTCCAGCCGCGCGGCAAAGTCGTCATCGGCACCGTCAAGCAGGACCTGCACGACATCGGCAAGAACCTGGTGGCCATGATGCTCAAGGGCGGCGGGTTCCGCGTGACCGACCTGGGCGTGGACGTGGCCCCGGACAAGTTCGTCGATGCCGCCAAGAGCGAAGGGCCGCAGATCCTCGCCCTCTCCGCCCTGCTGACCACCACCATGCCGAACATGAAAGAGGTCGTCGAGGCCGTCAAAGGGGCGGGCCTCGACGGCGTCAAGATCATCATCGGCGGCGCGCCGGTCACGCAGGCGTTCGCCGACGAGATCGGCGCCGACGGCTACGCGCCCGACGCCGGCAGCGCGGTCGACCTGGCCATGACCCTCGTCGGCGCCGCGTAGCGCAGCGCGAATCCCGCGCGGCGGGTCGGAGCCTGCCCCGAGCGCAGCCGAAGGGTACCCGCCGCGCGTCGCCGTACGCTGTTCCCGGAATGCGGGAACGCGTGCGCTGCGGGGTCCAACGATGGGCGAGAACCCGCTCCCCGACGGCGCCCTGCCCGACGACGCCCTTCCGCCGCGCGACCTCCGGCGACTCGCCATCACCCTCCAGAGCGAGCCCGGCGAGACGCGGCTCGACCGCTTCCTGGCGCTGCGCTGGCCCGCCCACAGCCGCAGCACCTACCAGAAACTCATCCGCGACGGCCGCGTGACCGTCAACGGCCGTCCCGTCACCAAGCCCTCCGCCGACGTCCACGCCGGCGACGCCGTCGAGGTGGTCCTGTACAAGCGCGAGCCGCTCGGCATCGTGCCCGAGCCGATCCCCATCGACGTCATTTACGAGGACGACGACTTCGTGGCGGTGGCCAAGCAGCCCGGCATCATCGTCCACCCCGCGCGCGGCAACCCGCACGGCACGCTCGTCAACGCCGTGGCGCACCACGCCGAGTCGCTCTCCTCGGGCGGGGCGTGGTGGCGGCCGGGCGTGGTCCATCGGCTCGACCGCGACACCTCCGGCGTCATCGTCTTCGCGAAAAACGACGAGGCCCACTTCCGCCTGGCACGCCAGTGGGAAGACCGGACCGTCGAGAAGGAATACCTGGCGGTGGTCGAGGGCGTGCCGGCCCTCGACGCCGACCGCATCGACCAGCCCCTGGGCCGGCACCGCAAGATCCGCGAGCGGTACGCCGTCCGCCGCGACGGCACCGGCCGCCAGGCCGTCAGCCAGTACGAGGTGGCCGAGCGGTTCGACGGATTCGCGCTCGTGCGTGTCCATATCTTCACGGGTCGCACGCACCAGATCCGCGTGCACATGGCCCACATCGGGCACCGCGTCGTGGCCGACCGGCAGTACGGCAGCCGGTCGCAGGTGACGCTCCAGGAGGTGGCGCGCGGCCGGGCCGACCGCGACGAGGTGCTGATCGCCCGGCAGGCCCTGCACGCGGCCCGGCTTCGGCTCGCGCATCCGCGGACGGGCGAGCCGCTGGCGCTCGAGGCCCCGCTGCCGGCCGACATGATGCGCCTGCTGGAGGCCCTTCGCGCCTGGCGCGCGGTGTAGCGCGGCGGCGGTACCCTCCTCCCTGACGGGAGAGGGTACGAGTAGGGGGGAACCGCCCCGTCTTTTTGCCTGGCCCCGCGCGCCGGCCCCCACTATAATGAGATTTCGTTTCGCACGCCCACGGAAAGGAACCAGCGGGATGGCACTGAGCGACGACCTCTGCGGCATTCTGGCGACCGGCGTCGAGAAGGAGCGGGCGGCCCACGATTTCTACCTCGAGGCCGCCGGCAAGACGAACGTCCCCCTCGGCAAGCAGATGTTCCAGCGCCTGGCCGAGGAAGAGGCCAAGCACGAGCACCTGCTCACCTCGTGGTCGAAGGACGGCTCGTGCCCCACGCCCCCGCCCGCCGAGGCCATTGACCCCGATTTCATCGAGAAGGGTCGGGCCAAGGTGACCGACGCCATCCAGCCCGACACCGGCGACCTCGAAGCCATCGAGTTCGGCCGCGAGATGGAACGCCAGGCCATCGCGTTCTACGAGTCCGGCGCCGCCAAGGCCGACGACCCGGCCTCGCGCGACCTGCTCCTCAAACTCAAGGCCGAGGAGGACAAGCACCTGGCCCTCCTGACGGACCTGTACGAATACATGAAAGACCCCAACCTGTGGAGCGTCCGCGAGGGCGGGGCCCATTTCGATTCGTGACGCCCCCGGCGGCGGGGTGCGCGGCCGGAAGGCCGGGCTGCGCGCAACGCCGTCGCGGTTTCTCTTGCATCGAGCCGACGCAGGGTTACAATAATTATCACGTCTGGTCCAAGGGGGGAGGTCCCCCTTTTTCAGGAGGCATGCACCGGCACCGGGTTGCATGGCCATTCATCGCCGTGGTGTCATTGAAAGGAGACGGGGAATGAGGTACCTGGCACTGACGTTGCTGCTGGTTTTCGTGAGCGCCTTCATCATCGGCTGCAAGTCTGAGGAACCGACGACGCCCGAGGACACCATGAAAGAGAAGGCTGACGACGCCGCCGACACGGCTGACGACGCCGCCAAGGACGTCGGCGACGCCGCCAAGGAAACCGCTGACGACGCCGCCAAGGAGGCCGAGAAGGTCGGCGAAGAGGCCACCAAGGCTCTCGAAGGCGTCCTCAAGGGCAACGACTGATCCCGCCGTCCGACCGACGGCCGACCACCGTCAACGTTTGACAAACCGACGGGCGCCGCGTACCCTGGCGGCGCCCGTTTGCTTGGGCCGCTGTTTCCGTCCTCTCTCCCCTCGCGGGAGAGGGCAGGGTGAGGGGACGGGCGGAGGACCGCGTCCATGCCCACCTGCGTCGTCACCGGCGGGGCCGGATTCATCGGCTCGAACTTCGTCCGGCTGGTCCTGGCCCGGCGCCCGGACCTCCGCATCGTCACGGTCGACCTGCTGACCTACGCCGGCAACCTCGAGAACCTCGAAGGCGTCCCGGCCGACCGGCACACCTTCGTCCGGGCCGACATCACCGACCCCGACGCCATGCGCCGGGCCGTCCCGGAGGGCGCCGACGCCCTGGTCAACTTCGCCGCCGAAACGCATGTCGATCGCAGCATCCTCGGGCCGCTCGCCTTCGTCCGCACGAACGTCACCGGCACGCAGGTGCTGCTGGATGTGGCCCGCGAGCGCGGCGTCGGCCGGTTCCTCCAGGTCTCGACCGACGAGGTCTACGGCTCGCTGGCGCCCGACGAGCCGGCGTTCACCGAGGCCAGCCCGCTCCGCCCGTCCAGCCCGTACGCGGCCAGCAAGGCCGGGGCCGACCTGCTGGTCGTGGCGGCCCACCGCACCTGGGGCCAGGACGTGGTCGTCACGCGCTGCTCGAACAATTACGGGCCGTACCAGTTTCCCGAGAAACTCATCCCGCTGATGCTCTCGAACGCCCTGGAGGGCGAGCCGCTGCCCGTCTACGGCGACGGCCGGCAGGTCCGCGACTGGATCTTCACCGACGACCACAGCCGGGCCATCCTGGCCGTGCTCGACGGCGGCCAAAGCGGCGCGGTCTACAACGTGGGGGCACGCAGCGAGCGGCAGAACCTGGACGTGGTCCGGGCCATCCTTGCGGCCGTCGGGCGCGACGAGTCGCTCATCCGCTTCGTGACCGACCGCCCCGGCCACGACCGCCGCTACGCCATCGACCCGGCGCGCCTCGAGACCGAACTCGGCTGGCGGCCGCAGGTGCCGTTCGAGGACGGCCTGGCCCGCACCGTCCGGTGGTACCGCGAGCACGAGGGCTGGCTGAGCCGCGTCAAGGACGGCTCGTACCGCGCGTTCTACGAGACGTGGTACGGCGGGCGGTAGGGGAGCATCGCATGCCCGACGAGGTCCGTTACCATCTGCTCCGGCCCGAGCAGATCCGCGCCCGTCGCGAGGCGTGCCCGGTGGCGTATATACCCATCGGCACCTTGGAATGGCACGGCCGGCACCTGCCCGTGGGGGCCGACACCCTCCAGGCCGAGGGCCTGGCCGTCCGCTGCGCCCGCCTGGGCGGCGGCCTGGCGTTCCCGCCGCTCTATTACGGCGAGAGCCGCGTCGAGTCGCTCATGGAGGCCGGCACCGACGACCGCGACCGGATCGCCGAGGTCCTGGGCCTCGACCCGGCCAACTTCGCCCCCGAGCGCCATCCCTTCACCGCCACCGAGCAGGTCCTGGCGTACCAGCGGCTGCTGCTGCACGTCCTGGCCGAGGCCGAAAGCCTGGGCTTCCAGGTGGGCGTCCTGGTGGCCGGGCACTACCCGCTCATCGACCACGCCCGGGCCGCCTGCCACCTGTTCAACCAGCGGGCGTGGAGCAAGCGGCACGGCCTGCTGGCCTGGGCCGCGCTGGATTACCTCGTCATCCGCGATCGGTACCCGGACGGCGGCGACCATGCCGCCCGGTGGGAGACGTCGCACCTGCTGGCCCTGCATCCCGAGACGGTGGACCTGTCGGCCCTTGGCCCGCCCGGCGAGCCGCTCATCGGCATCCAGGGCGACGACCCGCGCGGCGCAAGCGCCGCGTTCGGCGACGAAACGCTCGACGCCTCGGCCGAGGCCATCGTCCGCGAGGTCCGCCACCGCCTGGCCCATCGGCAGGAACGCTACCGCCCGCACGGCCAGTCGATGCAGGAAGGACTGTGGCGACGAAATGACCAATGACCAAATCCCAATGACCAAGAAGCGGCAGGCGTTCCGTCGCCACCGATTTCAGAAGCCGTCCGGCGCTTGACAAACGGCGGCCCGTGCGTACACTACCGGCGACGGGGCGGCGTAGCTCAGTGGTTAGAGCAGGGGATTCATAAGCCCAAGGTCGGTGGTTCGACTCCACCCGCCGCCACCACGAACGTTCGAGGCGGCGCGCCGCTCGCGGGATGGTCATGCGGCTCGCCGCCTTTTTCACGCCGCCGACAAGGAGCCCCGCATGCCCTGGTTCCGCCGATGCCTTGCCGCAGCCGCTGCCCTTGCGGCGCTCGCCGTCCTCGCCCCCGCGGCGGACGAACCCGCCGACCCGCGCGCCGCCCAGGCCGCCGCCCAACGCCCGGTCATGGGTGAAGCGAATGGCCGGGAAAGTCTTGACGCCCCCGCGCCATCACCCCCCACTGAAGCCGCCGCCGACGCCCCCGTCCCGCTCGGCGGCGTCCGTTACGGCAAGCCGCGCAGGCTCGCCATGCTGGCCAACCAGGAGGTCTGCGAGTCCAGCGGCCTGGCGGTCAGCCGGCTCCGGCCGGACGTCTTCTGGACGCACAACGATAGCGGCGGCGGGCCGCGGCTGTACGCCTTCGGCCGCGGCGGCGAGCACCTGGCCGCGTGCACCGTCAAGGGGGCCTCCGCACGCGACTGGGAAGACATGGCCTCCTTCCGCCGCGGCGACACGAGTTTCCTCCTCGTTGCCGACATCGGCGACAACCTGTGGACCCGCAAACGGTGCTCGCTCTACCTGATCGAGGAGCCGTCGCTCGCCGCCGCGACCGCCGAGAAGCCCGTCACCGGTGCGCTGCGCGTGCATCGGCGGATCGATTTCGTGTACGCCGAGGGCCCCCGCGACTGCGAGGCCGTGGCCGTCGACCCCACCACCGGGTGCATCTACCTCGTCACAAAAGAGGGCCTGCGGTGCAAGGTGTACGAACTCGCCGCGCCGGAACTCGCCCCGCCGCCGGCCGCACCCGGGCGCCCGGTCATGAGCGACGCCCAACGCCCGGTCATGAGCGGAGCGAATGGCCGGGAAACTGGCGCGCCGAAAGCGCCGCCCGCCGTCCGCACGGCCCGGCTCATCGGGCAGGTGGCGTCGTCGCCGATCGTGGCGATGGACATGTCGCCCGACGGCCGCCGGGCCATCCTCCTGACGTATGCCGATGGCTGGGAAGTCGTCCGCGGCGGGACCGAGACGTGGCGCGACGCCTTCGCCCGTCCGCCCCGCAAGATCGTCATGCCGCAGCGGAACCAGGGCGAGTCCGTCTGCTACGGGGCCGACGGCCGGTCGCTGTACCTGACGAGCGAGTTCGCCCCCACGCCGCTCCTGGAAATGCCCGCCGAGCCCGATGCGAAGGAACCGACGCCATGAGACGCCGTCCGCCTGCCGTGCCCGTCCTTCTCGCCGCACTCGCCGCCGTCGCGGTGGCCTCTTCGCCGGCCGCGCTGCGCGCCGAGGCGCCCGCTCCGGCCGCCGACGCGGCGCACGCCGCGTGGCACCACCCGCTCTACCTCGCCCGCGGCGGCACCTGGCGCGGACGCATCGCCGTGAAGATCACGAACCGCACCGGCCGCGACGCCGCCGGCGACCCCGTGTCGCTGACTGTCGGCGAGGGCGACGGCCGGGCCGACCTCGCCGGCACGCGGGCCGAGGCCATCCGCGTCGTCACGGCCGACGGCACCGAACTTCTGTACGGCCTGAACGACGGCGCCGGCCGGCCCGTCCGCGAGGGCCCTGTGCCCGAGGGAAGCGTCCTGACGCTCCCGGCCGAGGTGGCCGCGGACGCCTCGGCCACGTACTTCATCTATTTCGATAACCCGGATGCCTGGCGGGTGGCCGAGTATCTCGATGCCGCCGCGGGCCTGGCGAACGGCGGCGTCGAGATCGGCGACGAGGGCGTGCCGGCCGCCTGGCGGCACGACGAGGGCGATGCCCGGCACACGGCCACGTGGGTTGCCGAGGACCCGCACGGCGGCGCGCGGTGCCTGAAGACGGTCGTCGCCGAGGGCGCCGAGCCCACCTGGATCGCCACCCGCCAGACCGGCATCCCCGTCACCGCCGGCGCCCGCTACCGCCTGGCCGCCTGGGTGCGGGCCGACGACGTCAAGGGCCGGTGCGGATGGTATATCCATCTGTACCCCAAGAAGGGCGACTTCCTGGCCTCGCCGATGCTGACCGTTGCCGGCGGCACGTTCGGATGGAAGCAGGTTTCGGCCGAGTTCGCCGCCCCCGCCGAGGCCGTCCGCGCGACCGTCGGCACGGTCCTCCGCGGCGCGGGGACGGCGTGGTTCGACGACGTGCACCTGGCGTGCCTGGACCCGCCGGCGCTCGAGGCCGTGGCGTCGCGGCCCGAGCGGATGGACCTGGCGGAGGCGCCGGGCGCTGCGGGCGCTGCGGGCGCCTCGGCCGCACCGCCGCCGCACCGGGCGACCGTCCGCGTCCTGAACTTCGCCGACCGGCCGATGGGGCCGACGCTCCTGGCGAGCGATTTGGCCCCGCTGGCGGGCCGCCTGCGCGGGCCGCTCGACCCGGCCTCGGTGACCGTCAGCGACGGCCGGCAGCCGGTGCCGCACTACGTGTTCGGCGACACGCTGCTCGTGGCCGGCCAGGTGCCCGCGCGGGCCGCGCGGACGTACTACGTCTCGGGCACGCCCCGCGCGGCGGGCGACGCGCAGGCCGGCGATCGCGCAGGCGCAGGCGGCGAGCGTGACACGGACACCGGCGCGGACGCCGGCGCGGCCGAGGTGGCGGCGTACGCCCGGCTCCTCGACAGCCCGCACAACCTCGCCCGCAACGCGAGTTTCGAGGCCGGCGGCGACCTGCCCGACGGCTGGACGGCTGGCTCGGCCAAGCCGGCGAAGAACGGCACCGCCACGGCCCGCGCGGGCGGCGGCCTGTTCGGCGATCACTGCGTCCGCATCCGCGTGCCCGAGGGCGCGGCCGACCGATGGGTCGGCTGGCACCAGTCCATCGCGGTCGATGCGGGGAAGACGTATGTCTATGCCGCATGGGTCAAGTGCGAGGCGATCCGCGGCGGCAGCGCGGCCCTGCACGCCCACTGCCGGACGGCCGACGGCAAGATGTGCGCCGCCCATCCGTACCGTTCGGTCGGCCCGGGCGTCGAAGGGACCCGCGGCTGGACGCTCCTGGCCGGTACGCTCACCATGCCGGCGGACTGCGCCACGCTCGGCCTGCACCTGACGATGAACGCGTCGGGCACGCTGTGGCACGACGGCGTGGTGGTGGCGGAGGCGGTGGACACGGGTCCCGCGCGGCTCGCCCCGCCGCCGCCCATGCCGAAGGATGCCCCTGTGGCCGTGTGGCCCGTCAACGCGGTGGTCAAGGTGTTCCGCGACGACGTGCCGCCGACGGAGCCGGCGCCGGGCAAGGTTCTTCCCGCGCGCCTGACGGCGGCCCGCAACGAGGTTGAACCGCTGCAACTGGCCGTCCGGTCGCCCGTGGCGGTCCGGGGCGTGGGCGTCCGCGTCGAGGTCGACCCGCCGAAAGGGCCGGGCGGGGCGGTGCTCGACGATTTCGAGACGGGGGTCGTCGGCTACGTGCCCATCGACCACGCCACGAGTTACTATCGGAGCGAGTCGCCGGCCTGGCACCGGAAGTTCCCGCAGAAGCCGGCGGGGTGCGACGGCTGGGCGGGCTGGTGGCCCGACCCGCTCGTGCCGGGCGAGGTCTTCGCCGTCGAGGCGAACCGGACCCAGCCCGTGTGGGTCACGTTCCGCGTGCCGAAGGACGCCCCGGCGGGTGAGTACCGCGGGGCGGTGCGGCTGACGATGGGCGGAAAGGCGCTGGCCCGCGTGCCGCTTGAGGTCCGCGTGTGGGACTTCGCGCTGCCCGACAAGGGGCACTTCACGGCCATTTACGATCTGCGTCTGCGGAACCGGTGGTGGCGCGACGACTTCGGCGGCGACCGGTCGGCGTACGTCCGGCGGTTCTGGAAGTTTATGTCCGACCGGCGCGTCTCGCCGCACCGCATCGAGCCCGAACCGGTCATCCGATACAAGGACGGCCAGGTGGAGGCCGACTTCACGGCGTACGACGAGGCGGCCGAGTACTACTTCAACGTGCTCGGCCTGCCGCACACGTACACGCCGTCGTACTTCTACTGCTTCGGCTGGGGCCGCCCGCCGAAGAAGGCGTGGGGCGAGGCACCGTACGAGGGCGCGTTCCCGTACGACTCGGCCGACCGCTCGCGCCTGCGGCCCGAGTTCAAGCGGGCGTACCAGGCGTGCCTGCGGGCGTACTGGGACCACATGAAGGCGAAGGGCTGGGCCGACCGCGTGGTCCTGTACATCTCCGACGAGCCGCACGACCAGCGCCACGAGTACGTCGTCCGGCAGATGCAGGCGCTGTGCGCCATGATCCACGAGGTGGCCCCGGAGATTCCCATCTATTCAAGCACATGGCACCATCAACCGAAATGGGACGGCAGCCTGGACGTCTGGGGCGTGGGGCACCAGGGCCGGACGCCCCTTCCCACGATCGAGGCCATCCGTGCCCGCGGCGACCGCGTCTGGTTCACGACCGACGGGCAGATGTGCACCGACACGCCGTCCTGCGCGGTCGAGCGCCTGCTGCCGCACTACGCCTTCGCCCACGGGGCCGAGGCGTACGAGTTCTGGGGCGTCGACTGGTTCACGTACAACCCGTACGCGTTCGGCTGGCACGCCTACATCCACCAGAGCGACCGGCCGGGCAGCGAGTACTACGTGCGGTACCCCAACGGCGACGGGTACCTGACGTACCCCGGGTCGCCGGCGGGCCGGCCGGGGCCGGTCTCGACGGTCCGGCTGGAACAGGCCCGCGAAGGCGTTGAAGATTATGAGTATCTGTACCTGTTGAAGGAGCGCATCCGGAAGGCAAAGGCCGCCGGCCGAGCCGGGGGCGACGCCGCCGTGACCGAGGCCGGGAAGGTCCTCCGGGACGCCGCCGCCCTGGTGCCCATCCCGAACGCGGGCGGACGGTACTCGACGAAGATTCTGCCCGACCCCGACGCCGTCTTCCGCCTGAAAGAGCGCCTGGGCCGGGCCATTGAGGCTCTGGGCGGGTAACAGCGCGGCGTGGGTGGGCGAATGCAGGAGCACTGGCTGACAGGCAGCCGGTGGCACCCGCGGGGTTGTCGGCTCGAACAGTCTTATCCCGACGCCGGGCTCGAGGCCAGGTCGCCGGGGTCGCCGGCGGGGCGGGAATGGGCCTTCAGGTCGGCGTCGAAGTCGTCCATCATCTTCGCGAGTTTCGCCACGAGGTCGGGGCGCGAGTCGGCCAGGTTTTTGGTCTCGCCGATGTCGGCCTGAAGGTCATACAGTTCCGCGGGGCAGGGCACCTTGCGGTGGATCCACTTGCCGTTTTCCTGCCACGTCCGGTGCCGCTGGCCGGCCTTGTAGAATTTCCATCGGCCGCAGCGGATGCCCATCGGCTCGGTCTCCTGCTTCGGGTAGAAGTAGAAGGCCTCGTGGGGTGAGCGGGCGTCGGCCTGGCCGAGAAGGAGCGGCCGGATGTCTTTGCCGTCGACGACGCGGTCGGCGGGCGGTTCGGCGCCGGCGAGGCGGGCGATGGTCGGCAAAAGGTCGATCGTCGAGGCGACCTCGCGGCAGACCGAGCCGGCGGGGATCGTGCCGGGCCACCGCATGATGCACGGTTCGCGCATGCCGCCCTCGTAGATGGTGCCTTTGCCGTCGCGGAGCGGGTTGGCGCTGCCGCCGCGGTCGCCGAACTGGAGCCACGGGCCGTTGTCGCTGGTGAAGATGACGAGGGTGTTCCGGTCCACGCCGCAGGCTTTCAGCGTGGCCAGGATCTGGCCGACGCTCCAGTCGATTTCCTCGATGACGTCGCCGTACAGGCCGCGGCGGCTCTCGCCGCGGAACCGGTCCGACGCGTGAATCGGCAGGTGGGGCATGGTGTGCGGCAGGTAGAGGAAGAACGGCCCGTCCTTGTGCTCGCGGATGAAGCGGACGGCCTCTTCGGTGTAGCGGCGGGTCAGCGTATCCTGGTTGGCCGGGTGCTCGATGACCTGGTCGTTCCGCATGAGCGGCGGGCCGGACTTGCCGTCCTTGGCGATGCGCATGTCGTTCGAGTACGGGATGCCGTAGTACGAGTCGAATCCCTGGCGCATCGGCAGGAACTGGGGCAGGTGGCCTAGGTGCCACTTGCCGACGCAGGCGGTGGCGTAGCCGCGGCCTTTCAGGATCTCGGCCAGGGTGATCTCGTTCGGGTTCAGGCCGGTGGGCGAGTTCGGGAACAGCACCACGCCCCCGCCGCGCATCCGGCCCTTGACGAGCCGGTCGAATACATTCATGTTGATGCGCTGCGGGTAGCAGCCGGTCATCAGGGCGCTGCGCGACGGCGAGCAGACCGAGGCGGCCACGTAGAAATCGGTGAAGCGCATGCCCTCGGCCGCCATCCGGTCGAGGTTCGGCGTCCGGATCAGCGGCGAGCCGAAACAGCCCACGTCCTCGTAGCCCTGGTCGTCGGTGAAGATGATGACGACGTTGGGCGGCCGGCCGGCGGCGCGTCCGGCAGAGGACGACGCGGCGGCGCTTCGGCCGGCGGGCGCGAGGCCGCCCAGGGCGGCGCCGGCGCAGCCGGCGCCCAGGGCGTGCAGGAATCGGCGGCGGGTGACGTGGGACATCGTGGGCTCCTTTTGCCGGTCCAAGTAAACGTAACCTCCGAGGTTGTCATTCTGAGGAGCGGCGACGTTTGCCCGCCGGGGGCGGGCCGCGACGAAGAATCTCGCCTTGGTCGTTGCCTTTGTGCCGTTCGCACGGCGAGATTCTTCGGCCCCGCACGCGGGGCCTCAGAATGACATCTTGCAAGAACGGGAATCACTTTTTCCGGGCTCGATGGTTCAGCCGCGCCGGCGGGCGGATCATCAGCGATTCGATGACCCGCGCCACCTCGGCCGGAGCCCTCTTCGGTTTCAGATACGCATGCGCCTTGTCCGGCTCGCGGCGCCACGCGTTCCGGCCGTCGGGTTCCACGTGACAGTGGCCGACGGTCTCGACGTCCCAGTACGCGTCCGGGCCGCGGACGGCGGCGAGGACGGCCGCCTGGTCCCAACTGGCGCGGTTGCGGCCGGGCTCGCCGAAGTACGCCTCGTACCCGATGCGGACGGGGTTCGCGGGCGGCGTCTCCGTCAGCCGCGCCCCCGTTTGGATGGCGTTTCCGATCTCCGCCCCGCCGAACACGACTCGCCCCGGCCACGCCCGGACGCAACGGACGGTGGCGGCGGGGTCGGGGCGGTAGAAGTTCGGTTCCTTCCCCTCGGGGTACTTCCCGCCCATGCACGACCACAGGCGGACCTTCCGGGCCACCAGGGCGACGCCGCTCAAGAGGCTGGCGGCGTCGGGCTCGGAGTCGAGCAGGCGCGCGAGGCTCGTCAGGTGACCGACCGTCACGAGGACGACGCTGCCGTCCCGCTGGGCGGCGAGGACGCGGCGGTAGAGGCGGACGGCGTCCTCGGCGTCGGCGTAGGCGGCGAGGTCGTGCGGGCAGGCCTCCGCCACCGCCCGGGTGTACCGCGACTGCCGGCGCCCGCCGCCCGAGGCCGGGTCGAGCACGCCGATCGGCACGTCGCCCCGCCCGTACCAGGTGTTCACGGCGTCGGCGCAGCGGGGCGTGTTCGGGTCGGAGGTGGTGGTGATGACGGCCAGGATGCGGGCTTCGCCCCGGTCGGCGAGGGCGTGGAGGACGGCCAGGGCGCCGAGGTCGTCGCAGTCGGAATCCATGTCGGCGTCGAAGATGACCGGCACGGGCTGCGGCGGCGGAGCGGCCGCGGCCGGCGCGGCGGCGGCAGCGGTTCGGCCGACCGGCGCAAGGCCGCCCAGGGCGGCGCCGGCGCAGCCGGCGCCCAGGGCGTGCAGGAATCGGCGGCGGGTCGGCTGGGGCATGACGGGTCTCCTCGGCGGATTGGGGTGCAGCAGTTGTTCGAACGCCCGGCCGGCGTAGGGGCACGTCCCGGCGTGCCCGCATAATGCCCGGCCATGGGCGCAGCGAACGGCCGGGACAGCCCGTGTCACGGGCATGGCAGGCCATGCCCCTGCGCGGCGCGGCTTGCGCCACGCGGACGGCCTATTTCAGGCGGTCTTCGAGGGCGTCGACGCGGTCTTCCAGGCGGTCTTTCTCGGCGTCGAGTTGCTTATTGCGGCGTTTCAGGTCGTCCACCTCGCGGCGGAGGCGGGCGTTTTCGGACGAGAGGCGCAGGACCTCGTTCTCCAGTTCGTCGCGGCTCATCGAGCCCACGCGCGACCGGTCCATGCCCGACGGCGTCGTGGTCCGGCCGGACGAACTGCCCAAGTTCACGTACGGCCCTTCGGGCACGTCCACCTTGACGCAGCCGGCCACCAGCGCGGCCGCAGCCACGAGGAGCGCCGACGACCACAGCAGGATCTTCTGCCACACGGTACGTCCTCCACTGCGGGTGTGCGACACCAGCGTAGCGACTTCCCCGGCCGCGTGCAAGAGGCGAACTTCCATGCGTGAGCCCCGCACGCATCGAGCCGCGGCGGAAGGTGAGCCGCGACGGCGAGGCGGGGTTGCCGGCTCGCATCCGTAACCGAGCCGCGACCGTAAGGGAGCGGTGCTGTTCATCCGCTCGCTGACGCTCGCGGCTCGGACAGGCGCGCGGCTCGCGGCGGGTGCGGAGACCCGCCGCGCGGAACCGGCCGAACATGCTTGACTTGCCGGCCCCATCCGGGCACCCTGTCTCCATGGCCGAGGCCGTGCCCATCCTGGTCATCACCGGACCGACGGCGAGCGGGAAGGAGCGGCTGGCCCTGGCGGTGGGCGGCCGCATCAGCGGCGAGATCGTCTCGGCCGATTCGATGAAGGTCTACCGGGGCCTGGCGATCGGCACCGCCAAGCCGTCCGCCGAAGCCCGCCGCGCCGTGCCGCACCACCTGCTCGACGTGGCAGACCCCGGCGAGACGTTCTCGGCGGCCCGGTGGCTGGCGCTGGCCGAGGCGGTCATCGCCGACATCCGGGCCCGCGGCCGGGTGCCGGTCGTCTCGGGCGGCACGCCGTTTTACCTGAAGGCCCTGCTGGAGGGCCTGTTCGAGGGGCCGGCGGCCGACGCCGACCTCCGCCGCCGCCTGCGGGCCGAGGCGGCCGAGCACGGGCCCGAGCATCTGCACGCCCGCCTGGGCGAGGTCGACCCCGCGGCGGCGGGGCGGCTGCATCCGAACGACCTGCGCCGCATCGTCCGGGCCCTGGAGGTGTTCGAGAAGACGGGCCGGCCCATCTCGGACCTCCAGCGGCAGTGGGGCCGGCGGCGGGGCGAGTGGCGGCCGCTCGTCGTCGCCATCCGCCGCGGCCGCGACGACCTGACCCGGCGGATCACCCAGCGGGCCCGGCGGATGCTGGAGGCGGGCCTCGTGGACGAGGTCCGCGGCCTGCTGGCGTCCGGCAGGGGCCTGGCGCGCGGGCCGCGGCAGGCCCTCGGGTACGCCGAGGTCCTGGCGCACCTGGCCGGCGACGCGGCGGAGGCCGATCTGCTGGCGGCCATCGTGGCGCACACGCGGCAGTTCGCCCGCCGGCAGATGATGTGGATCAAGCGGTTCGAGGGCGTGGTCTGGCTCGATGCCGCGCCCGGCGACCCGGCCGACGACCTGGCCCACCCCGTGGTCGCCCTGTGGGACGCGCACGTCGGGGAGACCGAGCCGCGACCGTAAGGCTGAGGTTGCCCGGTCGCATCCGTAACCGAGCCGCGACCGCGAGGGAGCGGTGCCGTTCATCCGCTCGCTGATGCTCGCGGCTCGGACACGCGTGCGGCAGCGTACGGACCTGGCACGAGACGAGGCGCCTTGAAAGGAGGGTCGCATGGCTGTCCCCACACGCGATGAAGCATGGCAACTTCTGAATGAGTACAACTCCAACCCCGGCCTCATCAAGCACGCCCTGGCCGTCGAGGCCGTCATGCGGTACATGGCCCGCAAGCGCGGCCAGGACGAGGGGGTGTGGGGCGCCGTCGGCCTCATCCACGACCTCGACTACGAGCGGTTTCCCGACCAACACTGCGCGAAGACCGCCGAGATTCTCCGCGAGCGCGGCTGGCCGGAGGACCTCGTCCGGGCCGTCGTCTCGCACGGCTACGGCCTGTGCACCGACGTCGAGCCGCAGACCGAGATGGAGAAGGTCCTGTACGCCGTCGATGAACTGACGGGGCTGGTCGTGGCGACGGCCCTGGTGCGGCCGTCGCGCTCCGTCATGGACATGAAGGCCAAGAGCGTCAAGAAGAAGTGGAAGGACAAGGCGTTTGCGGCCGGCGTGAACCGCCAGGTCATCGAGGACGGGGCCCGGCGCCTGGACGTCGAACTCTCGGACCTGATGACCGACACGATCATGGGGATGCGCGAGGCGGCCGACGAACTCGGCCTCGCGGGCAATCCGACGGCGCCGTAGGCCGCGGCGGCCCACCGAGCCGCGACCGTAAGGCTGAGGTGGCTCGGTTGCATCCGTAACCGAGCCGCGACCGTAAGGGAGCGGTGCCGTTCATCCGCTCGCTGACGCTCGCGGCTCGGACAGGCGCTCGGGTCGCGGCTCGGACAGGCGCGCGGGTGGCGGCTCGGACAGGAAGGGAGCGGTGCCGTTCATCCGCTCGCTGACGCTCGCGGCTCGGACAGGCGCGCG
>Ga0180434_10003583_pt1 | contig 19706 bp, 21 predicted proteins | sample SS_ome_7_FD_132453 | JGI IMG/M metagenome (GOLD analysis project Ga0180434, IMG submission 132453) | Hypersaline lake sediment archaeal communities from the Salton Sea, California, USA - SS_1_D_2 metaG | ecosystem: Environmental > Aquatic > Non-marine Saline and Alkaline > Hypersaline >...
CGACCCGCAAATGTATTATGTCTTACTGTGGTCGTTGTGTCAAATCGTCAGAGTCAACTATACGCCGCTGTCCTGACATAGAGTACAACAAAATCCTCGCCAATTGACAATGACGAGGGCTTTCGTTCTGTGTTTCGATGGATAGATCACTTTTCTGGCGGCCAGACAAAGGGATCAAAGTCGAGATCCGCCGGATCCAGAATCTGGTAATCGAGGATAGTCTGGGTGATTACGCTGTGGGGATCCTCGTGCTTGCTGCCCAGACAGAGGTGCGTCTCGCGATCAAAGTATAGGACGACGGTGTAGGGAAAAGCTGGTTTGGTAGCGGTGTATTCTCCATGATACGTCAGGCTGTAGACAGGACGGTCGTTGAATCGATCTCGTTTGAATTCGACTCTCTCCGTTTTCTCTTTCAACCGGTTGAACCAGTCTTGAGAGCTTTCGCTCGTACGCTTGGCAAATACATTGGTGGGTGGTGAATCGAAAATGACGCATCCTTCGCTGTCCTCCTGGGCGGACATATCCCATTCTGGAGGAAGTGATGGGTCGGGGCCAAGCCTGCAAAACTTGGAATACGCGCCTGAAAACGCGCCATAGTATTGGCTCAACGGATGGCTCAAGTCGGTGTCGTCCACGGCATAGTCAAAGCCTGCCACCTCAAACGGGATGAGCTGACTTTCCGAAAGCGTGCCACCACGGCTCCATCGCTCGGTGAGGTAGCTGTACTCGAATTCATGCGGACTCAAGATATGATCTCGGTTGACCATCCATTCAGTGCTCTCGATAGCACCTGTGGTCTCGGTCACGAAATACTCGATCTGGTCCGGCGCGATGGCGACGGCTTCGGCGGCGCGGGCCAGGACCTCTGCCGCAGAAGGCGAGCCGGGATTCCAGACCAGCGCCAGTGCAACGGCAAGGAGCAGCATCGCGGCGACTCCGGCCAACGACCACCGCCAACGGGGTCGAGTGGCGTGTTTCGACACCGAAGATAGCAATTGGCGGCGCAAGCGCTGCACAAACGCCGGGGATGGCTCCAGCGCCGGACCGGCGGACATCTCGGCTGCCAGCGACAGCAATGGGTCGTCGCCAGGCGCAACCTGCCCGACCAGCAGACCGTCTACCTGTTCGGAAAACGTGTTCGCCATCTGTTTCTCAGCCATAACTGATCCTCCTCTTTGGTGTGGCGACAGGAGCCTGTTCGCGTTCCAGGTGGGCGTGCAGCTTGCGCATCGCCCGGTGCAGGATGACGGCCACGTTCCCCTCGCTGACGCCGACGATGGGGGCGATGGCCCGGTTGGTCAGCTCGCTGCCGAACTTGAGCGCGATGATGTCTTGCTCCCGGCGAGAGAGCGCCTGGATGCCCTCCTGGATGCGCGCCCAGCGTTCGGTTTGGAGCACCCATTCCTCTGGCGTGGCGTCCGTAGACGGTTTGCCCTCCGCGTCGTCGAGAGGGACGTGAGACCGGCGGCCCCTCCAGCGATAGTGTGAGACGACGGTGTTGCGAGCGATGCGGAATATCCACGAAGCGGCCGAATTCGGTTTGCGGCGCTTGTTCCAGGCGCGCAAGGCTCTTTCGAAAATGGCCGCCGTCAGATCCTCCGCCGTCGCCGTGTCGGCCACGCGATACCTCACGTACCGATAGACCTGGGGCAGGAACTCGTCGTAAAAGACAGCAAAGTCAAGCTTTCTGTCGACCATAGATCTCTCCTGTTGAACGAGGGCACCCTTCTACTTGTACAGACGCGCAACCAGGCCGAGTATTACACATAACGGCGATGTTGGCAACCGAGTCTCGTACTCAGGTACAGGATCAAATTCGGTCGCAGGCCCGATGACAAGTGGGACAAACTCTGATATAATAGGGGCAAGCTTTAGAATGGGGAGTTTCAAATGCAGAACAAGTGTCGTCCCAGAAGAATCGATTTGCAGCACAAGCTGGTCCTCACCCACGGGGTGGTGACTCTGACAGCGATCCTCATCGCCGAGGGGGTGGCGCTGAGGATCGCGTCATGGCTCAGGTTCGAGCGTCTCACGGGAGGAGTCTACGTCGTGCTGACGGCGATGGTCGCTGTGCCAGCCGGGTTGCTGTTGGGCGCGTGGGCCAGCTGGAGCTTTACCCGCCGCGTACAACGTATCCTCGACGTCAGCCGCGCCTGGCTGCGCGGCAATCTCTCGCTGCGCATCGCCGATCGAACCGCCGATGAACTGGGCCTGCTGGCCGAGCAATTGGATCATTTGGCCGAGCACCTGGGGCAGGACGAGCAAGACCTGGACGAGCTTCGGGAGCGCAACGCGCGCCTCACGGATCAGGTGCGCGCCCTGGCCGTGGTTGAGGAGCGAAACCGGTTGGCCCGCGAGCTGCACGATAGCGTCAAGCAACACCTCTTCAGCCTGGCGATGACGGCCAGCGGCATTCGCGCCCGCTTTGATGCGCTGCGGGATGTGCCAGACGATCTGGTCGAGATGGTGCAGGAGGTTGAGACGACAGCCCAGGCCGCCCAGCGTGAAATGACCCGCCTCATCAAAGACCTGCGCCCTACCTCGCTCCAGGAGCAGGGGCTGGCAGCGGCGCTCAACGAGTACACGCTCCTCTTTGGCGCGCGGGAGCACATCCTGATCTACCTGGAGGTGCAGGGCAACGACGCGCTCCTGCCCCATCCTGTGGCCGAGTCGCTTTACCGCGTGGCCCAGGAGGCGCTGCACAACGTGGCCCGACACGCGCGGGCGACCCGCGTGGACGTCCACCTGCGTTGTATTCCCGAGCAGGTTGCGCTGACCATCCGCGACAACGGCGCGGGGTTCGACACCAGCCAGGCTCGCCGGGGACTGGGGCTGGCGAATATGCAGGAGCGCATGCTCGACGTCGGCGGGCGGTTGACCGTCGAGAGCCAGCCTAGCGCCGGCACCACGGTGCTCGCCGAGGTCGGCCTGACCCGTCCCCTGGGCGTGCTGACGGAGATCGCCAGGCTGGACAAAGACCGCCCCAATCCAACGATCGAGAACTGGGCCTGGCTGGGTCAACGGTTGGTCATCCCGGTGGGGCAGACTTGGCCCTGGCTCCCCGCCGACCAGATCTATTTGCGCCAACCGTTGGTGGAGATGGACGAAGAACCGCTGACGCTCAAGCACAGGCCCGGCTTCCTCGGTCTTTGGAGAGGCTACGTCCTGCAACTGGGACAACACCGCGTACGCATACGTTGCAGTAGATCAGGATACGAGTGGAAGTCTCAAACCGCCTCGTGGACGCTGCGCCGCGTCCGTGGATTGAGCGGCAGGATGGCGCTGCTGCGAAACGGGCAACCTCTGGCGGCGATTCAGCACCAGGGCCGATTGCTCAACATGTGGAGTGAGATCGTCTACGATGGACGAGGCTACCGTCTGTCCCACGTCAAGGGCCAGCCGGGGCGCAGTATCCTCGTTGACGAGGCCGGCGGTGAATTGCTGGTCGTTCAAGGCGGCGACTCGCCTCAAATCGAGCTTCACCGCCCGCTGCCGTTGCCTCTGCTGTTGATGGTGACCGCGCGCATCGTGGATGAGATGACGGCGACTGCGGCAAGTGTGGAAAAAATCGCGGAGGCTTGATCAGGGTCGCGTAGGGAGAAACGAGATGAGAAATGGCATAGTCAAGCGTCTTTTGCTCACATTGGCCCTATTGCTTACGCTCGTCGCATGTCGTTTAACGGCAACGCCGCTACCGGTACCCGATGATGCGCTTGTAGTTATCAATGGAATGGTCATTGACGGCACTGGCGCCGATCCCATCCCTGACGGCGTTGTGGTCATCCAGGGAGATCGAGTCGTGGCCGTAGGTCGAGCAGCCGACTTTGCCATTCCTGCCGAGGTAGACGCCATAGATGCCGCAGGCGGGACGATCATGCCAGGGATCATCAATTCGCACGTTCATTCTGCTCGCAGTCCCGAGACGCGTCGCATTTTCTTGACTGCGGGCGTGACCGCTGTGTGTGACCTGGGCACGCAGTTGTTCACGATCTCACACTTCGAGAAGGAGCGCACGCCAAGCGGTCCGGCGGCGCGTGGCTTTCGGGCCGGGCCGATTATCACAGCGCCTGGCGGCTATCCAGTTCCGCGAGACGGTGATTCCATAAGCTACGAAGTGTCAACTCCAGATGAGGCTCGGACAGCGACGGTGGATCTTTTGGAGCGCGGCGTAGACGTGATCAAGATCGCCATCGACCCAGGAAATCCACAAGAGCCTTGGCCTATGTTGAATCTGGAACAGGTACAGGCAATCGTGGAAGAAGCCCACGCACGCAACGTGTTGGTGCGTGCTCACGTGCAAAAGGCTGCGGTATTGGACATCGTGTTGGGTAGCGGGGTAGATGTTATTGAACACGTACCTCTACCTCCATCATGTTGGGAGCCATCATTCTGGGAAACCAAAACCCAAAGCCTACCAGAAGACAGCGGCCACGTCACATTGTCCCCACAACTTGAATCTCAATTGACTCGTCTGATTGAACAAGGAGTTATCATGGTGCCAACGATAGACGCTCTGGTTGCAGGATGGTATAGCGCACCCGATCTGACGTCGGCACAGCAATCTTGGGTTGACTATACACTGGAGATTGTGCGCCGATTCCACGACCTGGGCGGCACCGTGGCGTTGGGGAATGACTTTGGCAATCCCGGCGTTGAAGTAGGTATGCCGATGCGAGAGATGGAGCTGCTATTAGAAGCCGGTCTCACGCCTATGGAAGTCATTGAGGCTGGAACGTCGCGAGCCGCCGGGGTCTGTGGCCACGGCGACGAACTGGGCACGTTGGAGCCGGGGAAATTGGCCGACGTGATTATCGTAGACGGCGACCCCCTGATGGATATCGGTGTGATGGAGCGAGTGACTGTAGTTATCAAAGGCGGCGAGGTCGCGTATACGTCTGAGTAAGTATTGTTCCTGTCCATGCGGGCAGGGTAAAAGTGGATCGGCGCATAGAAGCGTTGGTTCGACCGTTTTCTAAAATATCTAGCAGAAGATAAGGAGAGCTATGAGAATTATTCGAAACATGATCTACACATTGATGCCTTACGAAAGGGGAATCCAGGAGACGCTGGGCAGGTACACCAGGTTCATCATGCCTGGACTGGGGTTTCAGATCCCGATCATCAACCTTATCCGCGTGCGCGACATCCGCGAGCACACGATGGACATCCACCCCCAGCCGGTCATCACCAAAGACAACGTCGAGATCAATGTGGATGGCATTATGTGGGTGCGTCCCGCTTCTAATGAGGAGGCCATCAAGCGGACCTTTTACAACATTGACGACTGGAAGCGAGCCGTGATCCAACTGGCGATGACGAACCTGCGCCAGGAGTTTGGCGACCTGACGCTGGACGAGAGCTTGGTCGCCCGCGAAAAGATCGCCGCCGCCTTGCAGTCGGCCCTGAACGACTTTGCCGAGGAATGGGGACTAAGGATAAGCAAGGTCGAGATCCGGCTGATCGACCCACCCGAGGATATCAAGATCGCGATGCACAAGCAAAAGACCGCCGAGCAGGAGCGGCGAGCCATGCGCCTGATGGCTACCGGTGAGTTCGAGGCCTCCGAGCAACAAAAACTGGCCACGATTCAGCGCGCCGAGGGGGAGCGTGAGGCGGCAATCCAGGTGGCCCAGGGCAAGGCCGAGGCGATCCGGCTGGTCAACGAGGCGGCGCAAAAGTACTTTCAGGGTAACGCCCAGGCACTCAAGCAGATGGAGATGACCGAGAATGCCCTGCGCGATAATGCCAAGATCGTCATCACCGAGGAAGGTATCAGCCCGACTCTGCTGTTGGGTAGCCTGCCGGTCTCGGTGAGCGCGGCGGAGGAGAAAAAGGCTTCAAGACAGGCTGATGTCGCGGAACGATTCCGACGCGGAACGCATCACCGTCTTTGTGGTGGACGACCACGACGTGGTGCGCAAGGGGCTGCGCTTCTACCTGAGCGCCCACCCGGAGATCGCCATCGTGGGCGAGGCCGGAGACGCGCAAAGCGGGGTGGATGGCGTGGCCGAGCACGTCCCCGACGTGGTGCTGATGGACCTGGTGCTGCCGTTGCAGCCGGGGAAAGAGCCTACAGATCAGGGAGGCGTGCAGGCCACCCGCCGCATCCGCCAGATCAGCCCGCACACGCAGGTGGTGGTGCTGACCAGCTTTGCCCACGATGAGCTGATCTTTGCGGCCATCAAGGCGGGCGCGCTTTCGTACTTGCTCAAAGATGCCGACGCCGAGACCGTGTTGGACGCCATCCACGCCGCCAGCCGGGGCGAGGTTACCCTGCACCCGCGCATCGCTCAACGGCTGATGGCCGAGGTCACCGCTCCTTCGCAACGTCGCGACCCGGCCGCCGATCTTACCGAGCGCGAGATGGAGGTGCTCCACCTTATCGCCCAGGGCCATACCAACGCCGAGATCGCCGCCGAACTGACCATCACCGAGCGGACGGTCAAGGCGCACGTCAGCAACTTGTTGGGGAAGCTGCACCTTTCCGATCGCACCCAGGCGGCGATCTATGCCTGGCGTGAGGGGTTGATGAAAAAGTAAAGACTGGTATGTCGTCCAGGGAGTAGGAAACTATGAAAATACGAGAGATTTTTTCATCCATTCCACGTTTTTTGAGGACGGTTGTGCTCATGGATCTGAGTATCTTTGTCATTGTTGGTCTAGTCGGTTGGTTTGGAGGTTGGCGCACGGCCTACCAATATAGCGAAGGCCTGGTCATAGCCGGTGCATTGGCGATAGGACTGGGGTTCTTGAGCATCGTGGGCAATTGGCGTACAATCCAGAGTGTCGGTTATCAGTATGGTCAGTCAGTGGGCGCGCAAAGCCTCGGTGAACGCACAGGCCAAACAGTAAAAGACATCGCTCAAGGCTATAGGTTTCTCATTCAGATGATCGTAGTTAGCGTTGCGCCCATTGCCATAGGCGTGCTGATTCAAATGTCTACAGGAGGTGAAAGATGGCCTATTACGGCGCCATAGCAGCCGCCGCTGCCGAGAAAAAACGCCAGCAACAGTTGCATACTGAAGAAGAGAATATGACTCAGTACACACAGGAAGATCTAAAGGGTGATTGGGAGTTCAAGATCGTCCGTTCAGAGAGCGGCGCCTTTCGCAAACCGGAGGTCTTGGAAAAGCTGATCGAGGAAGAGGCCCGGGCCGGATGGGTGCTGCTGGAAAAATTTGACGACAGCCGGGTGCGGTTCAAGCGCCCGCGCAGCGCCCGCGCCAGGGATGGCTTTCTGCCCGAGGGCGTGGATCCCTACCGCACACGATACGGTGCCCCTTCTGCCCGGTATGCTGTGCTGACAAGCGTGTCAATAGGTTTATTGGTCTTGGGCCTCGGAGTATTTGGCTATTCACTGATGGATGGCACGGATGTGCCAATGACGTCGATTGGGATCATGGCGATGCCCTTGATTCTCATTCTATTGGGCTTTATGGTCGTCATTTGGAAAATACGGAGAATTCGCTAGATGACCGAGTATACAAAAGGCGCTCTCGACAATGATTGGGAGTTCAAGATCGTCCGCTCAGACAGCGGGGCCTTTCGCAAACCGGAGGTTCTGGAAAAGCTGATCGAGGAGGAGGCCCGGGCCGGCTGGGTACTGCTGGAAAAGTTTGACGACAGCCGGGTGCGGTTCAAGCGCCCCCGCAGCGCCCGCGCCAGAGATATTTATCTGGGTGACGGGGATCCCTATCGCACACAACACGGCGCCCCTTCTACTCAATACGCGACGGTGGCCATTTCGATAGGGCTTTTGCTGCTCGTGATGTTTGGATTGCTCGCATTTTTTCTCCTCAGTACCCGGTGATCTCCAAAGAGAATTGGACAACAAAAAACTGCACGGCTTGCGGAGTAGCCGTGCAGTTTGTTTCGTCAGGGCTAAAATAGCGTCGCCGCAGGCTTGTTGATGGATCGCTGGGCGGCACTAGACTCTACCATCTCGACGAAGGCAAAGCCTCGGGATTGGCCCGTCATGTGATCCGTGACGAGGTTCACGGAAGCGGCTGCTCATCATTCCAGTGAATCTGGACAGAGCGGTCGCAGTTGTTTGGTAATCCAGGTTGCCTACGTACAGTTTGGTCATTTCCTTCCCTGATGTAGCCAGCTACTTATGCAGGGATAAGCGTTGTCACGTTGACAGCCTGTGGTCCTTTTGTTCCTTCCTCGACGGCGAATTCGACTCGCTGGCCCTCGCTCAGCGAGCGGAATCCATCTCCCTCGATGGCTGAATAATGGACAAACACATCCCCTAGATTCTCATCGCGGGAGATGAAGCCATATCCCTTGCCGTTGTTGAACCACTTGACGGTTCCAGTTTCCCTTTCTGTCACTTTTTGTTACTCCTTCATATTAACTGATGGTCATTTACGGACAAAGCGGCGCTACTGAACACAAAAAAACCACCCAACCTCCGCAAGTCTGAGCAGTCTTTGAGTATTACAGCTAGAACTCACTTCATCCTGCGATACATTCTATCACATTTGTGCCAAAATACAAGGGGCCATCCTTACTCGCGTGCCGACTTGTGTACTTTGGCAAGACGGGGTAGAATCCAGTATCCAGTTCGCTTTTATCGAGATATAGATGACTCGATCAGATCATCTGGACCCATCGGCCTTCTTTCTGGAGGGCGGCCCCATTGGGGTGCTGCTCATCCACGGCTTTACTGGCGCCCCACCCGAGATGCGCCGCGTGGGCGATTACTTGCACGAGCGCGGCCTTACCATCTCCGCGCCGCTTCTGCCCGGCCACGGTACCACGGTCGATGAGATGAACCGCTGCCAGTGGACCGACTGGACCGACCACGTGGAGAAATCGCTGGCCGATCTCCAGACGCGCTGCGAGACAGTCTTTGTCGGCGGTCTCTCGATGGGCGCTGTACTCGCCCTCTACCTGGCGGCCCATCATCCCGAGTTGCCCGGCGTCATCGCCTATTCCCCGGCTATGTGGCTGGCCAACCGGCTCATCTACCTGAGTCCTATCCTCAAGTACGTGGTTTCCAAAAGGCCCAAGTCCCAGGAGAGCGATCTCACCGCTCCCGATGCCGATCGGTACATCTGGAGTTACGAGGCACACCCCACCTTTGCCGCTCACGAGCTTTTGAAATTGCTCTTTCGCACCCGGCGGCTCTTGCCCCGGATAACCTGCCCTTTACTCGTCATCCACAGCACCCGCGATCAGAGCATCCATCCCCAGAGCGCCCGGCTCACTTACCGGCGGGCCGGTTCCGCCGATAAGGAGTTGGTCACGCGCCACAATTCGGGTCACGTGATCACGGTAGATAGTGAATGGAAGCTCGTAGCTGCCAGGACCTACGAGTTTATCCAGGCCCACCTGCCCGCAGGCTTTGACAAGAATGGCTAACGGTGCTATCATACCATCGCTTTTTGCGATGGAGCTATTATATGCCTAATACGAGTGAATGGAACACTATCCACTGGGTCTTGGCAGGCGTCACTCTTTTGACATTGCCGTGCTACTGCATCGGCTTCTCCATGCTGGCCCTGAAACCAGAAACGAGAGAGCCATCACCCACGCCTACCGCGACGTTTACCGAGACGCTCTCGGTTACGCCTACCTCGTTGGATACCACAGAGCCGACCGAGACGCAGCAACCTACCCCTACCCAGTGGCTCCCGCCGTCCAAGACGCCGACGTTGCCTGCCACGATCACGCCCACCGCTACCGCGACGGTCACGCCGACCACGACGTCGACGCTCACGCCGACGTTGACGTCTACGTTCACTCCAACGCCCACCGCTACCGCGACACCGACGGCGACACCGACCGAGCCGCCCGTCGAAACACCTACGCCAACCACGACGCCGACCGCAACGGCGACGGAAAAACCCACACCGACGGAGCCGCCCATCGAAACGCCTACGCCAACCGCGACGTTGGAAACCCCCACGGTCACATTGACCGCCACGGTGACAACGACGCTATGAATCTATCCCATCAAGGAGTCTCAATGTGAAAGTTATCCCTTTGTTGAAACAGTTGTCAGAAGTTGAGGGCCTGTCCGGCTACGAAGGCCCGGTGCGCGAACTGGTGCGCAAGCTCTGGCAGCCTCTCGTGGACGAGATGCACGATGGCAAGCTGGGCAGCTTGATCGCTCTCAAACGGGGCGCAGGCGATGGCCCTCGCCCCAAATTAATGCTGGCGGCCCACATGGACGAGATCGGGCTGATGGTGACCGGTATCGAGAAAGGCTTTCTGCGCATCACCCGGGTCGGAGGGACGGACCGCCGCGTGCTGTTGGGCCTTGAGGTGATCGTCCACGGGCGGCGCGACCTGCCCGGCGTCGTCGCCACGCGTCCGCCTCACGTCCTGCCCGAGGAGGAACGCGAGAAAATCGTCCCCTGGGACAAAATATTCGTGGACGTGGGATTGCCGGTGGAGGAGGTCGAGCAACTGGTCGAGGTCGGCGATTTGATCTCCATCCGGCGCGAGATGGTGGAGCTGAAAAATCGTCGCGTGGCTGGCAAGGCGATGGACGACCGATCCTGTGTGGCCATCGTGACGCTCGCGCTGGAGCATCTGAGCCGCGTCGAGCACGCCTGGGATGTCTTTGCCGTGGCGACGACTCAGGAGGAGGTGGGATTGAAGGGAGCTACTACTTCTGCATACGGGGTCGCGCCCGATCTGGCCGTGGCGCTGGACGTGACCATAGGCGCACACCCAGGCATCCGAAGGACGGATGGTTTACCCCTGGGCAAAGGCCCAAGCATTGGGGTCGGCCCCAACTTTCACCCCAAACTCGCGGCGCGCCTGAAGGAAGTGGCCCAAGCTCACGAGATTCCCTATCACATTGAACCTACCCCTGGTCGCAGCGGCACCGACGCCTGGGCCATCCAGGTCACCCACGAGGGGATACCCACGGCGCTCCTGGGCCTTCCGCTCCGCTATATGCACCAGCCCGTCGAGATGTTGGATGTACAGGACGTCGAGCGGGCCGCGCGGCTGCTGGCGGCCTTTATCGCGGAACTGGAGACGGATTTTTTGGATAAATTGGCCTGGGATAGCCGGGTGGAAAGTGAGTAAACGAACGATGATATTGAGACAGCTTTCAGACGCTTTCGGCGTTTCGGGGAACGAGGACGATGTGCGCGCCGTCGTGCTCGACGCGATACGGGACCACGTGGACGAGATCAAGGTGGATGCATTGGGCAACGTTTTGGCCTTCAAGCGTGGGACGGGACGTCAGCGGCTGCGCGTGATGCTGGACGCCCACATGGACGAGGTCGGCCTGATGGTCGTGGGATACGATGCGGATGGTCGAGGTTTTTTGAAAGTGCGATCCGTCGGCGGCATTGATCCCCGGTTGTTGCCCGGCACGCTTCTCCAGGTCGGCCCGGAGCGCATCCCCGGTGTCATCGGCATCAAGCCGATCCACCTGTTCGAAGAAAAAGACAAGCGCGTCCTCAAACTCGAAGAGTTGGTCCTGGACATTGGGGCCAAGGACAAGGATGAGGCTAAGGAGTTAGCTCCGCCGGGCACCTATGCCACGTTTGCCACCCGGTTTCGCGAGCTGGGACCCACCGTCACCGGCAAAGCCTTTGACGACCGGGCCGGGTGCGCGGTGATGGTGGAGCTTTTGCAGGGCGAGCGATTTCGCTTCGACCTCCACGCAGCCTTTACTGTGCAGGAGGAGGTTGGATTGCGCGGGGCGCGGGTGGCGGCCTACGCCATTGAGCCTGACTGCGCCTTTGCGTTCGAGGGCACCATCGCCGACGATATACCCAAGGACAAAAAAGACGTCAGCCCCACGACGGAACTGGGGAAGGGACCGGCGATCACGTTGATGGATCGCTCCTTTATCGCCGACCGGCGGCTGGTGAAACTGTTGACCGATACGGCCACGGAACTCGATATCCCATACCAGTTTAAACAGCCGGGCGTCGGCGGCACCGATGCGGGGGCCATTCATCAGACACGGGAGGGAGTGCCCTCGGTGACGGTGTCGGTCCCTTGCCGCTACATCCACAGCCCTGTGGCGCTCTTGAGCCTGGATGATTTCAACCATACCGTGCGGCTGATGCGCGAATCTCTTTTGCGCCTCACGCGGCGTACCTTGCAGTAGGGAGAAAAACCGATGAGAGAATTGATACAAAAGTTAGTGGAAACCTACGGCCCTTCGGGAGCCGAGGAGCAGATTCGGGACGTCATCCGCGCCGATGTGGAACCCCTGGCCGACGAAATTCGGGTGGATCCGTTGGGAAGCCTGGTCGTCCGCAAGCAGGGCGGAGAGGGCAAACGGATCGCGCTGGCCGCCCACATGGACGAGATCGGCGTGATGGCGACGTACGTGGACGAGAAGGGGTTCGCCCGTCTCACGCGCATCGGCGGGGTGAGATCGCTCACCTGTGTGGGTGCGCGCGTCGCCTTTGCCGATGGGACGATAGGCGTCATCGGCGTCGAGGAAAAGCGCGAGGACTTGACCAAGCTTCCCACGTTCGAACAACTCTACCTTGACGTGGGCGCCACGAGCCGCGACGATTGCCCTATCCAGGTGGGCGATCCGGCGGTCTTTGTGCGGCCCTTTGTCGCGCAGGGGGGGCGATTGATCTCCAAGGCGATGGACGACCGCATCGGCTGCGTGGTGCTGATCGAGACACTGCGCCGGTTGAAGAGCACTCCACACGACCTCTACTTTGTCTTTAGCGTGCAAGAGGAGGTCGGGCTGCGTGGAGCGCGCACCTCCGCCTACGGCATCGACCCCGACATGGCCATCGCGGTGGACGTGACCGGCACGGGGGACAAGCCCGAGTCAAGACCCATGGCGGTGTCGTTGGGCAAGGGGCCGGCGGTAAAGGTCAAGGATTCGGGGATGATCGCTCATCCGGCGGTGCGGGATCTGATGGTACAGCGGGCGAAGGAAGCGGACATTCCCTATCAACTCGAAATCCTGGAGAGAGGTTCTACCGACGCGGCGGCGATGCAATTGGTGCGCGCCGGAGTGCCCGCCGGTTGTCTCTCCATCCCCACCCGCTACCTCCACACTCCCTCGGAGATGGTGGATGAAGAGGACGTGGAAAACAGCGTAAAGCTGCTGCTGGAGATACTGCGGAAAGAGTGAATTGTGCGATTGGAGAACCCCGGTTTTTGCCTCTGAAAACCGGGGTTCTTTGGCAAATAGGAGGGGAGGATGGATCAGAGGCTTGGAAAACAACGGGGCTATATCATTCTCTGTTCGGTGCTCAGCCTCATTGTGGGCGGCACGGTTGGTTATTTTACTCCACGTTCTCAAAAGACGAGCACGCCTATCGTCGTTTCTACCCCGTTCCCAACCCCGACTTTGTCCCCCACGGCCAGCGCAACACCGGCTCCCATCCGCGTCTATGTCAGCGGCGCAGTGCGCCAGCCCGCGGTCTATGAGCTTGCCCCGGGCAGCATCATCCAGGACGCGGTGAACGCGGCGGGCGGCCCGGCTGCCGACGCCGATCTCGAGCACATCAATCTGGCGCTGGAATTGCGGGATCAACAGCAGATCCACGTGCCGCGCCAGGGGGAATCGAATCCGCCCCCGGCAGTTTCAGATGGATCGTCAGGTAGTAGAGAAACAGCAGAAGCACCGATCAACATCAACACCGCTACGGCGGCAGAACTGGAGACGCTGCCGCGCGTCGGGCCGACGATGGCGCAGCGCATCATCGAGTATCGTGAGTCCAACGGGCCATTCAAGACGATTGAAGAGATTCAAGACGTGCAGGGCATCGGCACGGCGACCTTTGAGGGGTTCAGGGATCGGATCACGGTGGGACCGTAGGTCGTCTCGCCGTGTCGCGTTAAATAGATCACTCGCTGCTTTTGGCTGCGATGATAAAACGGCGTACTTGCTCGTGATCCTTGCGCCCCGGCGCTGCCTCGACGCCACTGGCGACGTCCACTCCCCAGGGATGCACCGTACGAACCGCCTGGGCCACGTTGTTCGGGATCAATCCGCCGGCCAGCAGGATCGGACCGTATTCCTTCGCCTGAACAGCCAGTTGCCAATCAAAGGTCTGGCCCGTGCCGCCCGGTTGACCGGGAACGTAGGCGTCCAGCAGATAGACCGTCGGTTGGTAGCGGCCCAACTCGGCCAGGGAGGTTCCATTGCGGACGCGAAAACCCTTGATGACGCCGATCCCTTCATCCATCAGAGCGCGCACCATCTCGGGCGGTTCTGCGCCGTGGAATTGGGCGTAGTCCAGACCGCAGCGGGCGACGATCTGCCGTACGCTGTCTGGATCCTCGTCCACAAAGACACCGACGAAGGAGACACGGGGACAAGGGGACAAGGAGACACGGAGTGTTTCGATGATCCGGTGAGCCTGGCCTGGTGTCACGGAGCGAGGGCTTGGAGGATAAAAGATAAAGCCCAGGAGATCGGCCCCGGCTTCGGCGGCGACCAGCGCGTCCTCTGTGTTGGTGATGCCGCAGATTTTGACACGGGTCACTCCGAACCTCCTGCCACCAGTTCTCGCACTTTCGCCGGTCTGTCGCGGGCCGTGACCAGCGATTCGCCCACCAGCACGGCGTCGGCCCTCATCTTTGCCAGGCGGCGCACGTCAGCGGCGGTATGCACGCCGCTTTCGGCCACCGCTATGGTATCACATGGCAGCAGGGAACGCAAGCGTCCAAACGTCGCCAGGTCGACGCTAAAGTCGCGTAGATCGCGGTTGTTGATGCCCACCACCCGGGGATGGAGCGGCAGCACTCGTTCCACCTCCTCCTCGTCGTGTACTTCCACCAGGACGGCCATCCCCAATTCGTGGGTCAGGGCCAGCAGCTCGGCGAGGGTCTCGTCGGACAAGACAGCCGCGATGAGCAATAAAGCGTCGGCCCTATAGGCGCGGGCTTCGTAGACCTGGTATGGATCGAAGATGAAATCCTTGCGCAGCAAAGGAATGGTCGCCCCCAATGCCTCCCGGATGCGGGTCAGGTATTTGAGCTTGCCCTGGAAGAATTTTTCGTCGGTGAGCACCGAGATGGCTGCGGCACCGTTGGCAGCGTAGGTCGTCGCCAACCGCGCAGGATCAAAATCAGGACAAAGCAATCCTTTGGAGGGCGAAGCCCGCTTGACTTCGGCGATGAGGCTGACGCCCTCGCCGCGCAAGGCCGCGGCAAAGTCGAGAGGGGGAGGCAGGTCGGCTCCTCGCGCCTGGAGTTCGGCCAGGGGCACAACCTGCCTTCGCGCCTCAAGCTCTTTCTGTTTGTGAGCCATGATCTCGTCCAGGATCACGGCTCAACTCCCTCCATTGTTGGTGAAAGCGACCAGTGCGTCCAGCCTGGCCCGCGCGGCTCCCGAGTCGATGCTCTGAGCGGCCAGCCCCAGCCCCTCGGTGAGATCGTCTGCCACCCCGCCGGCCACGAGCGCGGCAGAGGTGTTGAGGAGCACCACATCCCGCTTGGGTCCCGGTTCCCCGTCCAGGATCGCGCGCGTGATCGCTCCGTTCTGCTCGGCTTCTCCCCCCGCGAGATCGGCCAGCGTCGCCCGCGGCAGGCCCAGGTCCAGCGGGTCCAGGGCGAAGGTTTTCACGTACCCGTCCTGCAACTGGGAGACCTGGTTGGGGCCGGTGGTGGAGAGTTCGTCCAATCCGTCGGCTCCGTGGACGACGAAAGCGGCCCGGCTGCCCAGCGAACCCAGCACCTGGGCCATCATCTCGGTGAGCGTGCCATCGTACACGCCAAGCACCTGCGCCTGCGCCCCGGCGGGATTGGTGAGCGGCCCCAGGATGTTAAAGACGGTGCGCACGCCCATCTCGCGGCGGGGGCCGATGGCGTGCTTCATGGCCGGGTGGAGCCGGGGAGCGAAGAGGAAACCGATCCCCACCTCATCGATGCAGGCGGCGACCTTGTCCGGCGACAGATCCAGGCGGACCCCCAGCGTTTCGAGCACGTCGGCGCTGCCGCATTTGCTGGAGACAGAGCGGTTGCCGTGCTTTGCCACAGACAGCCCGGCCCCAGCAGCCACAAAAGCCGCCGCGGTCGAGATGTTGAACGTGTGAGCGCCGTCGCCGCCGGTGCCGCAAGTATCTACCAGAAGGGGCTGGCAGGGGCAGACGGAGATGGCGTTGCGCCGCATGGCGCGGGCGAAACCGGTCACCTCCTCCACCGTCTCGCCCTTCAGACGGAGAGCGACCAGAAAACCGCCGATCTGAGCCGGGGTGGTCTGGCCGGTCATGATCTGCTCCATCACCGATTCGGCTTCGGCTTCCGTCAAGTCCTGATTTTCCAGCAGGCGAGCGATTGCCTCTTTGATGTTCATTTTGCACCTCCATTTTGATTCTCAATGGTTAAAAAGTTTTCCAAAAGCCGCTTTCCATCGCGGGTCAGGATGGATTCGGGATGAAATTGCACGCCAAAGGTGGGGTAACGAAGGTGGCGGATTCCCATCACTTCCCCTTCGAGGGTGAAGGCCGTCACCTCCAGCGCGGAGGGCAGTGGTTCCTCGACGATCAGGGAATGGTACCGGGTGGCGGTGAAAGGATTGGGCAAGCTGGCGAATACACCCTGATCGGTGTGGTAGATGGGCGAGGTTTTGCCGTGCATCAAGCGGGGTGCGCGTTCCACCTCTCCATCGAACACGTGGGCGATGCACTGATGCCCCAGACAGACGCCGAGGATGGGGACATCCTGGTGAAAATGGCGGATCACATCGTTCGAGATACCGCCATCCTCCGGCGTGCCCGGCCCCGGCGAGATGATGATGTGGGAAGGGGCCAGTTGCTCCAGTTCCTCCAGAGTCACTTTGTCGTTGCGGTGTACGCAGACCTCCGCGCCCAGTTCCCCCAGATACTGGACCAGGTTGTAAGTAAACGAGTCATAGTTATCAATTACGGCTATCATTTTCGTACCTCCGTTTGTCAGAGATTTTCGATTACCAATCTCCGGTCTCGGCCATATTTATGGCCTCTGCCAGCGCCTGCGCCTTGTGAAGCGTCTCGTGATACTCTTTCGTCGGGTCCGAGTCGGCGACGATCCCCGCCCCGGCCTGCACGTGGACGGTGTCGCTCTGCATGACGATGGTGCGAATGCCGATGCAGGTATCCATGTTTCCCGAATGGCTAAAGTAGCCCACTGCCCCGGCGTAGGGGCCGCGCTGTTCTCCCTCCAGCTCGGCGATGATCTCCATGGCCCGCACCTTGGGCGCGCCAGAGACGGTCCCGGCTGGGAAGGTGGCCCGCAGTAAATCAAAAGCGTCCAGCTCTGGCCGCAGTTCCCCGTCCACGCCAGAGACGATGTGCATCACGTGCGAATACCGCTCGACGATCATCATCTCTGGCACGCGCACGCTTCCATAACGGCAGACCCGCCCCAGGTCGTTGCGGCCCAGGTCTACCAGCATGACGTGCTCGGCTCGCTCCTTGGGATCGGCCAAAAGCTCTTCGGCCAGCGCCTCGTCCTCGTCTGGGTCGGCGCCTCGAGGCCGGGTGCCGGCGATGGGACGCACCTCGGCCCGGCGACCGTCCAGCCGGACCAGCATCTCCGGCGAGGAGCCGATCAAACGCAGTTCTCCCGGCAGCTCCAGGTAGAACATGTAGGGCGAAGGGTTCAGCATGCGCAACGCCCGATAGATGGTGAAGGAATCGGCCTTTGTGCGGCGGGAAAGCCGCTGCGAGAGCACCACCTGGAAGATGTCTCCGGCGGCGATGTATTCCTTCGCCTCTCGAACCGCCGCTTCAAAGTCGGCCTGTGCGAAATTGGACGTCCAGGAGCCAGGCTGGTCGTCTCCTTCAACCACCGGCATTGGCTCCGCGCTCAGGGGACGGCGTAGGCGAGAGACGATGGCGTCGATCTTTTGTGTCGCCGCCTCGTAAGCGACTGCGGCATCGTCGCGGACGTGGGCGTTCGCCACGACCAATAAACGATGGCTGACGTGATCAAAGATGACCAGGCTGTTGGCCAGCAGGAAGATCGCATCGGGCAGATCCAGGCCAGGCCGGGAAGCCAATGGTACCCGGTCGAAGAAGCGAGCCACGTCGTAGCCCATATAGCCCACCATTCCGCCGCAAAAGCGCGGCAGCCCGTTTACCGCGGTGGGACGATAGCGAGAGAGGATCTCCTTCGCCGCAGCCAGCGGGTCGTTCTCCGAAGAATCAAGCTGCTGCACCGAGCCATCCTCCTTCAAAGAGACCTGCCCATCGCAGGCGGTGAGAATTCCTGCCGGTTCGACGCCCAGGAAGGAATAGCGCCCTACTTGTTCGCCCTTCTCCACGCTCTCCAGGAGGAAAGATGGACTTTCGTCCCGCAATTTGAGATACACCGAGACCGGGGTTTCCAGATCGGCCGGCAACTCTCGCCAGACCGGCACGATGTTTCCTCGTTCAGCCAGTTCTTTTACTTCAGTTAATGAAGGATGATACATAAGCCACTCCTTATCCAAAAACGAAAAAAGCCCGTCCCCCAAGGGACGGGCTTTTGCCCGCGGTGCCACCCTTCTTGGCCTGCTCCAAAAATATCCGAGAGGCCCGGAAGCTGGAAAAAGAAAAACCGCCGTGAGAGCAAATCCCAGGCGGCAACAGCCAGCTTCACGCTCAGTAGGTACGGGACTCACCTGTTGTGAATCCGATACCCCCACCCGATAACGGGGGTGAACCGGCTCAGACTACTACCACGCGTGGTGGATTTGCCCTGCGACTCCCAGGCCCATTCAACATTCCCCTTGGGGATCGGGCTTTCACCTTCCCCCGACTCTCTGGACCCCGCCTTGAATGTCTACTCTTCCTGTTCGCCGTCTTTCAACTATCTGATTGTAGGTTACTTATACCACGTTCGGCTGTTTCTGTCAAGCATTTGTCGAGGGAGCGTTGCACATTAGGGACAAGCGGAAAGGCTCTCAGCTTGCTCGTGATGCAGAGAAAGGTTATAATTTGGTTAGCACAAATGTTGTCACTCGATCAGCAAGAAACCTATCGCCAACGCTACGCTGAGATGCGCCCCGATTGGCGGCCCAGCAGCCACGTCTACCAGGCGCTGGTTGCAGTTCGCCTGACACCGGGCGCGCGCGTGCTCGATCTGGGCTGCGGTCGAGGTGGAGTGATGGAGCGGCTGCACCTGCATGCTGGCTTTGTCGCCGGGCTTGACCCTGACCTGAAGTCGCTGCGCGAGCATCGCGCGCCGGCACTGGCGCGATCGAACGGGCTGGCGGAGGCACTACCCTATCCCGACGATGTCTTTGATCTGGTCTGCTGCTCTTGGGTGCTGGAGCACCTCGCGGATCCGGCCCACGTGTTCGCCGAAGTGGCCCGCGTGCTGGCGCCTGGCGGTCGCTTCATTTTTCTCACGCCGAACGCGCGCCACCCACTCCTGATGCTCAACCACGCGCTGCGTTGGACGCGAGGGCGGTTGGTGGATCGTATCTACGGGCGCGCCGAGGCGGATACGTTTCCCGCTTTCTATTGCGCCAACACGTCTGCACAGATCGAGCGGCTGGCGCGGGCCGCCGGGCTGGAACAGGTTTCGTTGCGCTTCATCGGCGATCCCACGTACCTGGCTTTCAACGAGGTGCTGTTCCGGCTGGCCTGTCTGCTTGAGCGCGTCATGCCCCGCCAGATGCGCGTGCACCTGGTGGGAGAGTATGTCACGGTCGCCGACATCGTGAGCGTCACACGGAGGGGACAAGAAACAGGGGAAAACTGAGGTAAAGGTTCGTTATAAAGGCAGAAATCAGGCCGGAGCGTGGATATAATAAGAAGTGCCAGCCTCCCAAAAACGGGGTA
>Ga0180434_10003584_pt1 | contig 19689 bp, 14 predicted proteins | sample SS_ome_7_FD_132453 | JGI IMG/M metagenome (GOLD analysis project Ga0180434, IMG submission 132453) | Hypersaline lake sediment archaeal communities from the Salton Sea, California, USA - SS_1_D_2 metaG | ecosystem: Environmental > Aquatic > Non-marine Saline and Alkaline > Hypersaline >...
ATCATGCCCTTGTCAAACTCGACGCGCGTACCGGGCACGCCGCTCGCGTGGGTGAACGGGTAATCGCGGTCGGTCAGGATCGTCTCGATCCGTTCGCGCTCCAAAGCCCCCCCGCCGGCGAAGACTATCGCGCCCTTTCGTTCCAGCACGTACGTGGTCTCGGCCCCGGCCCCGCGCCGGCCGCCGGCCTGCAACGAAACGCCGCGGACGATCCGGTCGAGCAAGGTCTTGTGCATGTCGCCGGTGACGCCCGGCAGACGCCGCATCAACATCGATTCGTGCAACTGCTCGTCGTAGGTGCGCAGGGCCTGTTCCGAGAGGATGCCGTTGGGCAGGATCAGCACAATCGGCGCCTCGCGGCGGATATCCTCGTCCGATCGCAAGCGCCCGCGTTGCGCCAAGTTTTCCAGATAGCGGGTCAACTCCCGGGTGAAGAGATGGAGTTGATCGGCATTACAGCAGAGCAGCAGCGCTTCGGGCATGCGGTCGAGCGCGTCGGCTTCCAGGAGATTGGCGAAAATACGGTCCCGCAGCGGGATGCTGCGCTGCTCGCCCCCGGCGTCGAGTTGCAAGGCGCCGGCGTCCTTGAGCAATTGCGTAATGCCGTCGCCGGTGCGACCAATGAAACACTCGGCTCCGGCGTGGATGTAAAACGCGACGCCCAAAGCCCCGGGCGGGTGAACGCCAAGTTGTCCTTCGTGCAGCATGAGCTATCTCACTACCATTTACCGCGGAGATCACAGAGCCCGCGGAGAAGACGTTCGGTGAAGATCATTGACCATCCTCCGGATTCCCTGCTTGAGCATCTTCACATTGAAGTTGATCAGTAAGCCTACCGGGCAGCCGGACAACTTGAGATACGATAGAAGCTGAGCCTCATGAATCGGGACCAGCTTATCGACCACCTTCACTTCAACCACCGCTAATTCCTCAACGAGCAGGTCAATGCGATAACCGCAGTCGAGCTTCACGTCGCGATAGATTATCGGCAATCCCTTCTGACGTTCGAATGCCAGCCCTCGCTGGGCCAGTTCGAATGCCAGGCACGCTTCATAGGCCGACTCCAGTAATCCAGGCCCCAGTGTCCGATGCACTGTAATCGCCGAGCCTATAATACACTCGGTGATCCTGTTCGCTTTGTCCTCCAACTCCATCTTTGTGTTCTCTGCGTTCTCTGCGATCTCCGCGGTGAATTCCTGCTGAGAACCTACGGAATTACGATCGATCGCAACGACGCGCCTTCCTTCATCACGTCGAAAGCCTTGCCGAGCTCATCGAGGCCGAAGCGGTGGGTAACCTGGCGTTTGACGTCGATCTTGCCCTGCTCGACCATGCGAATCAGCGGTACGTAGTCGACCGGACGGCAGCCAAGCGAACCGACCACCTCGAGTTCCTTGAACATGATCTTGCCGGCGACGACCGAGATAGCCTCGTGCGTATAGCCGACCACGCACAAACGGCCGCCGACGCGGATCGATTCGAAGGCGGTCTCGATGGTTCGCGGATTTCCGATGACTTCCATCGCGATGTCGACGCCGCCGCCGGTCATCTTCTTGATCGCCTTATCGACCCGCTCGACTTCCTGGGCGTTGATCGTCCGGGCGGCGCCGAACTCGGTCGCCCATTCGAGCTTGCGCGGGTTGAGATCGACCGCGATTACATAGCCGCCGGCCGCCGACGCCATCTGAATCGCGTTGATGCCAACGCCGCCGCAACCGAAGATCGCGACGGTGTCACCGGGCCGAACCTTAGCGCGGTTTTTTACGGCATGGTAAGGCGTCGAGATCGCGTCGGCGATGATCGAGGCTTCTTCCAGCGGTACCGACTCGGGCAAATCCAGGACGTCCTTCGCCGGCACCGCCACGTATTCCGCGTAGGCCCCGTCGAAGTGGTTGCCGAGCATCGTCATGGCGCTGCAGATGTTCTCGCGGCCCTGCCGACACGCCGAGCATTTGCCGCAGGTAAGCACCGCCGGGATCAACACGCGCTGGCCTTCCTTAACGTTGGTCACGTCGGCGCCGGCCTTCTCGACCACGCCGGAAGCTTCATGCCCGAGGACGACCGGCGGCTCCTTAAACGTCGGCACGCCGTGCTCGATGTAGTGCAGATCGGTATGGCAGACGCCGCAGGCCGCCACCTTGACCAGGATCTGGTCTTTGGTGATCTCGGGTGTCGGGATTTCCTCGAACTTCAGCCCCTTATCCTTGCCGTGAAACACCATTGCTTTCATGTCTCATTCCTTTCGCCGATTTACGATTTACGAATTACGATTGACGATTAGAGACCGCTTTTCTAGAGCGAGCCGTCTTGATTGACGCGACCACCATGGAAAGGAGCTCATTGGCTTCACACATAAGATCCTCAAGAAGTTGAGCTTTCACCGTACCGCTCTCAGATTAGAAGCTCCATCCAGTAGCCGGACTAATCACATTCTTCCTCGACTATCTTCATTTTCGCGACGAAGTCCGCACGCGATCTGGCTCGACAAGCAGCCCTGTAGTTTGCTCCAACCGATGTGCCGGAACGTAACAGTTGCCGACCGATCACGTCGGTTGCTCTGGAGCGCGGCAGCGCATTGGTCAACCGAATAATCCGCAAGGCGAATGTCTTCGTGCGCTCTCTGAATTCGCCGGAATCCATGCAAGTTGTCCGGGTCTCCCTAATCATCAATCGTCAATCGTCAATCCCCAATCGTTATTTGTGTTTCCAGTCCGGCGTGCGCTTTTCCATAAACGCCGCTATTCCCTCGTGCGCGTCGGACAGCTTCATCAATTCTTCGTTGTACAGGCGCTCGACCTGTTCGAGCGTCGCCAGAAACTGCTCGCGGGCGCCGATGGTCGTGGCGCGTTTGGCCGCGCGCACCACCGGCCGCGACAGCTTGCGGATTTGCGACAGGTAGTCGTCCACGCTGGCGTCGAATCCGTCGACGGGATAGACCTGATTCACCAAACCGATGCGATGCGCCTCGTCGGCTTTGATAGTCATGCCGATCGCGTTTAACTCGATCGCCTTGCCCGGACCGACGCGCAGCGGGAAGACGCACGCGGCGATCGGCGGAAAAACGCCGACCTGCACCTCGGGTTGGCCGAATTTGGCGCGTTCGGAGGCGAGCACGATGTCGCAGAAGGTCGCCAGTTCGCAGCCGCCGCCGAGGGCCGCCCCGTTGACGACGGCGATCGACAGAGCGTCGGTCGCCGCCAACTTCCGAAAGATCCCGTGAAACTGCGCGATCATCTCGCCGACCTTGTCGTCCGAATGATCGCTGACATCGACGCCGGCACAGAAAGCCTTGCCCTCCGCCCTGAACACGACCGCCGCCAGATCGTCCGCCAGCACCGTCTCGAGCGCGCCGTTCAACTCTGACATCACCGGAATGTTCATCACGTTGACCGGCGGACGATTCAGAGTAATCGTCGCGACGCCCTCGGTCACATTAACTTCCACGAACTCGCCAGCCATTCGTCAATCCTCAATCACCAATCAGTTCTCTCTTCTAATAACCAACGCCATGCTCACGCCGCCGCCGCCGCAGATGCCGGCGATGCCCAGTTCGCCGTTCGTACGTTTGAGGGCGTGGTAGAGGGTCACTACGATGCGGGCGCCGCTGATGCCGGTCGGGTGTCCCAGGGCTATGGCGCCGCCGTGTACGTTCAGCTTGCCGCGATCCCACTTCAGGACTTGCTCGTTGGCCAGCACCTGGACCGCAAAGGCTTCGTTGACCTCGATCAGGTCCATCCGGTCGAGCGTCATGCCGGCATGCTCCAGCGCCGCCGGTATCGCGATCCCCGGACCTTCGCCCATCGTTTGGGGCTCGACGGCGACCGAGGAGTAACCCGCCAGCGAGAACAACGGCTTCGCTCCGAGCGTCTTGGCATGCTCGCGCGAGGTGATGACCAAGCCCGTCGCTCCGTCGGACATCCCGCAAGCGTTGCCGGCCGTAACGGATCCGTCTTTCTTGAACACCGCCCTGAGTTTGGCGAGTTTTTCGACCGACGTGTCGCCGCGAATGGTCTCGTCCTTTTCGAACATTGCGGCCGGCTGCTTGCGCGTCCCCGGTATCTCGACCGGAACGATCTCTTCGTCGAACCAGCCGTTGGACTGGGCGGCGGCGGCTTTTTGATGACTCTCGGCGGCGAACTTGTCCTGCTCTTCGCGCGAAATCTTGTACTTCTCGACGAGGTTCTCCGCCGTCGCCCCCATCCCCACGCCGCAGAGCGGATCGATGCTGTCGGCCCAACCGTCGAGCAGCGTGCGGTCGCCCATCTTGAAGCCGTCCCAGCGACAATCCTTGAGCAGGTATGGAATAGTGCTCATGCTGTCCATGCCGCCGACCATCACGGTTTTGCTGTCGCCGAGCCGAATGCCCTGCGCGGCGGCCTGGATGCAGCGCATGCCCGAGGGACAGGCCATGTTAATCGTCTGCACCGGCACGCTGACGGGCACGCCGCCGCGAACCGAAGCGGTCCTGGCCGGATTCGGCCCGTTCCCCGCTTGACGGCAACTCCCGAAAATGACATCGTCGATGCCGTCGCCGGCGACGCCCGCCCGCTCCAGAGCCGCCTTGATCGCCGCGGCCCCGAGGTCGTAAGCGGGGATGCTCTTGAGTGCGCCGCCAAACCGTCCCATCGGCGTCCGCACCGCGCTGATCGCTACAATGTCTGTCAGTTCCACGAATCTCTCCGCAATTTCAAATCGTCAATAACTAGATGTATTGTCCGCCGTCGACCTGAATCACCTGGCCGGTGACGTGCCGGGCGGCTTCGCTGCACAGGAACGCCACGACCGACGCGACTTCGCCAGGCTGACCCAGCCGGCCGAGCACGATTTCCGCCAGGGCGGCGTCGAGCACGTTTTGCGGGGCGTCCTTCATCATGTCGGTCTCGATCAAACCGGGGGCGACGGCGTTGACGTTCACGCTCGCTCGGCCCAGCTCTCGGGCCAGGGCCTTGGTGAAACCGATGATGCCCGCCTTCGAGGCCGAATAGTTCGTTTGCCCGAACTTGCCGCGCAGGCCGTTGATCGACGTGACGTTGACGATCTTTCCGGATTTCTGCTCCCGGAAAACGGGGACGGCGGCCCGGCAGTAGTTAAAGTAGCCTTTCAGGTTGATGTCGATCACCTGGTCCCACTGCTCTTCGGTCATTTTCCAGATTACGCTGTCGCGGTTGACGCCGGCGTTGTTGACCAGAATATCCAGCCCGCCGAACTTCTCGACCACCTCGTCGACCATGCGTTGGGCGTCGGCGAAACTGGCGACGTCGGCCTTGACCGCCAGCCCCTTCCCGCCGGCGGCGTCAACGTCCGCCGCGACCTGTTTCGCCTCGGTGTCGTGTTTGCGGTAGTTGATGGCGACGCTGGCGCCTTCTCGCCCAAGCTCGCGAGCGATCGCCGCGCCGATCCCCAGGCTGCCGCCGGTAACGATCGCCTTCTTGTCTTCGAGCATCATTCCATCCTATCTACAGGTCCCGGTCTCCAATCGTCAATCACCAAGCTTGGCCCCGCATTTGCCGCAGAACTCGAAGAACGCCGGAATGCCCTTCGCTTCGCACTTCGGGCACTGTTGGGCGTATGGTCCCCACAGGAACTCGCTCGATCCGTTCGGATCCGCCGCCCGTTTGCGCATACCCACGTAGTCGGCCTTGCGCTTCTCCACAAATGCGGTCATGCCCTCGTAAGGTTCGAGACTGGTGTAGTGTGTCGCGAGCCAGTCGCGTGCGTGGCCGACCGTCGCATTCCACGCCGCCTCTTTCCAGTAGTTCACCTGCGCCTTGGTATAGCGCGTGCACTCGAAGAACTTGTTGACCACTTGCGTGCAGAGGTCGGCGGTTACCGCGTCGAGGCGCGACATATCGATCGAGTAGCCGTCCTTGCCCCTGAGAGCCTGCTTGACCTCGCCTGGATTGGCGCGCGCCTCGAAGGGATTTTCCCACGGGTCGGTGTTCCAGTCGGCGAGAAATTCGCGGCCGTTGGTGAACTTGGTGAGGAACTCCCCGTCCGGTCCCTTCACGGTCGGTACGACGATGTTCACGAGCCCCATCGACAACGCGGTGAAGGCGTGGTAGCGCTGGTTCAAAAACAGAATCCCCCGCGCCGTGCGATCGCCAACGGTCACCGGCAGCCACTGCGTCGAGCCGCCGCAGGCCACGGAACCGACTCCGGTGCCGACCTGGGCGATGAAGGCGTGTTCGCCCATGACAGCCAGGTCGCAGGCGAGCTGGCTTTCGTTGCCGCCGCCGACAGCCATTCCGTTTAGTCGGGCGATGACCGGCTTGGAGCAATTTGTGATCGATTCGATGTAGGCCTTGAAGCAACACATGTATTTCCAGTAGTCCCGCGGCTTCTGGGTGTATTCTTTCTGGTATTCCTTGACGTCGCCGCCCGTGCAGAAGGACTGATGTCCCTCGGAGGTGAAGACCACGGCGGCTACGTTATCATCCCAGGAGGCGTCTTGAAACGCGGTCGCCAAATCCTGTAAAGCGGGCGTGCTGTACGCGTTGAAGTTGTGAGGCCGGTTGATTGTGACTCGGGCGACCCAATCACGTTTTTCATACCGAATCTCCTTGAAATCGAATGATTCGGCATCGCGGGCGGGAAACATGCTCATGACGGACTCTCCGGGCTAAGATGGTCGGACACGAAATCGCGCGCCGCTGTCAGAAAGTGCACGCGAATTTAGAACGTACGTTCGTACGGCAGAATGACGCCGAGAGAGACTTGAGACGGCTCAAATCACTCATGCCGAATCCATTGCACGACGTAATTATCTCGCTTTCACGCGCGCTGTCAAGCATATTATCGATAGTTTACCTTGACAGCCTCGAATTGGCGGGGCATATTGAATGCGAGCGATCGTTTATACACGTAACGCTCCCGCTGTCTGTTTCAACGCCGAGATTAGAACACATGTTCGAACATGAAAAAAACCCGCCGGCGCCGACTCAAAGTACTGAAATACGCGAAAGTTACGACACTCGACAGAACCGTGTACTCAAGGCCGCAACCGGGGTGATCGCTCGTGTCGGCTATGAAAGGGCCACGATGCGGGCCGTGGCCAAAGCGGCCAACGTCAGCCTCGCCGGGTTGTATCACTACTTCGATAACAAGGAAAAAATCCTTTTCTTGATCCAGCACCGCACCTTCAGTTCGTTGGTCGGAGGCCTGCGCGAGAAATTGCACGGCGTCTCCGATCCTGTCAAACAGTTACACATTATGGTTCGGTCGCACGTGAGCTATTTCGCAGAACATATGGCGGCTCTGAAAGCCTGTTCGCATGAACTCGATACGCTGACTGGTGAAGCCTCCGTGGAGGCCCGGAGACTACACCGCGAATATTACGACATTACGCGAGACATCGTGGATCGAATTATCGCAACCCGCCCGGACGCGAAGGAACTTAATCAGCACATCGCGACCATGCTCCTTTTCAGCATGTTAAATTGGCTGTATCGCTGGTACGATCCGCAACGCGGTTCGTCTCCAACGACGATTACCAATCAGATCGTGAAACAATATCTTCAGGGTCTGCTCGGGGAATCCAACCGCGCGAATTGACTCGAGCGGCGGCGTTTATTGAGCAGGAGTCCGACCATGTATGTTCCCGACATCGAACTCCACGAAGCCGCGACATTGGAGCAGGCGTCCGAGGCATTGCGGCGTTATGCCCCGAGCGCCCGTCTGTTGGCGGGCGGAACCGACGTCCTCGTGGACCTCAAAACGGGGCGGATCGACTGCGACCACCTGGTCTCCATCAACCGTATCGCCGCCTTGCACAACATCTCCGAGGTGCAGGGACAATTGCGCATCGGCGCCCTCGCCACAATTTCAGAACTGTTATGCGCGCCGGCAGTCCGCTCGCGCTTTGCCCCGCTTTTGGACGCCGCCGACAAAATGGCGGCTGCGCAAATCCGCAACGCGGCCACCGCGGGGGGGAACATCGCCGCCGCGGTCCCCTGCGCGGACCTGCCCCCGATCCTGATCGCGATGAACGCCTCGGTCGTACTTTGGCGCCCCGACGGGGAGCGCGAGACGCCGCTGGATGCGTTCTACACCGGGCCTCGCCAAACCGTGCTGCGAGAGGACGAAGTGCTTACGGAGATAATCGTGCCCGAGCCGCCGGCCGGTTTCGGCGCCGCCTACGCCCGTTTTCAATTGCGCGACGGAAACGCGATCGCGGTCGCGTCGGTCGGCGCCAGTTTGCTGCTCGACGCGGACGGCCGCGTACGGGACGCACGAATTGTTCTCGGCGCCGTGGCGCCGGTACCAAAACTTGTGGAGGCGGCCGGCGCCGTTTTGACCGGAAAGCCGCCCGAAGTGGAAGGATTCGAGCAGGCGGCGCGGATCGCGAGGGAAAACGCCGAGCCGATCTCGGACGTGCGGGCCTCAGCTGAGCACCGCCGCGATCTGGTCCAAGTGTTGACGCGGCGAGCGCTGGCGACGGCGTACCGGCGTGCCGGGGAGGTGCGACCATGAGCATGTTGCGCGAGTTGATCGTTAACGGCGATACTCATCGTGTCGCGGTCGAGCCCGGCGAAACGCTGCTCGACGTCCTGCGCGACAAGCTGCACCTGACCGGTACGAAGAAAGGCTGCAACGTCGGTGATTGCGGCGCCTGCACGGTGTTGGTGGACGGCAAGGCATTGAACAGTTGTCTGCTGTTAGCGTCCGAGATGGAGGGGCGGCAGATCACGACCATCGAGGGGCTCGCGGTTGGAGGCAAACTGACGCCCGTGCAACAAGCGTTTGTCCAGGAAGGCGGCGTCCAGTGCGGCTTCTGCACGCCGGGCATGATTATGTCCACCACCGCTCTGTTCGACAAAAACACGAATCCCGACGAGGCGGAGATCAAGGAAGCCCTGGCCGGCAACCTGTGCCGCTGCACCGGCTACACCGGCATCATGCGAGCGGTGCGGCGCTGTGCGGGGCACGAAGACACGAAGACACTAGATGATGCCGACGCCAAGGACAATCCCCAATCGTCAACCGTCAATCGTAAATCGCTCGACACGGTCGGGGTATCGATCCCGCGTGTCGACGCCGCCGACAAAGTCACGGGCCGGGCGATCTACACCGCCGACGTGACCCTGCCTAACATGATCCACGGTAAGATCCTGGGCTCGGCCGTCGCCCACGGTCGCGTGCTGCGCGTGGACGTTTCAAAAGCGGCGGCTCTGCCGGGCGTGCTGGCGATCATCACCGGCGCGGACGTGCCGGACACGCTCTACGGCGTTTCGCCGGCCCGCTACGACGAGCACGTGCTCGCCAAGGACAAGGTTCGTCACGTGGGCGATCCAGTAGCGGCGGTGGCGGCGATCGATGAAAAAACCGCCGAACAGGCTCTGAAGTTGATCGAGGTCGAGTACGAGGAACTGCCCGCGGTCTTGGATCCGATGTCGGCCGTCGCGGAAGGCGCGCCGCTGATTCACGATCGTTACGAGCGAAATATCAACACGCATGTGGATCAGCATTTCGGCGACATCGAGAAGGGTTTCGCCGAATCACACCACGTGCGTGAGGAAAACTTCACCGGCAACAGCATCTACCAATCCCCGCTCGAACCGCACGCCTCGTTAGCGACCTGGGATCACGACGGCACGCTAGTGCTGTACAGCTCCACGCAGGTGCCGCACTACGTGCAGTACACCATGGCACATATCCTGCACATCCCGCTCGGGAAAGTGCGCATCATTCGACCGGCGGTCGGCGGCGGATTCGGCGGGAAAGCCGCCACCAGCCCGCTCGATATCTGTTCGGCCATCCTCAGTCGAAAGACCGGCCGCCCGGTCAAAATGGTTTATTCCCGCGAAGAGATGTTTCATTACGGCCGCGGGCGGCACAAACAGCACATGAAAATGAAGCTGGGCGTCGATCGCGACGGGAAGATCATCGCTTTCAAGAACGAAATTTATCTCGACGGCGGGGCTTACTCGTCGTTCGGCGTCGCGACGGCTTATTACGCGGGCAGCCTGATGCCCACGCTCTACCACATTCCCAACTACAAGTACGACGGCTTCCGCGTGATGACCAACAAGCCGGCCTGCGGCGCCATGCGCGGGCACGGCGTCCCGCAGCCGCGCTTCGCCTTCGAATGTCTGCTCAACATGGTCGCGGACGATCTCGACATAGATCCGATCGAGATCCGACGACGCAACGCCATGACACCGAACACGATCACGGTCAACGAGATGGACATCGGAAGCTGCGAGTATCGGGCCACTCTGGACGCAACTTGCGAAAAGAGCGGCTGGAACGAGAAGTACGGCAAACTGCCGGCGGGCAAGGGCATCGGCGTCGGTTCGGGCGGTTTCGTCTCCGGCGCCGGCTATTGCATTTACCGCGGTCAGGTCCAGCTCTCGCACGAGAAGCCGCGCGAACACTTCCAAAAACGCTCGATCTTCCCGCACGCCAACGCGATCGTGAAGATCAGCGAAGACGGCATGGCGGCGATTTTGTTGATCGGGGCGGCCGAAATCGGCCAGGGCAGCGACACGGTGCTGACGCAGATGTGCGCCCAATCGCTGGGAATTCCGGTCTCGCGCATGCGCATCCGCAGCGAGGACAGCGACATCTCCCCGCTGGATCTGGGCGCCTACTCCTCGCGCGTCACGCTGATGGCCGGCCACGCCGTCTCCCGCGCCGGCGTCGCGGTAGTAGACAAAATGCGTCCCTACGCCGCAAAAATGCTGAATTGTGACGAATCGGTGGTAGTCGCCAGCGACGGCAAGCTTTCCGTGGGACCGGTTTCCAACCGGTCGGTCCCCTGGGAAGAAGTCGCCCGGCGTTACTTCAACGACAACGGCCCGCTTGTCGGCACCGGTTGCTACAAACCGCCTGACGGCCTGGGCGGCAGCTACAAGGGCGCCACGGTCGGCACCAGCCCAGCGTACTCGTTCGGTACTTCGGTGTGCGAGCTGTCCGTCGATCTCGAGACCGGCAAGGTCAGCATCGAACGCTTCACCGACTTCCACGACTGCGGCACGGCGATCAACCCGCGCGCCGTACACGGCCAGGTCGAAGGCGCGATCGTGATGGGCGCCGGAGAGACGATCATGGAAGACGTGCAGTACGACGAGCAGGGTCAGATCCTGAATCCGAATCTGCACGGCTATCTGACCATGACGATTAAAGACGCTCCGGAGATCTTCAGCGGCATCGTCGATTCATACGAACCACGCGGCCCCTACGGCGCCAAGGAAATCGGCGAAGGCAGCACGCTCCCCGTGCTCGGAGCCGTGGCCCACGCCATCGCCAACGCGACCGGCGTCTGGATCAAGGACCTGCCGATCACGCCAGAGAAGATATTGAAGGCGATTCGAGACAAAAAGGCATAGGGTGCGGCTTGCCGCACCTTTTTGCCAGGAGAGTCAGTAATGGCTGAGACAAAAAAATCCGGAATCAAGAAAATCGCGGCGACCAGAACGATGCGCAAGCTGATGGCCGATCACTTTTACGAGCTGGATCGGGCGGCGAAAGAAGGCGCTCCCAAAATCGCGTGGTGTACAAGCGTGGGGCCGGCTGAACTGCTGCGCGCTATGGGATTTCTGGTGTACTTTCCGGAGAACCACGGGGCAATGCTTGGGGCGACGCGGATGGCGACGGAGACCATCCCCGCGGCCAACGCGATCGGTTACTCGCCGGAGATCTGCTCATATCTCACCAGCGACATCGGAGCGTATCTTCAAGGCCGCACGCCGCTCAGCGAGGCTTACGAAGGAATCGAATCGATCCCCAAACCCGACGTGCTGGTTTACAACACCAACCAGTGCCGCGACGTGCAGGACTGGCTCGCCTGGTACGGCGAGCACTGGTCGCGCCCCGTGGTCGGCGTCGAATGTTACGCCGGCGTCGGCGAAGTGACCGACGTACACGTCGCCGGTATCGCCGGCCAACTCGAAGCCATGGTCCCGCAACTCGAAGAGGTCGGCGGCGAGAAGTTCGATATCGACCGCTTACGCGAGACGGTGCGGCTTTCGCGAGAGTGCTCGGACCTCTGGAAGGAAGTGCTCGAAACCGCGACGGCCAAACCCGCCCCGCTGACGTTCTTCGACAGCACCATCCACATGGCGCCGGCGGTGGTGATGCGCGGAACGCAGTCGGCGATCGACTACTATCGCGAACTGCTGCCGGAATTGAAGACGCGCATCGCCGACGGCACAGCGGCGGTCGAGGGTGAGCAGCATCGGTTGTACTGGGAAGGCATGCCGATCTGGGGTCGCCTGCGCGACTTGGCGACGCAGTTCCTGGAACTGAGAACAACCGTGGCGGCGAGCACCTACGCCAACTCCTGGATCTTCACGGCTCTCGAAGCGGACGATCCGTTCCGGTCGATGGCCCGGGCTTACACCGAACTGTTCATAGTTCGTTCCGATCCGTATAAGGAGAAATACATCGAGGAGATGGTTGAAAAGTTCAGCCTCGACGGCGTCGTCTTTCACGACGCCAAGACCTGTCCTTCCAACACGAACTGTCGTTACGGCATGCCGCAACGGCTTCAGCAACGGCTCGGACTGCCGACGATCACGATCCCCGGCGACCTGAACGACTTGCGCTGTTACTCGGACGAACAGGCCCGAACGCAGATCGAGGCGTTCGTCGAACAGCTCACTAAATGACGAAACCGGTATGCGTTAACCGCGAAGGCGCTAAGAGCGCGAAGGGCACAGAGAGTATGGGGCGAAGAGAACCCGGTCCGGAATTGGAACAGCTTACGCGTGACGTGATCGGGGCGGCGATTGAGGTTCATCGTGTTCTTGGCCCCGGCCTGCTCGAATCGGCTTATGAAAAGGCGCTCTGCATCGAACTCGGCCTCCGAAATCTGAGCTTCCTTCGGCGCCCCGCCGTGAATGTCTCCTATAAAGAGCACGTCGTGGGTGTCGGCCGTTTGGACCTCCTGGTCGGCGGCGCGCCTGTCGTCGAATTGAAGGCGGTCGAGACCCTTGCGCCGGTTCATCATGCACAGGTCATCTCGTACTTGAAAACAACGGGACATCAGCTAGCGCTGCTGATTAATTTCAACGTCCCGCGCTTGAAAGAGGGAATTAAGAGAATAATCTGCACTTAACCCTTTGTATTCTTCGCGCTCTTTGCGCCTTGGCGGTTACACATGAAACAGAACTGGTCACTAGGCGTGGATGTCGGAGCGTCGGCGACGAAGGCGGTGTTGCTGGACGCCGCCAGCCAGGCGCGCGCCCGAGCGGTGTGCAAGTCGGGCGCGGACTTCGCCGCCGCGGCGCGGGCTTGCCTCGAAGAGATCATTGCCGCGGCGGGGATCGAGCCTTCGGATATCAATAATACCGTGGCGACAGGCTACGGACGCGGCAGCGTCGACTTCGCCGCTTCGACCGTTACCGAAATCACCTGCCACGCCCGAGGGTGCCGCGCGAGTTTTCCTCGGGCGATCACGATTATTGATATCGGCGGACAGGACAACAAGGTGATCGTGCTAGACGACGCCGGCGGTCGCCAAAGCTTCAAAATGAACCGCAAGTGCGCCGCCGGCACGGGAGCTTTTCTGGAGGAAATCGCCCAACGGCTGGACACGCCTCTCTCGGCGATGAACGACACGGCGCGGCAGGCGACGGGCGACGTCGAACTGGGCTCGTTCTGCACGGTTTTCGCCAAAACCGAACTGCTGAAACTGATTGCACAAGGCACGCCGCTGCCCGAGATCGCGAAAGCCGCCTACCGCTCGGTAATCAAGCGCATTCTGGAAATGGACCCGCTGACGGGGGAGGTCGTACTGACCGGCGGCGTCGTGGCGCATAATCCGATCATTGTCGAACTGACGTCCGAAGCGTTGGGCCGCGAGGCGCTGACCCCCGAGCACCCGCAGTACACCGGCGCCTTGGGAGCGGCGCTGATCGCCGGAGAAGCCTGATCGACGCCTCGCCCGCGGCGAAGCCTCTTCAGTTCTCGCCGTCACAGGCGCCGGATGAACGCGGTCCAGCGCAATTTCAAAAGGTCCGCCGCCGCGCGGCGTGCCGTGATAATCGCGGCGAAACGTACCGCTCAAGAGCAGCGGTGCCCCGGACCGCTTCTGAAACTGGTTTACTGATAGACGATCGTGGACTTGCTCGTTTCGATCGGCACTTGCGCGATCCATTGGCGTTTACGCCACCAGGGCTCATTCTCCCGGTACCACTGAATCGTTTGCTCCAGGCCGCTGTTGAAATCGGTGGCGGGCGACCACGCGAGCAGGCGGCGCGCCTTCGTCGTGGAACTGACGTGCAGGTCCACTTGGCCGGGACGGTTATATAAGTGCTCGGTGGTAGAACAGCTCTCGGGGATTAGCTCGAGGATCTTGCGACCGATGGTCGCCACGTCGGTGGGGACGCCCGTGCCGAGATTGATCACCTCTCCCACGACGGCGTCGAGCGGGGCTTCCAACGCCGCCAGCAGCGCCTGGCAGGTGTCTGACACATATACCCAATCCCGCGCCGACGAACCGTCTCCGTGCAAGGTGATCGGGGCGTTGGTCAACGCGCTGGCGATGAAACGCGGGATGCATTTTTCGAGGTGCTGGCGGGAACCGTACTGGTTAAACGGGCGAATGATGACGGCCGGGATGCCGTAAGTACGCCAGTACGAGTACACCATGCGGTCGGCCCCGCACTTGGCGGATGCATACGGCGAGTTCGGGTTGAGCGGATGCTCCTCGGTCATCGGCTCGATCAACGCCGTGCCATAGACTTCCGACGTCGATATATGGACGTAGCGTTTGATGCGGCGCAGGTGTTTGAGGATCTGGCTGGCGATCACCTGCGTCCCCATGACGTCCGTTTCAAAAAACATGCGATTGCTGGCGATGCTGCGAGCGACGTGCGACTCGGCGGCGAAGTGGATGACGCTGTCCACCCTTTTCATCACCTCGCCGACCAAATCGGCGTCGCACACGTTGCCGTACCAGAAAGTGAAGCGCGGGTGATCCAGGATGTCCTTGGGCAGGTTGTCGAGATCGCCGGCGTATGTCAGGGCGTCCAGTACGTGAACATGCGTCTTACGATGACGCCGCATGAAGGCCCGTACGAAATGCGAGCCGATGAATCCGGCGCCGCCCGTGACAAGTATCGATTTCATTTTTTCCTCGATTACTGTCTGAGCCGCGCCGACCTCGGCGCGTACTCAGGACCGATTCGACGCACGGTTGCTTATGTAGAATTATCGGGAGCGTATCGGCATGCGCTATAACAGCGGGCAATATCCGCGCTAATTTCGCGGCGTCAGCTCGACGCTCGACTTGGGTTTTTCGGGTGATTGTCCGATATTGTCGCTGGGGGATGCGCGCGGAAGCTCCGCGCGCCGCAAAAAGGACGCACGATGACCGATCAGCAACCAGTGGCGTTTTACCGCCATAATTTGGGAGACGAAGAAAAGCAGCGTGTTCTGCGAGCGCTGGATTCAACGATTCTGACGACTGGGCGGGCCGTCGCCGAGGCCGAGCAGGGGCTGGCGGAATATTTGGGGATAGAGCACGTCGTGTGTCTCGATTCCTGCACGGCGGCCCTGCATCTGGCGTTGATCGCGAACGACATCGGACCGGGCGACGAAGTGATCGTGCCGGCGATGACTTTCGCCGCGACGGCCAATGCCGTGCTGATGGCGGGCGCTACGCCGGTCTTCGCCGACGTCGATCCGACGACGGGCTGCATTTCCATCGAAGAGATCGAGGCTCGACTGACGGAGAAAACGCGAGCCGCCATTCCGGTGCATTTGTACGGACAGCTTTGCGACATGCGCGGGATCACGAAAATCGCCCGAGAGCGAAACCTGGTAGTCATCGAAGACAGCGCGCATTGTCTCGAAGCACGCGACGACGACGTTAGACCTGGTTCGCACGGCCGCTGCGCCTGTTTCTCGTTTTACGCCACCAAAAACATCACCTGCGGCGAGGGCGGGGCTTTGGCGACCAATGACGGCGCGTTGGCCGAACGCGTGCGGCGACTGTCGCTGCACGGCATGACCACTTCCGCGTACGACCGCTACGGCGCGCGATACCGGCATTGGGACATGCCCGAGTGGGGCTGGAAGTATAATCTCGACAACATTCGGGCGGCGTTGCTGACGCCGCAGATCCAGAAGCTTGATCGCCGCTGGCGCGAGCGGATTGATATTGCCGAGCGGTACGAGGCGGCGTTCTCCGAGATGGACGGCGTGGATTTTCCGCGGGCGGCCGATCCGGCCAGCTCCGCGCGGCATCTGTTCACGATCTGGGTTGATCCGCTACGGCGCGACGAGATTCTCGCCGATCTTCAAGCGCGCGGCGTGGGTGTCGCGGTAAATTATCGCGCCGTGCATCTGCTTGAGTTTTTTGCCCGCGAATACGGTTATCGCCGCGGGGATTTACCGGCGGCGGAGTCGATCGGCGATCGCACCATCAGCTTGCCTTTTTATACGCAGCTTACGACGGAGCAAATTGAACGCGTGATCGAGGCCGTACGGCAGGCGATATCTTCGCGACTTCTTTCCTGCTGAGGACGGCGCTATACCGTCGCCGATAATACGGTAGAATACGCGGCATTCGTGCGGAAATGTTGGACGGCTCATCGCCGGACATTCGTCCGGTCGACGTCGATTATGGAAGGGCAACCGCCCCATGCCTCAACCCGGCGACACGATCGTCTTTAGCGAGGATCCCCTGTGGTTCAAGGACGCCGTGATATATGAACTGCATGTGCGCGCCTTTTCCGACAGTAACGGGGACGGGATGGGTGATTTCGCGGGCATGACCGACAAACTGGACTATCTCCAGGATCTCGGCGTGACGACGATTTGGGTGCTGCCGTTCTTCCCCTCGCCCTGGCGCGACGACGGGTACGACATCGCCGACTATACCTCGGTTCATCCGGCGTACGGCACGTTGCGGGATTTTCGCCATTTCTTGCGCGAGGCGCATCAACGCAACCTGCGCGTGGTGATCGAGCTGATCATGAACCACACGTCGGATCAGCACCCGTGGTTTCAACGCAGTCGCCGGGCGGCGCCGGGCTCGACCTGGCGTGATTTTTACGTCTGGAGCGATCGGCCGGACCACTACCAGGACGCGCGGATCATCTTCAAGGATTTCGAGTCGTCAAACTGGTCGTGGGATCCCGTGGCCAAGGCGTATTACTGGCACCGTTTCTACTCGCACCAGCCGGATCTGAATTTCGACAATCCGCAGGTGCAGGAGGAAATGCTTAAGATCGTCGACCATTGGTTCAAGATGTCGGTCGACGGATTGCGGCTCGACGCCATCCCGTATTTATATGAACGCGAGAACACGACCTGCGAGAACCTGCCGGAGACGCACGATTTCCTGAAAAAGCTGCGCGCCCACGTCGACGAGCATTATCGCGACCGCATGCTGCTGGCCGAAGCCAATCAGTGGCCCGAGGACGCCGTGGCATATTTCGGAGACGGCGACGAATGCCACATGGCGTTCCATTTTCCGTTGATGCCGCGCTTGTTCATGGCGATCCGGATGGAGGACAGCCTGCCCATTATCGACACGTTTGAGCACACGCCGGCGATTCCGGAAAATTGCCAGTGGGCGTTGTTCCTGCGGAATCACGACGAGTTGACGCTCGAGATGGTGACGGATTCCGAACGCGACTACATGTACGGCACGTACGCCCAGGATCCGCAGGCGCGCGTCAATCTCGGCATTCGGCGCCGACTCGCGCCGCTGCTCGAAAATAATCGCCGTAAAATCGAACTCATGAACACGCTGTTGTTCGCCCTGCCCGGCACGCCGGTGTTGTATTACGGCGACGAGATCGGCATGGGGGACAATATTTACCTGGGCGATCGCAACGGCGTCCGCACGCCGATTCAATGGAGCGCGGACCGCAACGCGGGCTTCTCGCGGGCGAACCCGCAACGGTTGTTCCTGCCGATCATCATCGATCCGGAATATCACTACGAATCGTTGAACGTCGAGGCCCAGCAGAACAATCCGCACTCGCTGCTGTCGTGGATGAAGCGACTGATCGCGATGCGGAAGCGCTACCAGGTTTTCGGTCGCGGCACGATCGAATTCCTGCACCACGACAACCGCAAGGTGTTGGTGTTCCTGCGGGAGTATCAAGGCGAACGTATCATGGTCGTCGCCAACCTGTCGCGCTTCGTACAATACGTCCAGTTGGATCTCTCGGAAATGAACGGCGTCACGCCGGTCGAATTGTTCGGCGGAACGCGTTTTCCGACGATCGGAGAACTGCCGTACTTTCTCACGCTGGGACCGCATGCGTCATATTGGTTCCTGTTGGAACAGCAGAGCGAATTGTCGTTGGAGGGCGCTGAGGCCGAGTATCAGCCGCCGACGCTGAGCGTTTCCGCGATTTGGGACGAGGTGCTGTACGATCGTTCGCGTGAAACGCTCGAGGCGCATTTACCCGGCTATTTGAAGCTGAGCACTTGGTTCTCGCGTAAAAACCGCGAATTGCGCACCGTGCGCTTTCTCGATCACATCCCGTTGGAGGCGGACGGCATGCGCGCCTGTGCTATATTGGCGCGAGTGGATTATGTGCACGGGGAACCGGAAGTCTACCTGTTTCCGCTGGCGTTCGCCTCGGGGGAAAAGGCGGCCTCGCTTCAGGAAAACAATCCGCATTCGATTATCGCGCGGGTTCACATAGCGGATATCGACGCACAGGGCGTGCTGTTCGACGCGGCCTACGACGAGGATTACGCTCACATCCTGATGTCGGCGATTCGCAAGGGGCGACGCATCAAGGGCGACGCCGGCATGCTGACTGCGTCGATGACGCGAGCCTTCCGTCCCGCTTTACGTTCGGGCGAACCGATTCCGGCGCCGACCCCGCGGATAGTGACCCAGCGCAACGCCTCGATGATATTCGGCGACAAATACGTTCTAAAAAATCTGCGGCGCGTGCAGAACGGAGTGAACGTTGAAGTCGAGATGGCCAAATACTTGACGGAGAAGCAGGATTTCGCGCATATGCCGCGGGTCGCCGGCACGGTCACGTATCGCCGCACGAACGAAGAGCCGATCACCATCGCACTGTTGCACGAGTTTATTCCCAACGTGGGGGACGCCTGGGGTTATACGCTCGACGCCATCGGCGATTATCTCGACGACGTGCTGGGGCAATTGGACGATATCGAACATATCGCCCCGCCGGCGGACGATCCGCTGGAGATCGCCGACGTCGAGCCGCCCGCGCATGTGTCGAGGCTGATCGGCTCGTATCTCGAATCGACGCGTTTGCTCGCGCGACGCACGGCGCAGATGCACTTGGCGCTGGCGCGCGGCGAGGACGATCCGGCGTTCGCCCCCGAACCATTTACCGATTTTAATCGGCGCGCACTTACGCACGCGATGGATTCGGCGGCAAAGTACGCTTTGCGCGCTCTGCGAGCCAAATTAGACGACTTGCCGTTGGAGGTGCGGGAACGGGGGCGCTATATTCTCGACCGCAAGGACGATGTGCGCGGCATCGTGCGAACCATGCGCGATCACAAAATTCGGGCCAAGCGTATCCGCTGCCACGGCTATTATCACCTTCGCCAAGTGCTTTATACCGGCGCCGATTTCGTCATCGTCGATTTCGAGGGCGAGCCGCGCCGGCGCTTGAGCGAGCGGCGACTGAAAAACTCGCCCCTGTGCGACGTCGCCAGCATGTTGCGCTCTTACCACTACGCCGCCAGTTCCTGCCTGCAAACCCATTTGCCGAACATCTCGGTCGGGCACGA
>Ga0180434_10003585_pt1 | contig 19685 bp, 13 predicted proteins | sample SS_ome_7_FD_132453 | JGI IMG/M metagenome (GOLD analysis project Ga0180434, IMG submission 132453) | Hypersaline lake sediment archaeal communities from the Salton Sea, California, USA - SS_1_D_2 metaG | ecosystem: Environmental > Aquatic > Non-marine Saline and Alkaline > Hypersaline >...
ATACGCTTCAAATCCTCAGTCAACGAGTCAATATCCTCTTCGAATGTTCGTTGCTTCCGGTCAAGTAAGGATGTGATATCCTCGAGGATGGTTTTCAGCAGATCTTCATCATCAGGGGCGATATTCTCCGCCGCCTCCAACTCCTGATGTACCGCCACCAGCTTTTTATGCAGATCATCGTTCGCCATGATTTTGCCTCATCGTCTTATTATTCCGGTGAATACACGCAGATATGCCGTGAAGACATATACCACATTTCAATCGATATAAGATGATGCATTGTGTATCGAATACAGTCAAGAATGGGATCGCGGGCCGGTGTGATCAGGAGGAATCCTTGATGGAGTTGATTGTATTTCTGGCGGATTCCTTATCAAGGATGAGTCTGAGGACTGACCGCATGTAATCGATTGCCGTGATGATCTCAGGAGCAGACAACATGTATATGACACCCGTACCCTCACGATGCGCTTTCACCAGTCCTCGTTCGCGCAGGATTTTCAGATGACGGGATACCGTTGGTTGGGGAAGATCGAGGGCGACGGCGAGTTCGGTCACTCGGTGGGGACCGGTTCGGAGTTCGTAGAGAAGAAGAATTCGTTTCGGATCTCCCAGCGCCTGACAGATTCTGTCATGGAGAAGACTGATTTCATTTTCCAGAATACTACTCACCTGAATTTTCCTTCGGTCGGCACCGGTGGCATGCAGTACTTTCGGTTTTCACCGACCACCATGCCGTTTCATATGAACAAGCCGACGTACATGGGTCATTACAAGCCGATGATTCATGAACGTGCCACACTGGTTCATGTTTTTCATCGGCTTTCGAAAGTAGCTACACAGAGAACAGGATACAAGTCCGTCCTGATCTATGAAGCACAATGTTATTATTCGTTTTTTGCGCGACGGATTATCTCGATCCGTGACCAGTTGTATGTTACTCCCGCGAGAACGGGTTGGCCGAGATGAATGGCGGCAAATGTGTTACATCTATTGGCTGTGTATACTCGACGGACCGCCTCCGGAAGAAATTCATGGTGTGATCGCATCAATGTTGTATGCCAGATATGCGGGGGGATGGGGAATCCCGCATACCGTTTCGTAATGAGGGGATTCCAGGCACTGTCCAGAATTTCATCAGCCATGATCCCCCGGAGATTGATTGAGTCTTCATCGGGAAAGCCCGCCAGCAAGAGGGCGTTCGATGTGGGCAGAAGACATACATCACGTACTACCCAGTTCAGGTATGGAGCATATCGATCGTATACATCGGTGACAATGGATAATTCATTCGGATAGTTCCCATCTGTATAGAGATGCGGGGATAAGGCAAGAAATGTCATATGAAGCCAAGAGGGATCAGGAACTTCAACCGTTGTATCGTTTCGGGCGATTTCCCGAAGTTCCGTTAACAGAGAGGAGAGGACCTGACACGGTTCGAAATACTGCCCCATGGCAATGGCCAACAGGGAACGATCATATGGGAAATCAACAGGATTTCCCTCAGATGGGTGGGAGCGCCATTTCTCGAGTGCTTCCGCCTCCATCCGTCGATATTCGGAACGTATTCGGTCTTCATGCATCGTGTGAATATGGATGAAATGTTTCCTTCTATGATATCGAGACGAGTACGGTTTTATGTACTGAATACAGAAATACTATGGCACCTCATTCTTCGCAATACATACACCCCACGGGTATGGTCAAGTCCGCCTCGAAATGAAGGCGTTCATGATACGCTCCGTGGCTGATATCAATTACCAGAATCTCGTACATGCCCGGAATCAACAGGCCAATTCATTATTCAAGATCATACGGGCATACCATCGGCACTATCAGAAGTCCCGGAGGATTTTCATCCGGTATATCGCAAGAATTCCGGCACTGGATCCGTAGCGGATTCAAGCCCCCAGGGATATCCGGAACGCGGGACACAAAAGACATCGATTGTTCGGGATATCTTACGGGGGACTTCCAGCCTTCGTTGCCATGATGTCCAGAATACGATCAGGTTCGTGTTCCACGATGATGGCATTCTTATCTGACGAATCTATGAAACCATAGGTGTTCATCTCATCGAGAAAATTCAGGAATACATCGAAGTAACCGTTCACGTTAAGAATCCCACACGGTTTGTGGTGTACACCTAACTGCGCCAGGGTGATAACTTCAGTGAATTCGTCCAGGGTTCCGAATCCACCCGGAAGTGCAAGAAAGGCATCTGATAAACTCAGCATTCGACGCTTACGTTCCTGTATGGAATCAACCAGCTCCAATCGGGATATATTCGGGTGTGCACGTCGGGGAGCCCATGCTCGAGGCATAACACCTACCACACGTCCACCCGAATCGATTGCTCCATCTGCCAGTGCCTTCATGAGACCCGTACCCGCGCCTCCGAAAACGAGCTCTAAATTCCTTTTCCCCAGAGCACTCCCCATGTTCATCGCCGATATGAAAAACAACTGTGGAACTGATCTACTCGAGCCGCAGAAAACGCAGACGGATTTCATTCGAATTTCTTCTCGACGAATTTTCTGGCAAATGCATCCAGGTCCCCGGCCGAAAGGAAGAGAACCGTCATGGGTGATTTGATGGTTGAATGGAGTATCTCCTCCAGCATTTCGTAGGTCTTCGCATAGCGTGCCGTTTTTCCAAGTGAATTCAGAGAATCCGTAACGAGTTCTCCGGTGATCCCCGGTATCTCTTTCTCTCGAGCCGGGTAGACTGCCGTTACCACGATATGATCGGATTCAATGAGAGAGGTCGCGAAATCAGAATACAAGGCAGCTGTTCGTGAGAAAAGATGAGGCTGGAATACGGTAAGTATCGGACGATCCAGTGCTTGAGCCGTTTCTAGAACAGCTTTAATCTCCGTCGGGTGATGGGCGTAGTCAGAATAGAACTCCATGTCATCGTTTCCTCCCAGGCGCTCAAATCTGCGTCCGAGGCCTTTGTAGTCGGAAAACGATCGCGCGATTTCTTCGATTGATAACCCGGCAAGATACGCGGCGCCCGAGGAAAGGATCGCATTCATGAGATTGTGTGTCCCCGCAAGAGGAAGTTCGATATCGAATTGCCTATTAAATAATGAAATTATAGCATGAATTGTCTTATTTTCGCCTTTTGTGATTACTCCGGAACAGTCATTTCCGGCATTGAATCCACATCTCAACGTTGATCCCCTGAGAAGCCGAGTCGATATGCCGCCGGGATTTTCTGTCCAGAGAACCGCTCCAGTACGCGTTGTGGCTCGCTGAGCGAAACGCAGAAAAGAAGCGAAAAGTCGCTCCATTGTTCCGTATACATCAAGATGTTCGGACTCAACATTGGTGATTACCGCAATAGCAGGACAGACACGTTCCAGAGTTCGATCGAATTCATCGGTTTCGAGGACAACATACGATCCGGATCCATAGTATCCACCGGTCCCGGTTTCCCGTAACACTGCTCCGATGATGAATCCGGGATCGTGTCGTGCGGATGCGAGAAGATGCGCTGTCATGGCGGAGACAGTGCTTTTTCCATGACTTCCGGCGATACAAATGGCATTTCTCTCCCGCGATATGCGCGCCAAAGCCAGGGAACGTGGTATCGCCTTAATGCCCATTTCCCGTGCCGCGACAAGCTCCGGATGAGATCGCGGAATCGCAGCACTGTATACGACGCTTCTTATGTCCTTTGATATATGCAATGGATCATGGCCGGTACTTGTTTTAATGTCGGATGTTACAAGCCTCTCCAAACGATGAGATGGCATTGCATCACATCCTGATACACTCAACCCTGCGCCGGCAAGATACTCCGCGAGTGAACTGACCCCAGCGCCGCCTATACCCAGAAGATGGACCGGTGAAGGCAAGGATGTCAACGCATCCCGCATGGCATGAGATCTATTCATTTACCTCTTCGGATGATTGTGAATATAAAAAATCAGGAAGATACATGTCGATGGGAACAGCTTTTGCCGGCTCCACGCACACCGTATCAAACACCGATCCTCGCATGGGATCGTAGCACCAGATAGCGTGACATGACGGGGGTATACCCGGAATTATGTATGCACCGGACGTGTCGGTTCTCGTCCAGCCGAAATGAGGCGTGACAATGATCCGTGCCAATACGCTGTCCGGATCCAGTTCGGCATTATGAAACGTGATTATTCCTTCTCTTGAAAGACGTTTTATGACTTCGAGGCTGGGCAACGGCAAAGCTATATTGAAGATTTCATCACCGGTTTTCGTCTTGGCAGATAACCGTATGGGCCGTGTACCCAGTGCGGTAATTTTCAGAGGTGAACCAGGCTGTGCCACCTGTATCTTCGGATTCACCGAACCAAAAGAAACCTCGATCTCAGCGGTTTGGGACGCAACCAAGGAATCGCGTTCGGATCGTTTCACAAGCACCACTACATCCTGCATCGGAATCCAACCGTTACTCAACGAATCATGAGATGTATACACAATACCGGTGACACCGCCGTCGATATCCGGGGAGGCGGCAAAGCAATCCAATACCGTCAACGTACTGGAACACATGAAAATAACGGCGAACAAGCCGATTCCGGTCTTGTATCTGTTTGTAACGGATTCGAAGACCGTAATCACTGTTCACCCCTTGGAATATAACCTAATGCTATGAGTTGATTACGTGTGGATTCGTCCAGGGCAACTGACGCGGCTGAAACACCTCGACCCCGGGAACGCCAGTTTGTGAGTTCCGCCAGTGCACGCGTTGCCCTGATATCCTTAAACGAAATATCCAGGGTTTCTCCCGGATCCTCCTCAATATCAAAGAAAAGTGTGTCTACACCCACAACGGAGTACGGAAGCCAGGAATGAATCAATTTCCACGACGATGTTCTGAGTGTAGCTGCCCGATTATCCGCATGTTGCGCTATGATGAAACTTCTGGCACCGGGCTTATCGTAGAGAATGGAAGGGCTGAAACTTACACCACCGTTCTCAATGGGTAGACTCGCTGCAACGAAATCAAGGAGGGTTGGTGCAAAATCAACAGCCGCGATAAAATCAGGAATCCGTTTCTCCCCGGGAATCAGGCCCGGGCAGTGAAGGATAAAGGGGATTCGAATCTGTTGATCGTACAGACCGATGTGATTAAAGAAAATCCCGTGCTCATGGAGTGACTCACCGTGATCCGAAGTTATCGCCACCAGAGTCTTGGACTCAAGAAATAAAGATTTAACATGGCGCAATAACCGCCCGATCTCCATATCGGTAAAAGCAATCTCGGCCCGATACATCGCCCGGGGATATTCCGGGTTTGAGATACCCCGCAGCCAGGAGATCCCCACAGGACCGAGATGAACGAGGTCATAGTCCGCCAGGGAATCGGCCAAACTCTCGTGTCCCGGTAAGGCAGGTCCCTCCGGGCAGAAGGACTGTGCGAAGGAATCGGGGGGATCGTAGAGCATGTGCGGGTCGAAGTAGTGTATCCAGAGAAAGAACGGTTCAGTACGATGCTGAGCTATCCAATCTCCCGCACGATCAGTTATTTCATTTGCTTTCCATTCACCGGCCGAAGGTGCGAAATAGTCATCGAAGCCCTGATCAAGGCCTGAGAATTCAGAAGCCAGATGGTGCACGCCGACAATGGCTCCGGTTGCATATCCCCGTTCGTTGAGAATTTCCGCCATGGTTCGAAACTGCGAAGGCAGCGGCGTACTAAGATCATATACACCGTGATCCCTTCCGTACAACCCGGTGAACATCGTAGCGAGAGAGGGATTGGTGACATTGAAATTCGAATACGCGTTCGAGAATAGAGTCCCCAGTGCGGCAAGATTATCCAGGTTCGGAGTATGAGCCGCGGTATCTCCGTAACAACCAAGAAAGTCCGCTCTGACGGCATCAAGTGTTATAAGGAGAATATTGCCGAGGGCGCGCGGACGTTCAGCAGATCGGATATGAACATTGCGCCACACGGTCCAGGAATGCGGAGAGTTATCATCAGGCGCTCCTGATGCCGAAAATATGAATTCCACATTCAAACCTTCAAACCGATCCAGATCGATGATCTCGGGAGCAACGCCGCGGCTTCCGGAATCGATATGCTTCATCCACAGAGTATCTGGTGAGATTCCCCGCGTGCGAATTGCCATGCATACCGTTACATCATGACGCGCGGGAAGCTCGAGTGTCTGTGGACGCCCGGCTTCAAAGAGGAGTTGGGATGACGGTGGAATCGTACACCGGGTGCGAAATTCGCCCGTACCGGTAATGACGATATTCCCGGCGTGTCCATCCGTAATAGTATTGGATTGTACATATACCGGTCTCTCTGAGAGAACAGACGGAATCAGATATTCCGAAATTTCATGATATCGGAAGCTGTCTGATGACCCTGCGCACTGAATCAGACAGAGGACAAGGACAATGTATCTGACATTTCTCATGGGTATGGATTCCTTCCGAACTTCTCCCGTATTTTTCTGAATACAGACTCCCGCAATCCCCGTATTCCTCCGCGTGTAAAATGGTAGCCGGCCCGTTCCTGATAGTACCGCAACCGCTTGAACATGCTCCGTTTGGCAAGCATGGCTTCGAGATTTCTGATGTGGACATCCTTGTCATATATGGCCCGATTGAGTGTCGCCACATCACTCATATCAGCATGCGAGAGATGGAGGCGAGTTTCAGATCGAAATGCGGGATTCTTGCAGAATTCGGCCAACGGATCAACAGCGGTTTCCCACGTAAGATGATTCCGAACGAGTTGAATTGCGTTATTCGAGCGTTGTTTTACCGTATCAGGACCCTGTAATACCTCCCGGATAGCCCGTCGGATTGCCTTACTATCACCGGGATCGATCGTCCACCCGGCATCATATTGGTTGATGAGATGAGCGAGGTCCGCATAATCATTGTACAGAACGGGTAAACCACACCATAGGTATTCCACAGTCCGCGTGGTGAATGCCAATTCCCGTTCAGGATTTTGAGTCATGATATCCATAGCTACGGTTGCCCGCGAATATGCCTCCAATAATCGATCATGCGTGACCATTCCATGTGATACGACCCGTTCCGAAGATTCCAATGTTTTGACGAGCGATTCAAATCGTGCGGTATCGAGGGGTATGAACGGGTGCCTTCCTCCATACAGATGAAGGTATCCCCGCCCGGCTCTCTCCAACTCCTCCACCAAAACTGTCAAAGAAGTACGGGGATCCTGCCAGGGGAGAAATACTCCCCCGTACACAAATATCGGTTCAGATTTCGGATCGTTGGCACGCGGGGGTAAATCAGGCGATACACATACCGGTACATGATGTATCATTGCATGATCATAGGGTACTCCCGCCATGAGAAGCCATGGGATGAAGTATGAACGTTGTCGGTCTCCTGCGCAGGAATAAAAATCAGCTCGAGAAATACAGGCGATCTTCGTTCTGATGTTCGTCTCGGTATCGAGATGTTTTTGAATGGTCCGTTCCAAAAGGTGGGGACCGTGAAAATCCAGAGCTATCGGGCGTGGACATTCCGAGAGTTGCTCAAGCAATGGCCACCCGCATGCAACAACTACCGATGCGCCGGTTTCGCTGACAAGTGAGGAAAGATTATTCTCATCCCACGCGAGATCGGCTATGTCCGATTCAACGTGCGGATATGCCCGAAGCGCTGCTTTCGGCATACTAAAGTGTACGGTGAATCCTTTACTTTTCAGACCTTGTCCCATGCCCCATGCCCGCAGACCGGCACCCGTGGTCGGAAGACCGGCAAGGGGCAGGATGTCGGGGCTTATCAGTAACACCGAGCCGCCATGGGCATTTGCCGACGTTCGCAAACCCGTACTGCGAATAAGTGATTCCTGAACGCGTGCATATGAACGGCCGGGATGAATCGGCTCAAAAGGTTTGCCGAATTGCCTCAGAATTTCCTGATCCGATACGGTCCGGTTTTGTTGAACAAAAGCGCGTTTTTCCTTCATCCGAGGGAGCAGTCTGACAAAGCCATCAACTGCCGCCAGATGAGCAGCGGCTTCCGGTTTGAGCCATATGGTGTCCTGAGGAGCCGATGGAGATGATAATATGAAACGCTCCTGGTGGATATCCGATCCCGATACCATGCGTAATCCCGAGAGTATGAGCGCAGATGAAAGAGTCCGTTCCATGAGACCGGATTCGTAATTTTTATACATGGATAACAGAGCATTCCTCTCCAGGAGATATCGTTTCTGACCCGTGGTCATTCGTGCGGACGTAGCGCCGTGATGGTGATATGTTACGGAATCAGGAATCCATCTGAGTGTATGGCCGAGTAACCACGCACGCCACCCGAAATCCACATCTTCATAATAGGCGAAAAAATCTTCGTCGAATCCTCCGATTTCCAGAAATCGATCGCGGCGTACAAGCATCGCACCGCCGTTCAGGAAGATAGGTGAACATGTCTCGTACCGTTCCGGTTCATGGATACGCCTGAAATCCCGTTGGAAGGCCCGGCCTTCGAAGTTGATATCTCCTCCGGCGAAATCCACCCGTTTGCCATCCCAGCTCAATACTTTACTTCCCGCGGCAATGCACTGCTCATCGGTTTCCAGGGTGTCCACCAACGGTTTGAGCCATGCCCGATCAACTTTCAGATCATTATTGAGAAACGCGACAAATGGTGACCGTGCTTTCATGGCGCCATGGTTACAGGCTGGAGCGAATCCCTTATTCACGTCAAACCGGATGATATCCATGGATGATTGTTGTGATACCCACGTTGGAGTTTCGTCACTCGAAGCATTGTCGACAACAATAATTTCCAGAAGGTTTTGAGGAAAATCCGAGTCGAGATATGTCGGGATACTTTGCTTCAGATATTTCAACCCATTATGCGAGGGAACGACAATGGTAACCAACGGTTGTTCCCGGCTCACGTTCGCGTCTCCGGGAAGAGGTCCATATGCATATGATCAATGATGATGCGATGAACCTCGGCATACGTTTCGTCACCTAGGAGGGGTGGTATATCCATATCACCGAATAGTGGAAACAGGTCATAATCTGGTTTCCGGCGCATGGCTTGGGTGATTTGTCGCTTCCTCATCCAGAAATCCCACTGATGCGCAAGATCCGCAACCGCCAGCAGCTGTGCACCCGAAAGACCGGATATAGCATAGTTTCCTTCAGCGGGAGCTTTCGGTGGAAGAGGATCCGGAGGCAGAAGTCCCTGGTAGTCAAACGCGGAGTACGATGCCATACGCTCATATAGTGCGAGTAACGAAGCGGAGAGTGCCGGCCAGAGATGATTGTCATCGTAGTTCTTCAGTACGGTACAGAGAGCGTTTCGTTCGTACAGACGCATGCGCGGAGGAAACGGTAAACGTCCCGCAGTCCCCTGGTGCCGGTGCATAACACGCGATTCCGGCACCAGAACGATACGATATCCCGCCATCCGCGCCCGCCATCCGAAATCCACGTCTTCGAAATATGCGAAAAAGTCTTCATCGAATCCGCCTAAGCGCAAGAATAACGATCTTCTGACAAGCATAGCACCGCCGCAGACGAACAGCGCATCTCTATTGTCAGGTGTAATCATCGAAACCGGCTTTCCCTGATTTGATTGATGAGCATGGCCGGAGAATGATACGACTCCGCCGTCAAAATCGATTTTTTCTCCGCTCCAGTCTGTGAGAATAGCTCCCGCGGCGACGATGGATTCATCTTCTTGAATAGCTTCTACCAATGGTTCGTACCATCCGTCGCATACACGGGTATCGTTGTTGAGAAGAGCCACGTATTCGCAATCATGGAGTCTCTCAACACCGAGGTTGTTGGGTTTTGCGAATCCCTGATTTGAATCGAATCGAAGGGTGTCGATCTTTTGGTTCCTTAACCACTCCTCCGTTCCATCGGACGAGGCATTGTCAATGACCAGGAGTTTCAGCGATACGGTGGATTCCCGCGTATTCTGTCTGAGCGCCGGGATGAATGATTTCAAATGGTCGAGGCCGTCATGAGTAACGGTGACTACCCCAAGTGTTGGTCGAGTCATGTCGTTTTTCGCGGACGGATGACTGTATACAACTTATATGGCAACGTTGACCTGACCTTATCACCCCATGCCTGGAGTTCGGCCACCTGGCGAACTCGGGATTCCAGTTCCGTACGCAGCCTGTCAATTTCCTGGCTTTGTACATTCGAGTGAGCTTCGTACTCCGCCAGCTTCTTCTGCAATTCATTCGATTTCTGCTCAAGATCATTGATCTTAGAGTCGCGTTTTCTTACAAGCCCCTCCCAGTACCTGAGCTGTTTGGCTACTTCATCGATAAGCTCTTTCTGTTGTGCGATCTGTCCCTCGAGGCCTTCTCTGAGTCGGTTGAAATCCTCTTCCTGGGCTTGCATTCGTTCGAGTCTTTTATCGCCTGTTTCCTTCCAATGATCACGATCGAGGATCAGTTTCGAGATTTCATCGTTGAGCTGTTCCGTCCTTTGCCGCTCATCACTCAGCGTCTTTTCGGCTTCAGCGAGTCTTTCGCGCTCATTTGCCGTTTCCTGACGAGCCCCTTCGATGGCGTCATCCAGGTGTGAAATCTTATCTTCGAGATTTTGTACGTGATCGCGCGTGAGTTCCAGTTCCTTCGCCTGTCTGTCCTGAACCACGGATGCCAGTGATAGCGGAGAGCGCCAATCAGGAGATCGTCGCGGCCGTTTTGCCCATTGAACAACTGATCGTGTTGTTGATTCCACGCTGAATCGAGTTGACGCATAGTTATATGCCTTGTTGGCTATCCGCGAAAGGTTCTCCGGATTCTCAACCGCCCACAGGATGTTCTGTGCCAGAGCTTCGGCGTCCCCCGGTTTAAACCCGAGCGCTCCCTTTGTCCGGTCCAGTTCCCTGCTCAATTCACAGAGTCTCGATGTGATTATGGGGATACGACATGATATCCAATCCATGAATCGTGTCTTTGAACCGAACCGTACTTCCATGAGGTTCCGGTCCGAGTTGACGGCGACGTCAGCCAGAGCGTAGTAGTCGCCCAGTGAACTGTAGGGAACCCAACCCTGAAGATGAAATCGTTTCTTGAAATCCGATCTGTCGACGAGGAGAGAGAAATGATTAAATGTCGAATTATCCTGTTCTCCCAGGTCTCCACCGGTTGCAACGAAATGGACATGTTCATTTCTGCTCATCGCTTTCTCGAGACCTAAAAACAGTGTATCGACGTCACACCAGGTATTGAATCCGCCTGACCAGAGAACAACAAACGCATCCTCCGGAACCAAGTCGCCGCGCAATGAAACCTTCTCAGGAATAATCACGGCTGGATCCAGAGCACAGGGGATAATATGTGTAATACGATAATAGGCGGTTCTGCGTGCCAGTCTACCAACGAAGAGGAGCTGGCCATCCAAAGCAGAGGCCTGGTTTCGACTCACGGCAGAGAACCGATCGGCCCGCTCGAGTATGGGAGCAAGCATGTCATAGTAGACCTGCATCACTCCATCATCACCGGTGAGTGCCGCCTTTGCCTGGCCCTCAGCCAGAGGATCGCCGAACAGATCGACCCAGAGAGGGGATTCTCCCGCGATCTGAACTGCCCTGAAACCCGGAAGCAAGGTGACCGCAACGATGGCTTTCGGCCTCCAATCAGCCAGCATATCGGGAAGAGCCGATCCGGTCATGAAATCCTCATCTGTCAATACCGTGTGGGGTATCGACTCGAGATCCGGAGGGAGAGGAAGATCTATGCAATCAGATGCCTGAGGATGAAGACGTATAGCCAGCGAAACCGAATGACCACCCCTCATGAGACCCCTGGCGAACTGGGCGGTCCTTTGCCCGGGAGCATGGATTCGATCGGTTTCCTGGCCTGGGAGAGGACCCATTCCAAGAACAACTACATTCACCTCGTCACCTCCTGAGGTGAGTACCGTGGTTTGACTCTCATTCGCTGCCACATCCAGCGTGGTAACTCGAGCATCATGAGCATATACGCGAGACGGGCGCCGCGACGAGCGTTAAGGGGCAATGGCGTTTGCCACCATTCCCGTTCAGCGGGAAAGAATGTCGAGGCCAGAGCTCTCCAAGTGAAATGCTTCGCAACGAACCGCAGACGGTTCACATGATACCGAAATGCATATTTCAGACTCTCTGTCCCCGATGTTTGGGCCTCGAAATGACGGGCGGTTATGTCCGGGACGACTATGGATGTGAAATCCCTGGCAGCCGCACGAAAACAGAAATCAGTCTCTTCAAAGTAGGCGGGGCTGAAGCGTACGTCAAAGCCGCCCAAATCATTGAAAAGATGCCGAGAGACCAGCAGGAATGCTCCGGTTATATAATCACACCTGATCGCCGGAGTAGATGGCAGCGCGGTGTCCAGTTCGCCGCGGGCTACATGTTCTGTCAGGCCATTGGCCAGCACCATGCCGCCCATATGTTGAAGCGTACGGCCTTCTGGTTCATAAATGCGTGCTCCGATTATTGAATTTGGATGTTTTCTTATCGCTCTCAGCACCGCGGGAATCGTCGTTTCATTGATGAAAAGGTCTTGATTTAGAAAAATGAGATACTTGCCGCGTGCATGTGATGCTCCACTGTTGCAGGCACGGGCGAATCCTTTTGCTCGCGAAAAGGTGATCAGTTCTATACGATCACCGAATATTCTTCGAAAATGTAATACTGATCCATCCCGGGAACCATTATCAACAACAATGATCTGATCAGCCTCGGATAAACTCTCCATCAGGGTGTGTATACACTGAAGTATCAATTCACCGCCATTATGCGACGGGATAACAATGGAGAAGACGGGTTCCGTGGTCATGGCCTTCGACCGGTTGAACGGTGAGGGAATTGATGATTGGAGAAATGATGAATGATGAATGCTGAATGATGAGTTATAAGAGCGGAGATGGGATTGAGGAGATGAGCAAATGCTGAAAGATGATTGAAGAATTGATGAATGATGAATGATGATTGATGAATTATAGGAGCGGAGATAGGGGCGAGGAGTGATTTGAGAGACAACGGGACAATCGAAATAGAAAGCGCTCTCATTGGCACAATACCTTTTCGTGCAGGGCTGATGAGAAAATTCTTACGCTGAGAACCATAACCGAGAACCGATAACTAAAAGCCGATAACCATTCATTTATGCTATTCTCCAGCAGGAAGACTGAAGCATATTCTGAAGCCCACGCGCATGCCGTGCCATCCCTGAGGAAGTGCTTGTCGGGATGCGGCTCTGCACTCATGAGCCATTGAAAGCCAGGAGCCGCCGCGGACGACTCGTAGTCTCGCCATGCCGGCCTCGAGATCCGAACACCATTCCGAGATACCCCCCGCCATATCCCTTACACCGTAGGGAGATACGTCCTCGGTAAAAACTCCTATGGGCTCCATGCCGGGTGGTCCCTTGCGGGAATCGCGCATTTTGCAAAGATGAGGATGAAATCCATTCCCCCAGGGATATACTCTCCCCTCTGTTCCACGTGCCGCTTTTTCCCATTCGATCTCCAGGGGAAGACGGTACGAACGGCGTTCCCGTGTGCCCAGCCATGTGCAGTATCTCATGGCGGCGTCCCAGCTGATCCCGACCACCGGTATCTCCAGCTCGAATCGACCGCGATACCTGACATTTGAATCCAAAGCGAGACGAGACGGGATCGGGAGAAACTCCTCACCGGATGTTTGCATTACGAGCTCATTACCTTCTTCATCCCGGGGGAGGAGATCCTCAATATCCTCCTCCTCCTTTGATGCGTGGTTGAGGAATTGGCAATACTGACGGAATGTTACCGGCATCCGTGACATAGCAAAATCCCCTACGTACCGTTTCTGTGGAACATCCGAACCAGGGGCACCCGGATCGCCGCCAAAACTGCATCTCCCGGCCGGGATATGAATGAAGTCTTCCCCTACCATGCTCTTGGGAAACATCGTTACCACGCTTTGCTCTCTTCTGCCGGTCCTGAGGTTGAGTGTAAGAAGAGCGGGTGCGTAGCGGTGTGATGTCAGAAGTGCGATATACGATCCCGCGGGTATATGGATGCCGGAGTAGGGCGTTCTGCCGTGTGTCGGTTCGCTGTCCGCTCTGAACACGGGCTCGCTTTCATCAAGGGGTTGCAGGAGAACGTCGGCTTCCGGTGTACAATCAACCATGAAATGAGCACCTTGCTTCAAACGTTTCGTTTGCTCCTCGTTGCCATATAAAAGCACCAATTCCCGATGGTACTGCGCTTCCGCCCAATTGGTCTCGTCCTCAGAAAACAGGAGAGCGCTCCAATGGAGTTCGGCGAGTAGACTCCGGATAGTGGGATTGTCCGGATCCCCTGCCAATGCGCGGTGGCATTCCACGACCGCGTCTTCCCATCGAAGACGCCGCTCTACTTTTCGTGATTCCAGTTCAATGGATAATTTCCATTTCCGTTCGGTTTCCGTTTCCAGAGAATCCGGGACGCCGTCCGGGTATTCCTGGATCTGTTCGTTGACGTTCCGGTATTCGCTCTCAGCGGCTCGGAAGGTTGCCAACGCCTGTACAGCCGCGTCTCCTTTCTCCTGCAGTTTCTTCTCCTGATCAATGAGGAACGCGCTCTCACTTTGCGTCAAGAGACCTGATTCCCGCAACGGAGACAGCAGCATAAATCGCGATCCGTCGAGATCGGTCCCGAACTCTTTTGCCGTGGCCATCTCAACATCGAGAAATTGTCGGAGTGCCTTCAGGCGGAGATATTCGGGTCCAAGAAGCTCAAGCAGAGCCCCCGCATACGAAGGGACGGGAACGGAGAGCGCCGGTCGCCCATCCCTGTACGTGATCGAAAACAATCGGAACGTTGCCATCTTTCTCAAGAAACCGGCTAAAGTTTCTTTCGGGAGTTGGTCACATGGTGGTTCATCCAGGGTCAATACACCGGATCCTGTTACAAGGGCTGACAAAATATCTCTGAGTGGCCCCTGCCAGCGGATTGCTATACGGCCCATGGTAGTTTGGAGATACTCCCGTCGCATGCTTCTCAGACTCCACCGGCTCGCGGCTTTTGACCCGTGTTTTGTTATCCATCTCAGCATAAGTTGCAGATCCCAGGGGAGCCACCCGTTACTCACCAACTCCGAGGCGATAGAATCGCTTTCCGCTTCATCCATTCCGCCTCGTTGTAACAACTCGGCGATCTGTTCCTGACTCGGGGTTGCCATGGTTGATATTCCAACATTCCGATACCCGTGAGCATGGAGTTTCGAACTCACGTTTGAAGTATCATGATCGGGTACGATAAACAGCAATCGGCAACCGGTCTTATCGATTCTTCCTTTCAATTCGCGGAGGAATTCCGAGTCATCCCACGGCGTGGTACCGTGAGGCCAGGATGCATGATCATCGACGATGATTACGCGACCTTCGCGACCGGGAGCTCCGGACGTTGCCGCGCCGGTAAGGATGCGATCCACGGGGTGATACCGAGGTATATAGAATGAGCTCCACCCGGCTTCGGACAATTGTGGTACAAGGCCGGTGAGAGCGAGGGTTGTCCGACCGGACACAGGCGGTCCGGCAAGAATTACAACGGTATGTTCCAGTATCTCTCGGAAAATTTTCCGGGAGATTACATTCGGTACAGGAGAGGTATCATGCTGCTTTCTCGTATATGGTCCCAGGCCTCGTGCAGGAGCCGGGGTACGGTCAATGGGTTCAATCCCATGCGTGATGACATGGAGAACATCTTCAAAAGGAAGGACGAGATTCGGTTGATGGGGATGGCGTCTCCTGAGCTGAGACCAGCCTGCCTGTTGATCCGAAAGAATGTGGGCGATGAAGAGTTCATCAGATAAATCATCCGGGGAGTCGGCAGGACCCACTACGAGCGCTTTGTTTTTATGTGCCGCCTCGAGGAATGAACAGGCATCTGATTCGGTGGGAACGATGAGTGCCATACCCGGTTGGGCATGTTCTCTGAAAATATGCGGAGCAACTATTCGGTATCCATGATTCCGTACCGTTCCAACAGCCGTATTGTTTTCACCCACCACGAATACGAAATCAGGATTCTGCTCAAGGAGAAGATCAGCCAATCGTTCATCACCGTCGCATCTGGTGATCATCAGTGCTGCTCTACCGCTCCACAGTTGGGCTAGAACCGCGGATGCCATACGAAATTGAAGCTGCCTGGCCGCTGATCTGGCTGACTGGAGAACGTCGAGAAACGTTGCAGGCCGGTTTCTGGGATCAGGGTGTATCATCGAATCAACGAGTCCGGCGAGAGCGGGAGCATGATCAAGCATACGTTCGACGCACGGAGGCGGCGGGTCTTTCCTCATGGTGATGAGGGATTCGACATCATTCGATTCGTGGGGAATATGACCCGTGAGGAGCTCATACAGTGAAGCACCCAGTGAATAGATCTCGCTTGGGAGGGTACAGGGATTGCCTGACAGTACTTCCGGAGCCATGTATGCCGGAGTACCGGATAGCGGCGATTCGTCAGAACCGATGAGAAACGTAGTTCCGAAATCCACCAGAGAGAGACCTCCGGTGCTCTTTTCCATGATATTCCCGGGTTTGATGTCTCCATGGAGGAGCCCTCTTGCCGCAGCTTCCTCAAGGGCGGGGCAGAGGCAATTCAGAATTAATAGGGCCTGTTGCGCTGAGCAAAGACCGTATTGTGATCCGTCAACGGCAAGAGATCTACCTTCAACGAGTTCCATGACGAGATATCGTACACCGTCCGGGGATCCTCCGATGTCGAAGACACGGGCAATGGACGGATGACTCACCATCCTGCTGAATTTGACTTCCCAGGCCGCACTTGCCGCGCTGTCCGGTGATCGGGTCAGAATCTTCACGGCCACATCAAGATCAAGCCTCATATCACGGGCTTTATAAACCGTACCATACGTTCCTTTCCCCAGGATGCGGTCCAACATGTACCGCCGGTCCAGGATCGATCCTTCCGAAAAGGAATCCGGTTTATTCATTCGGATCGTGTCACGGGAGTCGATATGTTCGTCTTTTTTCATCTGAGATTCGAACCTGTCATATAAACGTAATGATTATCTTCTTAGTCGCCGCAAAAAGGAATTGCCAATATACATCAACCAGTATGCCTGATGGTAGGGGAAATATTCGGTCAGGGGTGTGGATGTTCGAAGAACGAATGCAATGTTCGGCCATTTGGAGTAGTCTTGGGTAGCTGGCGAATACCCGGAATGTACTGTTTGTTCCAAATCGATATAACGCCCGTTCGCAGATGATGAAGGATAAAAGCGATGAGATGAATATACGAAAATCTATGTATGATAGAGTGACAGTTTTCTTTTCCTGAGTATGGCAAGATACTGTCTTAGTTTCGTGACATTTGGAAAAAGATATTGGAGTTGTGTGTCATCCGCTCGATCCTCTTGAATGGATACATAGATAGATTCGAGTCGGGCATGGTGTCTGGCAGCCCTATTTCTACCTTGAACCGAGGAACGGATACCGAGAAAAATAACAGATAAAAGGATACACGCTGTCACCATATTGAATAGTTTCAATTTGCGAGGGGTAATCTGATTTCCGCCGGAAACGTTAAAATATATTCCGGTCAGTATCAGAACAGATATCCAGAATAACGTTGAGATTGAGATATATCGGGATGAAAGCGCTTGTTCGGTTCCCATCTGAGCCCGCGCCAATCCCGTGGAGAAACCCGCACCTACGGCATATAGAGCAATTCCAATAACCGGGAGAACTCTTTCGAAGTACTTGCCGTGGTGTTTGATGGTAAGGGCGGTGAGAAGTAAGAATCCCAGAAGGCCGCAGGCGCCAGCGAGAACCGCACGTGATTGATTAAATGGAAAGAGCGGAGCGCCGATATATGTAAGTATGTATGCAAAGTATGCCCGCCATATACTTAAATCCGGTTCAAATAGGAATCGCTTCATACGATAAACGGGAAGTGTTTGTCGATAGCCCGAAAAGTAGACTGCGAGAAATATTAAGGCGATCAGAAGCCATAGAATGAATTGTCGATATTTCGATTTATTTGATGAATTATGACATGAAATAATTATCAGGCCAATGGGCCAGATCAGGTTTCCACTCCCAAACGAACAACCTGCGATCGCCCCAAATCCAATTGATGTCAGAAATGCGAAAGTGGATATTGTACTTTTCGACAAAATCAGTATGGCAGCGACCACCGAGAGATTACAGATGAAGATTTGAATTTGCCAACCCCAGAGCCAGTTCTCCCATTGATTCATCGAAAAGAACAGTATCGAAACAAGGGGAATAAGAATAAGACGGAGGTTGCTATGTAGTAGATCTCCTGTTGAAGTAATCAATCGCCAAATTATAGAAAAGGCACCCAAAGCCAAAATCAGGTTCAGAATTAATTCGGCGCGAATATCCCAGTCAGTTAATCGAGCGAGATGAACCATGATGAGTTTCGGGATCAGGAGTCGATGTTCGTTATGCTGAGTCCATAGGTCGCGTATACCCCCCGGGGGGGGGGTACATACGTTCGATCTGCGGAACCAGTGTCCATTGATCCTGATATGGAATATTCACAGCAAGAGCAAAAATCGACCATATTACCACTGCTAAGGGAATAACAGCAGCTACGATGATGACACAGAAATATCCATATTTGCCTGCTTTGAATCGATTTTTTATGACTCGGAAAAGATGTATATCTACATCCCCCAGAGATGACCGGTATGAACCGGTTTGCCCTGAAGTTTGAGATAATAGAAGAGCTGGCTTTTATGTGAGTTGAGGTGATCCACCATCTCCAGAAGCCAATCACCGAGCGGGCGTTCCACGGGAGCCCATGGAGCTTTGGCCATTTTGCCCGATAAATCGTTTTCCGAAACCGAATTCAGTATTTCCAATGCGATTTCCTTATCTTTCTGAATGGCTTCTTTTGCTTCATTCAGAGAATCGAATCCAGGAAGTTTCTCGGCGGGAGGGAGCATCTCCTCGGGAGGAATGCTGCTCGGATCGACACCTTCCGGGAATCCCCAGTCACCGGTAACGAAACCTTTCATTCCCGCGCCGCATGAGTTCGAGATGTGATGAAGAAGCTGGCCGGTTGTCATCCAGTTTTCGCCCGAGTCGGGTTTCCAGGTAAGCATGTCATCATCCACGAGATCCACGAGACCTTCCGTGGTTCGAAATGCGCCGTGTATGCGTTGTCTGAGAAGTTCGGAATAGGTCATGGTCCTCTCCCTCGCATGGTGAAAACTCGAAATGTATCCCCATAAACATGAATACCGTTGAGATGCCTTGTCAATGGGAAGATTGCCGGAGTAAGGGGATAGGGGGAGGGACGAGGACGTCCTGGCTAAAAGTTGAAGGTTTGAGATGCCGATCAAGGGACAGGAGACAAGATCACATAGTTTATCAATCCAAAATGTCGAGACCAATGGCCATTGACTTATGACCAATGACAACGACCTCTGGTCGTAAACCATTTACGCAAACGGAAGCTGCCAAACATCGAACTTCGAAGTTGGAATATTTGCGATTGCCGATCCCGCTACGCCCCAACTACGCCCGGGTGGCTTCGATGGGTAAACCTCGCAAGCGCTCTTGGCTACAAGGATCAAATTTGCGATTGAAAGAAAGATTTTTACTCTATATTCCTTCTTAGAGGGTAGGGTGGAGGGGAGACCTCCACCCCCCCGTTGTCGCCCGACGCAACCATCAGGGCGTCGTTGAGACAGCATGTGGAGTTACCACACTGGGCGACC
>Ga0180434_10003586_pt1 | contig 19683 bp, 10 predicted proteins | sample SS_ome_7_FD_132453 | JGI IMG/M metagenome (GOLD analysis project Ga0180434, IMG submission 132453) | Hypersaline lake sediment archaeal communities from the Salton Sea, California, USA - SS_1_D_2 metaG | ecosystem: Environmental > Aquatic > Non-marine Saline and Alkaline > Hypersaline >...
ATATTAGGTGTTTTGTCGGTAGGAGCCTGATTTGGGTACAACACGGGATTGAACCAGTAGGCATCGGAGATGAATTGCGAGGCCACCGGTTTGTCTGAGACCAGCCGGGTTCTGAGTTCGACCCGTACTTCCCGTCCGGCGTAAGCTTCGAGATCAATGGTTTCGCGAAGGCGGTATTTCCGTTTATCCGACGGCTCTATACGAGCGGAAAAGATGTCTTTTCCCTCACCTGCATCCTGAAGCCGAATCGAGAATTCGACAGGGAATCTGGTCGAGCCCGGCAGGGAACGCAACAATCCGTAGCCGAATTCCAAAAGGGCTTTTTCCGGGATTTCAAGATCATATGCCAACAGGGTGGAGGTGGGAGCGAACAGAACATTGCATGAGTTGTTCTCCAGGGAGATCTTTTTTTTCAGATTGAATGGATTTTCTCCCGCACTGCGAGGGCCGATCAGAATCCTGTGGTCCTGATTCAATCGATGCAATTGGAAAAGACGGTGCTTAAAAGTTTGTCTTTCAGCTCCGGAGTCCGATATCGTTTTGGATTCGGAGAAAAAGGGTTCTTCGATATACGTGACGGAATAGGATCCGTATTCAGGAAGGATATTTATCTTGCCGGTTCGATACAACAATAGAAAATCGCTGTAGCTTTTGATTTTAATGGATTGGATGGTGAGATGGATATTTTTAGCCGTCTGAGGGGGTGTTTCCGGCGCGAGCAATATTCTGAGAGTGTGCCGGCCGGCGTGGGCGAATCCTTTTACGTTGTAGTCACGGATTTTTTTTAGCGTGATCTCCCCAACTCTCGTCTCGTCCAGAAAAATTTCAAGACGGGGAGGAGATACCGATTTGCGGCGGTTCCATGCCTTGATGAATACGATAAAACGGCCTTCGGGAAGCAGACAGTCATGTTCGAGGATGGGTTTTTTTAAAGGAAGATGAGGAGATTTGATAATCTGATTGATAACGAACGTCTCTTCTCCTTTCATCCAGCGCCAGCTCTCCGCGGATGTCGCCAATTCATCTTTATAGGGAAGGAGTTTTCCGGCTTTGTAAAACCGGCAGAATTGAGGTTTGAGCGATGAATCTATATCAAGGATGGGACTGGGCGTGGAAAATCCCCAAATCCGCTGGTTACCCCCCCCGAAAATATAAGTGAGATCCACCGGGGCTTCAATAAAGGTCTCCCGGGAGGATTTGAAATGTTGCCCCAGGGTTTGGAACGGGGTTTCCATGATATTGGCCGCGGTCGTGATATCGAGCAGGCGGATAGTGGAAGGGGCTTTCTCGGTTTTTCGGCAGGCGGTGAATCCTAATAGAAAGATAACGATCGTTACAAAAACTTTCAGATATTGTGATGATAAACCATTTTTGAAATGTGTTTTCATATTGTGTTTGATTATAGCGGGGAATACACTTCACCTCAACGATCAATTGCTCCCTTGCTCCAAGATAAGAGGGAGTGTCATCGGAAATGTGGATTTGGAGACGGATTATTGGATATAGCCCAGGGCTCGCAGCCGGTTGATCAGATCCTGATCGAGATCCAGGGAAGCGCCCCGATGGAGGCGTGCGGTTTCGTCCACCTGAAGATATTCACGGACCAATTTCATGAGCTCCCGAGAGGCTTGAGGATCGATATCGGCCAGGTTTTGCTTTTCCTGCGGATCCGAGACAAAGTCATAGAGCTCCCTTTCCGCGGGAGGATCGGGCGCTCCGATTTCTTTTCTATGTACACCCTGATTGAAGATCATCTTTTTATTTTCCCGGATAACGGAAACGCGGGCCGGCTCATGGTCCCCAAGGACATCCGCAAAACAGATCCGGGCCGGATCACGCCGACCGCGGATAAGCGGAGCCAGATCCCGACCGTCTTTTTCCCAACCGGAAGGATTATGCCTCAGTTCGCCCAGAATGGTGGGCATGATGTCGGTGATACGGACATTATCCACGATCCTCATGCCGGCGTGGCGGGATCGCGGATACTTGATCATAAGGGGGATATGAGTCAATTCATTGTAGAGTTGGATTTCATGGAGCCACATGCCGTGCTCGTAAAAAGCTTCGCCATGATCGGCCGTGAGAATGATCATGGTGTTGTCATAGAGGCCGAGCCGGTGCAGGCCGTCAAGCAGCGGACCGAAAAACACCTCATCGGTATAGCGGATTTCTCCATCATAAAGAGCGATGATGTTTTCCTGCTTTTCCTTGCTCAGCGGGATAAACTTGTGCGGATGGGAACCGGCCCGCTGTTTCAAGTAGCCGGAGAGTTTGAGCCGATCCCAAATGTGGTCTTCGTTGAGGAAAAGGCCTCCCAGAGGGCTTTCGTTCCAGTAGGGCGCATGGATTTGATAGGTGTGCAGAAAGAGAAAAAAACGGTTGCCCCGGTTATGGCTGATCCAGTTCAGACTTTGGTTCAGCAGTTTATCCGGAGTGTCGCGTTCCAGCAGCCTGCCGGTGTTTTCCTGATAAAGGTCGAATCCGCGGTTGAATCCGAATATCCCCGAGACCTGGCCTCCTCCGGTAAAAGCCGCGGTGGCGTATCCGCGGGTACTCATAAATTCGGCGAGTGTGGGGATTTCAGGATGAAGGCGGCGGCCGGTTCGAATCTGATGGTGGTGGGAATTAAGGCCCGTCATGAGCGACATGTGGGCGCACAATGTGGCCGGCGCTGTGCTGAAAGCTCGTGAAAAGAAAACGCTTTCTTTTTGGAATGCGTCGATATGCGGGCTGGTATTTCGCGAGTAGCCGTAACTTCCGAGGTGGTCCGCCCTCAGGGTGTCAAGCGATATGAGAATGACATTCGGAGCCGGATCATCATCCTGTTTCACCGGAGAGATGACGGGATTGATCCAGAAGGCGGAGTGAAGCGCTCTGGGCCGGGAACGATTGTGAATCCAGCCGCTGGTTTTAAAAAGCAGGCGGATTTTTTTATCGGCAAAATCGGCCAGATCTATTTTTTGATGCAGTTTTACGTGCGGCTGTTTGGGGGAGGCGGAAGTCAGCTTTTTTGAAAAAATCCGATGGGCTTGTCCGTCGTGCTCGAGTTCGATCTCATAAGCTACCGAATGGTTTTCCCTCAAGGTGGATTCCAGGAGTCCCCAGCCGAAGTGGAGACGGCTGTTTTCCGGAACCGTCAGTTCCCAACTCAGCGTCGTGGGAGTCGGGGCAAAATAAACGTTGAGGGCTTTATCCGCTACCTGAAGTTTCTTCTTCAGCTTGTACGGATTCGGGCCCATACCGCTTCCCCGAAGTCCGGTGTGCTGCTCCAGGTTGAATCTGTGGAGGTCGTAAAGTTTTCTGCGATAAGGCGCGTTGGCGGATTTATTAGGGGGAGTCCACGGTGAGAAAGGCTCACGGATATAATCAATGGAAAAACTCCCCGGGATGGGAGAAGGCATTCCCGTCGGCAGATACAAAAGCAGCAGGTCCTGATCGGATTTGATGAAAAGTGTCCAGTTGATGTTATTTTCAGAGGCGAGTGAAGCCGGTGCGGTTTCCAGCGACTGAAGGCGCACAAGATGTTTTCCTGAAGAGGCCGTTCCGGTGATGATGTTTTGTTTTGCATCTCCCAGCCTGATGGTCCCAAGAAGGTCATCATCCAGAAGGACGTTGATCCGAATGGCGGTTGAATCCTTGAAGCCGTGCTGATAATCGAGGCGGATGCGGAAAGGCCCGGAGGGGAGGATGACTTCGGTGGAAAAGAAAGCACCTTCCGAATCGAAGAGCTTCGGATCCAAGCGACGATTGAGTTTATATTGAGCTTCTCCGCGAATACAGCGCCAGCCCTCATTTTGGGATCCGGGATCACCGAGGTAGGGGAACGGCTCGCCGTCCCGTGAAACGAACATATAGGGGGGAGGCTGTGTTTCGTCGAAAGCCAGGACGGGGAAAGGAGTTTCGATCCCCCAGACCCGGAATCGGTCGGAACCGAACAGACGTGTGAGATCCGTCCAACCCGCTTTCAGGATATGAGTTTGGGTCTCAAATCTTTTGGTGAAATCCATCAGAGGCGTAGTGATGACTGAAATCCTTGCGTCCGGATCCAGGAGCCGATGAACCGGGGGTTGGTAGGCTGCGCGACGGCACCCCCCTACAATCCACAGCAGAATCCCCATGAAAATGCATATAGGAAGTTTCTTTCGCTCCATTATTTTCATAGGTGCACGATGCATATATAATTATATCTCCTTGCAGGGCGGCAATCAAACCGATACTGAGAAATATGGAGATCCAGCCTCTCTATGAAAGTGATTTTGCTTTTCCAAAATGATTCTCCCCGCTATAATGGTCCTGACATGATGACGTCCGCTGTTCCCGTATCCTCAAATCCGAATCCGGAAACGGCGAAAGCGGATCGGCCTTCAGGTTTAAAAGCCGATGCCGGTCGATGGGGTTGGATTCTGATCCCCTCCCTGCTCCTGGCCGGACTGGCGGCGTGGATCTATTTTGCGGACTGCAATGCGTTCTATTTTTTCCTGGCAAACCGCTCACTGCGTTTTCTGGGAGACCGATTCTGGTCGTTGGTCACTCTCTGGGGAGACGGATTGTTCGCGTTTGCGGTATTGGTATTCTTTTTTCGCAGAAAGCCCCGGCTGGTTTGGGCCTTCGTGTTCGCCACCCTGTTGTTCCTGATTTTCGGGCACGGCCTTAAAAATCTGCTGGCCGTCGCTCGTCCCCCCGCGATCATCCCCGCGGACAGATTTCATTTGATCGGACCGGCCTGGAAAACGAATTCATTCCCTTCCGGTCATTCCGCGATGGCCTTTATCCTGGCGGGTTCATTTTTTATGACCGTTCGCCGGTTCTGGGGCCGGATCATCCTGATCGGATTGGCTTCACTGGTTGCGCTCTCCCGGGTGGTGGTGGGCGTGCACTGGCCGCTGGATGTCGCGGCCGGAGCCCTTCTGGGTTGGTGGTTGGCCTGGATCGGCATCGCTCTCGCGGAACGTTGGCGCTGGTGTGCGGCTTTGGCGGCCCGCAAGGTGTTGGGCGTTTTCCTTGTGCTTGCGAGCGTGATGCTTCTCGGTTTCCACGATACCGGCTATACGCATCTGCTTACGATCCAGCGGATTATGGCGGGGATTCTGCTGGCGGTCGGCGCCCTTGAACTGCCGGCCCTTTTCGGGATCAAGCTTCCTGTGAAGTTTGGGGCTGATTCAGAAGCGTCGCGTCGTCGGCAGGATTGATTTCGCCCTTGTCGGTACCCGCTTCGCGATAACGTTGTGAAAAACCGTCGAAGCCAGATGAGATTCCTCGTCTCTGAACCCAGCCTATTTTTATTGAGAGAAAGTTTCGTTTGGGCGATAAGAGATGATGTCAGACAGGCGGCAAGCAGTAAGCTGACTTGCAATATCGCGATTCTTCGCATGGCCGTTCCTCCCCGGCTGGATTATTTAACTAATTATCCATATGCAGAGCGGAAGGTTTGGTTTTTAAGGATATTTTTGTTCTCAGTGTAACCATTTTGAGTTCGGTGGGTTTATATGAATAGATATGTTTTATAAATATTGAAAGATATGGAGAAGGGATTTTCATGAAAAACCTCACACGCAAAGAAGAAATGGTGATGTTGGCTGTCCTCAATCTGGGGAAGAATGCTTATTTGGTGGCGATCACCGATTACCTTTCAAGGATCACTGGAAAAGAGATCGGGATCACCTCCATTCACCTTCCGTTGAGTCGGCTTGAGCAGCTGGGCTGGATCACCGCCGCAATGGGGGAGGCCACTGCCGTGAGGGGGGGGAGGAGAAAAAAAATCTATTCGATCACTCCCGATGGATTTTTAGTACTGGAAGATTTCAAGAAAATATCGGACCGCATATGGGAAAAATATGCCGGAGGCCGAAAAAAGTCATCCGTCTGAGAGCAGTCCGTGAAGAAGAGAAATCACCCCCCGGTTTTTTTTGAGGCGGTTCTGCGGAGTATGAGCTTCCATGATGATCAAGAATCGTTGGTCGGTGATTTTGCTGAATATTACCACCGGATCGCTGATCGCCGAGGGGAGCCGGCCGCCTTAGCGTGGTATTCACTGGCGTTGCTTAAGCTTATTCCATCCTATCTATATTTTCAGATCACCTGGGGGATTGAAATGATGAGAAGCACTCTCAAGATTACACTGCGTTTTATAAACCGGAATAAAGGTTTTTCCTTTATCAATATAAGCGGCCTGGCGGTCGGGCTGGCCTGCAGTTTTTTGATCTTTCTCTGGGTCCATAATGAGTTCAGTTATGACAGGTTTCATGAAAACGCCGACCGGTTGCATCGGGTCCTGCTTGAATCCCCGGGGATTGATGGTCTCAGCGCATATGGGCCGGGCCCGATGGCTGCCGCCCTGAAAAACTCCGTGCCTGAAATCCGGGAGGTGACACGGTTATTCGGCAGTGTTCCGGCACCGGTCCGATATGATGAAAGGCTTTTTACCAGCCGTGTCATGGGTGTCGATCCCGCCTTCTTTCACATGTTTACATTTCCTGTAATTCAAGGAGACGTGGGGAACCCCCTACCTGATCCTCAATCCATGGTCCTGACCAAAAAGACGGCCTTGAGGCTCTTCGGTACAGAAGATCCCGTGGGCAAAACCGTCGGTTTAGAATGGTGGGGACCTTGGCATGATTTTCATATCACCGCCGTTATCGACGATATCCCCTCCAACTCCGATATCCAAGCGGATCTCTTTCTTCCCTTCACATTCGTCACTCTCTCCGGAATGGACATCGAGAGCTGGAACGTCTCTGGCTATAAGACTTATGTGCGGCTTGAAAGAAAAACGGCTTTCGCCACCGTCAACGCCAAGATTTCCGGTTTAATGGAGGGATATTATGTGGAGAATGCCCCGGTGCTCAGCTTGTATCCTCTGATTCGAATCCATCTCCACAACCCGGATGGCGGAGGTCCGATCGTTTATGTGTATGTTTTTATTTTTATCGGGTGCTTGATCCTGGGAGCGGCCTGTATCAACTTCATCAATCTCAGCACATCGCGTGCGGTGAAGCGGGCTCGTGAAGTGGGGCTGCGTAAGGTCGTCGGGTCCACCCGGTCCCAGCTCATCCGGCAGTTCATGGGCGAATCCCTTATCATGACATTTCTGGCCTTCGGAACGGCTCTGGGTATGGCGGCACTGGCCCTTCCGGCTTTGAACCGGATGCTCGAAACCGAATTGGCCGTAAAAGCTTCGGGAATTCATATCCTGGGCTATCTGTCCATCGTCCTTATCACGGCATTCTTTGCAGGGCTTTATCCCGCTTTTTTCCTCGCTTCATATCGGCCGGCTCTTGTCTTGCGGGGGAGCGGACGTATGCTGAGCCGTGGAACCGGTTTTCGACGACCCCTTATGATCGCTCAGTTTGTCATCTCAATATTTCTGATTATTTCCACTCTGATCATTTACCGCCAGATCACATTCATGCGCGGTCGGGACTTGGGGATCAACCGGGATTGTGTGATCAACATGGAACTGAGAGGCGGGCTGAGGGGGAATTATTCCTCGATCCGAAACACCCTCCTCGAGCATCCTTCAATTCAGGCTATTTCAACCACTAACGGATCCTTCACCAAACGTTTCGCCATCAACCTCGCCGATTGGGAGGGCAAGGACCCGGATCTCCGGTTGGTCACGGCCATCCACGCCGTGGATTACGATTATGAAAAGATCTTCGATATCCAAATGACGCAAGGTCGCTATTTCACCCGGGATTTTCCTACCGATGCCTCTGACGGTATCGTGGTGAACGAAACGGCCGTCCGAGCCATGGGTCTTCAGGATCCAATCGATAAACGCGTGACCGTGCCTCTCCCGTTTGACTCACTCAAGGAGCGCAGGATCATCGGTGTGGTAAAAGATTATCACTTCCGTTCCCTTCACGAAAACATCGAGCCCCTCGTCCTGGTTTTGACCCCTTCCTGGTACACCGACCTCTACATCCGCATTCACCCGGAGGGGCTCCCCCGGACCTTAAGTTTTATTGAAAAAACCATTGGGGAGATGGCTCCCGATTTTCCCTTTACTTATACGTTTCTTGATACTCAGATCGATCGTTTGTACCAGGTGGAAATGAAGGTGGGTACTCTGGTGAAAATCGGAATGGGAATCGCTCTGTTCATAGCCTGTTTAGGACTGCTGGGGCTGGCTTCTTTTACGGCTGCTCAGAGGATCAGGGAGATTGGGATCCGAAAAGTTTTGGGAGCTTCCACGGCGGAGATCCTTTTGCTTCTCAACCGGAAGTTTGTCCTTTGGGTCGCAGTGGCAAATCTGATCGCCTGGCCTCTGGCCTATATGGCCATGAAAAGCTGGCTTCAAGCGTTTGCCTACAGGGTGGAAATGCCGGTCGGATTGTTTGCGGCCGCGGGATTAGGGATTCTGGGATTGGCAATGCTCATTGCTTCCATACAAACGATACGTGCAGCCGCGTCCGATCCCGCAAAATCCCTTCGTCAAGAATGAATCCTTTGAGGGTGCTCATGTTCCGGTGGAAGCTCCTTTCCCTCCCCGGGAAATCCCCATGAAGTCATGCCTTTGCCTAAACTCTTGAGAGGTTTTATTCGTAGAATGGATTAAGGATAACGATGATATTTTATGGAAAGACGGAACTCGGGGTAGGAACTTTCGTATTATATAGTGAAATTGTTTCCTTAATTATTTTCATGTCTGATACTTTCGGAGGAAATCATGGTTAAGAGGATTTGGGCCGTTTCTCTATCTCTGCTTTTCATCTGCGCCGGCTTTGCGCGGGGACAGAAATTTTCCCGAACGGAAGCCATGGAACATGTGAGGTACCTGGCGGAAACCATCGGTCCTCGCCCTATGGGCTCGCTGCAGGAAAAAGCGGCGCTGGAGTATGCCGCGGTCATGCTGAGTCAATACGGCTGCCGTGTGGAATGGCAGCCCGTAAAACAGTCCAAATCCCAGAATACCGACAGCGCCAATGTCATCGGGCTTTTCCCCGGCCGCAGCGAACGCGCAATCGTGATCGGCGCTCATATCGACTCCGCCGGTCCCGAGATTCCCGGTGCCAACGATGATGGTTCCGGTGTGGCCGTGCTGCTGGAACTGGCCCGCGTCCTTTGCCAAAAGAAGCACGAATCCACGCTGATATTCGTGCCGTTCTGCGGAGAAGAATCCGGACTGGTCGGCTCCCACTATTTTGCGGAAACATATCCGCTTGATAACATCGCTCTTATGCTTCAGCTCGACATGTGCGATGGGGATGGGCCGCTCATGATCTGGACCGACATCCCGGAGCATCAAACTCCCCGTTGGCTGGTGAAAGCCAGCATCGACGCTTATCATGATCTCGGGTACCGAAACATCGATTATCCCACCCATTTTCAGAGCCTGAACAATTCCTTCATGGGCGCCGGTTCGGACCACCAGCCCTTCATGCAGAAGGGGATTCCCGCCATCGCCTTCGTCAGCGACATAAGGGCGCCGATCCACATCCGAAATGACGATGTGGCCCATTTCAAACCCGCCGGGCTGGACCGAAGCGGCCGGCTCATCCTGGAGCTGGTCAAAAGGTTCGACCGGGAGCAACCCTCCACAGTCGAGGACCATTACATGCTCTGGCTCATCGGTGAACGCCCGGTCTTTATTTCTCCCGCGCTTCTGGTCGTTTTTCTCCTTATCAGCATGTCTGCCGCTTTAATCGTCCTCGTTGTTTTAGCGCGGAAGCGCCGCCGTTTCACTGAGGACAAATCCATCCGTCTCACCTGGCCCAAACTGGCGGTTTTGCTGCTGCTTATAGTGGTCACCGCCGTCGCCTCTCTGTGGACGGCGCAGTTGGTAAAAGGGCAGCGCATTCCCTGGCACGCACATCCGGGGGCGCAGGTGGTCTTTGTGATCCCGTTTGCGCTCTTGGGGATCTGGCTTGCGCTTCAGGTCACCCGAAAATGGAAGCTGCGCAAGAATCCCTATTTCTATATGGTACGATCATCGATCTATTTTGTCGTTCTGATTTCGGCTCTTTGGCTGCTGAGCGGCCCGAGGCTGGCTCTGTATCCCGCGGCGGGGTTGCTGTTGATCAGTCTGGCGTGTCTGGTCCCCTGGGGATGGCTCAAAGGTCTGCTGTGGATCCTGTCGCCTATCATGATGTTCCGGCTGGTGATGCTCCCGCAGTATTATGAGTTCGCGTTCCGTAGTCTGCCTAACATGTTCGAGTCGTTGAACACTGCACTGATGTCCGCTATTCCTTTTGCCGCGTTGATTCTCATCTCTTTTGTCTGGATGATGCCTTTTCTGTTGGGGTTCGGGGCGGTTTACCGTAGCGCCCGGGGAGATCTTTACGGACTTAAGCGCTTCCGCCATCCCGCTGTTTCCTTGGTGATGTTGGCGTTGATCATCGGAGGGAGTGCATGGATCGCTTCCGTACCCAGTTATGATTCCACCTGGGAGCAGGTCGTCCATGTCACTCAGGAGAGCGACATCCAAGGCAAAACATCGATCATTTTCAGCAGCGGGGATTACCTGAAAGGCGTTTCAGCCGATATCGCAGGCCGACGGGAAGTGCCGGGGGAACGGGAATCCCGCTATGTGTTTGACGAAGTGCTGGATATGGACTGGCTCCATGATGACATCTCCGTAGAGGTTGAAAACGCAGGTGATGAGAAGCTTGTGCTCATCAAAACCGCGCTGGTATTTGAGGAACAGCCGTTTACGGTCTCGCTCCGCTTGGATTCGGAAGCTGAAATATCGGTTGAAGACTGCAGCGTTCATCATGTGCTTCGCCGCAAAGCTCATCAGGTAAACCTATCCTGGTACAGCTTTCCGGCGAGAACCCTGAAACCCGAGCTGACCCTGCGTTTGCCGGCCGATGCCGGACTCAAAGCCGTTGTCAGAGCGACTTTTTGCACAACTCCGCTGGATATCGTATGTTCAGGAGGGAATATGCACTTCATCCATCGGGCGCGGATCCTTCATGAACATCCGCTGCTTCCGTAATGAAAATTATTTATACCATTTTTTTATCGCATCCACGGAGGCGGCGATCACCGGATAGGCGATGGGAGAAGCCGTCAGTAGGGGATGGGTTCCGATCTGAAGGTTATCGATGTCCATGTCCGTCATTTTATTGAGGATCATGACGGAAAACATGTTCACCAATTCACCGACCGAATCGCCGCCGTACATTTGAGCGCCGAGCAAGGTATGAGAGTAGCGTGAGAACACAAGTTTAAGGTGGATTTGCGAGGTGTTAGGGAGTTTTCCGGGATGCCTGTCGACGGTGGTCGATTCTCCGATCATGTAATTCATGTTCATGGAGCGAGCCTTGTTTTCCGTCAGCCCGCTGGCGCCGAATGCCGTGCCGCCGATTTTTGTCGAAAAGGATCCCAGCACGCCCTGAAATTTTCGCATGACTTTGATTTGATAGAGATTGGAGCCAACCAGGCGGCCTTCCGCCATGGCGGTGGAAGCCAGCATGATATTGGAAAATTCTCCGGTGAAGAAATCATATTTGGCGGCGCAGTCGCCGATGGCGAAAATGTCTTTGTCGAAAGTACGCAGGTAGTCATTGACCCAGATGCCGTGATGAGGATGAACCGCGAGTCCCATTTTGCTCGCCAGGGAAAGCGACGGTTTGGCTCCTACCGATACGATCAATACTTCCGCCGGAATCTCTTTGCCGTCATCGAGTTGAACGGCTTTGACTGAGTCGCCGCCGAGAACTTTCATGACCCTTTTTCCGGTTAGGATCTTTGCTCCCGAGTTTTCCAGGATATCTTTGGCCTTGGCTCCGAATTCTTCGTCCATGGTGGTGGCGAGCAGTCCGTCGAGCATCTCTACCAGGGTGACATTTTTACCGGCCTTGGTGAATTCATCCGCCATTTCCACGCCGATATAGCCGCCTCCGATGATAACGATGTTTTCAGATTCTTGAGCCTCTTTTTTAAGGGCCGTCAGGTAGTCGAGATCTTTTTTGACTACGTAAACGCCGTGTTTGTCGATACCGGGGATCGGGGGAAGGAGGGGACGTGCACCGACGGCAAAAACCAGTTTGTCGTACCCGACGGTTCCTCCGTTTTTCAGCGTCAGAACTTTCTCCTTGCCTTCCACGACTTCATCGATAATGAGATCGGCTCCGGCCTTTTCGATCAATTTGTCGGGAAGAATATCCTCCTCGACCGAACCCAACGAATGCATGGTGTAGGGGATTCCGCAGGGGATCAATGCGGTTTTTTCCTTGCGGATGACGGCGATGCTCTTGTCGGGATAAGTGTTGTGAGCCGAAAGGGCGCAGGTCACGCCCGCGGGGCCTCCTCCGATAATAACGATGTCATAATTTTTCATATCACGCCTCCTGGAAAATAAGTGATTAATTGATTTCGAATATACACGAAACCTTATTAAACTCTTTATAATAATCTTGAGTTCGTCTGGGTGCAAGCAATATTTTCTAGGCGGGGTGTAGGGTATGGAATATACCGTGAATGATCAGAGATGTGGGAGATTATTTGTTTTTATCGCGTGCCGTTGGGGATCATTGTTCATATGCCGTCTTTTCGTACCCGAAGGCGGATGCACTTCATGACCAAATTTCCTTCCGGATTCACGCAAATATAGATCAGGCGTTGCCGGTCCATTACGGAGAACGCCGGAAAACTGGGATCTCAGACGATCGAATCAACGGATTTATGGTTCTTGGGATCGATAACATCGATGCGCATGGGAAAAGGCAGTCTGTTCTCCGTGCCCTTGGCGCCGTCGAAGCTGGGAATGGTGTAAAAAAGGCCGTCATGTGGGATGAGATCGGCTGCCTTGAGGCCGCGAGGGGTGATGATGGAATGAATATGTCCGAGAGCTCGATCTTGTTTATGAGACGGTTTTTAGCCATCGGCGTTGAGAATACCAATCGATTTATCTTAAGAGACAGTGGAGGATTTTTGACCCGGTTGGAAAAAATCGGATTCGTTTTGAAAATATTATATTTGATGGATTTATTTTAACCTTGACCGGGGTCAAGGACTTGGGCTCTGGATTTGCTTATTCTATATAAAAGCGTATTCTTATTGTTAAGGAGGCTGAAATGAGCATGTTTTGCCAACAATGTCAGGAAACGGCTAAGAACGAGGCCTGTACCGTAAAAGGGGTATGCGGCAAGAATCAAGATACCTCCAACCTGCAGGATCTTCTTCTATTCGTTCTCAAAGGGATCGGCGCGGCGGCCGCCCCCGGCGCCGCAGAGGGAAAACTCGACCTTGAAACAGGACGTTTCGTGGCGGAGTCCCTGTTTGTCACACTCACCAATACGAATTTCGATGATGACAAGATCATATTCATGATCCGCAAAGGGCTGAAGATTCGTGAAGATTTGAAGCGATCCGCCGTTGCCTCGGAAATAGAGAGCCTCCCCGAGGCCGCACTCTGGTTTTCCGACGATGTCGCGGAATTCAAAGCCAAGGCGACCGAGGTGGGATTCCTCTCTATCGAACACGATGATGTCCGTTCGCTTATCTCGCTTCTGATATTCGGGCTCAAAGGCATCGGAGCCTACGCCCATCATGCCGCCCTCCTCGACCATGAAGATCCGGCGATCTATGCCTTCATGATCGAAGCGCTGGCCGCGACCACTCGAGCCTCCTCGGTCGATGAGCTGGTCGATCTGGTTCTGCGTGCCGGATCGTGCGCCGTCGATACCATGGCGCTTCTCGACAAGGCCAATACGGAAACCTACGGTCATCCCGAGATTTCCAAGGTCAACCTCGGCGTGCGCCGCAATCCCGGTATCCTTATCTCCGGACATGATCTCAGAGACATGGAAGATCTTCTCGAACAAACCGAGGGAACCGGAGTGGATGTCTATACTCACGGCGAGATGCTGCCCGCGCATTATTACCCCGCATTCAAAAACGCCGAACATCTGGTCGGCAACTACGGCGGCTCCTGGTGGCATCAAAACAAGGAATTCGATGCGTTCAATGGGCCCATCCTGATGACGACCAACTGCATCATCCCGGTGAAAGATTCTTACAAGGACAGGATCTTCACTTCCGGAATGGCCGGCTATCCGGGAGTGGAACATATTCCCGATCGGGAAAAAGACGGAACCAAGGATTTTTCCCGGCTTATCGAGCTGGCCAAAAAATGCGCTCCTCCGACCGAACTTGAAGCCGGCGAGATCACCGGCGGTTTCGCCCACAACCAGGTCCTGGCGCTAGCCGGGCCGGTCGTGGATGCGGTCAAATCCGGCGCTATCAAACGATTCGTGGTCATGGCGGGATGCGACGGCCGTCAGCGCAGCCGGGATTACTTCACCGAAGTCGCCCGGGAGCTTCCCAAGGATACGGTGATCCTTACCGCGGGCTGTGCCAAGTATCGGTACAACAAGCTGGATTTGGGCGATATCAACGGGATTCCGAGGGTGCTCGATGCCGGACAGTGCAACGACTCTTATTCATTGGCCGTGATCGCGCTAAAACTGAAGGAAGCCTTCGACCTCGAGGATGTCAATCAGCTTCCGCTTTCCTTTGATATCGCATGGTATGAACAGAAAGCCGTGGCCGTACTGTTGGCCTTGTTGGCTCTGGGATTCAAGGGGATCCGGTTAGGCCCCACGCTTCCCGCGTTTCTGTCGCCCCATGTCGCCAAGGTGCTGGTGGAAAAATTCGATATCAAGCCCATAGGTGAAGTGGAGCGTGATGTGGCGGCCATGATGGAGGGACGCTGAAGAGGAAAGCGGAAACACAACCCTTTCAGGGAAGAGGATCGGAGTGAATGAGAAGCGGCGCTTCCTGGATGGGGATCAGCCATTTTAAACCCCGCGGCCCTACCTGACCGGTCTGCTCGAAGCGGGTGAACCAGCGTTTTCCGGTTTCGTTAGGGTCCGGGGTTTCAAGATGGAATTCGACCGAAACCCATTCTCCATCGATCAAAGGGAGATCGCTTTTAAGGTCGGAAGGACCGCCGGGAGCAACCCTGGTTCCCACGTCATGAGCGACGCTGCCGACGGAATGGCCGTAGAAGCTTGCGCTTGCCTGCTTCGGATCGATCGAATCCGTCTCCATACCCGCAACCGCGAAACCACGGGATTGAAGCTCTTCAGCCAGGTCCCGCCACACGCTCCGGCCCACGGTACCCGGCACCAGTTTCCCGGCGTAGAGTTCCGCTACCTCGAGGGTTTCAAGCCAGGCCTTCCGGAGCACGTCGGGAGGCTCGGTTTCTTCGGGTTTGAGCACATAGGCCGTTCGCTTCATGTCGCTTGAGAATCCAAGAAAACGCAGACCGCCGTCCAAGGTGATCAAATCTCCAGGCTCGATGGCGAAATCGCGTGTCGAGGTCCACGGCATCCCCCGTTCCAACAGTGCGCGCGAGCTGTTGAAAGCGCTTAATCCGGGCATTCCCTCCTGGTCGCAGTACCATACGATCACCGGAAACCGTCCGTGGTCCGTGATCAAGGAAAGCCCCGCCTCCGAAGCCTTGTCCAACAGACCGCACCAGAGATCCATGGCTGTTGTTTTCCCCGGAACGACATGTTCCAATGCGGACGTCTCCCAAGCGTTGGTCCATTCCTGGAGATGGCGGTACAGCTCCGTCTCTTTCGAAACCCGCCGCGAACGGAATTCATGGACGATCCGTTCAGAGGAGATCATGCGTTCGGCGAAAGGGCTTCCCAGAGTTTCCCTGAGGAAACGCCGCATGGATACGGTCAACCCGTCGGCGGAAGCGAGCGCGTCCGAAATATTGACGGCTATGCGGCGGGGATTCCGCTCGGTCACTTCCCGGCGCAGCAGGCGTTTCAATTCCCCAAAATCCCCCCCGTAGCATATCTTGATGTCGTATATGCGGGCTATGGGAGAATCGAGCGGTTGTTCACTGGGAGCGAAATAGATCTTTTCCGGGTGACCGCCCCCGCTGTCGGCGAACATATACACGGCCGCGGCGCCCGAATACCCTCCCCCGAGTTCCTCGTGCAGCGGATCAGGATTGTTTTCCCGATCGCAGACGATCCACATATCGACATCATGATTTCTCATGGCCGGAAGCAGCGCGGTGTCGAGTTTTTCCCGGACGATCGCTTCCCTGAGGATAAGCTGCCGTCTGGCATGCGGGATTTCAAATGCATGAAGACCGCCCTCTGAATCGGAAACGTTCGGGGTCGTTTGGGAACCGCAGCCCGTCTGGACGGCGATGAGAACCAGAAATACGGGCAGACAGCTGAAAAAAGAGCGGAGGGAGATGTTTTGCCGCGGCTGAAAATCGGCTTTCAGACGCTGGCGGGATTCTGTCGAGGAGGAGGCATTCCGAGTTGGAATCAGATTATTTCCGAAAAAATGAGAGAGTATTTTATTCATGGGCTCCTACCGGTTCAATATGCTGTGAACGGCTTCCGCAAATATTTGCCGCGAATTCGTTTTTCGCCGGGCTATGCTGCCGCGACTAAAATATATATCACACTCACGGCTCTCTTGTCAGCCGATGACTTGGAGAACACAGGGCGTTTTCTTTATGACCGAATATCCGTCCGATAACACATCCTCCGGTCCTAAAACCGGTTTTCCACGCTGATATGAGGATGAAGCGGCCGGCTTTTCTTGTTGAGGAAGATCGCGTATAGTATAAAAAAGGGAATCCGCCTGATTTTTTTCGGGCGGCGTCGAGACATAAGGATCCAGAGGAGCGTTGACATGAGGGAAAAGGGATTAGGGTTCCTGTTTTGCTTGATGTCGGTCTTGATCATTCCGGCCGTTCCGCTTGCCGCGCAGAGCTGCGGGCCCTTTCATATACCCCGACTGGAAGATATCCATATCGACGGCTCAGAAAGGGATTGGGGGGATTCCGGTTTTTCGGTCGATTTTCTCACGGGGCCGCAGGGAGACGTACGTGCCGCAGAGGACTTCGATGTGATGTTTCGGTTGGGTTGGAACCGACTGGGGCTTTTGGTTCTGGCCGTAGTCCGTGATGATCATGCTAGTGAGGATGAAAGCGAATCCCGTCTCTGGCGGCAAGACTGCGTGGAGGTCTTCGTTTCCGAGGGCGTGGGTTCTCCCCGACGATATCAAGTCGTGATCGCTCCCGGCGCCGACAGCCGATTTAAACTTATCCGCAGCCGGCTTTATGACTGGCGTCCTGAGGATCCGAAGAATCGACCGCTGACTTTGAGACGAGCCTCCCGCAGACTTGATTCCGGATATCTGGTGGAAATCCTGCTCCCTTGGAGCAATCTGGGCATGGAGCCGAATGCCGGTCTCGAGTTGGGCTTTCAACTCAGTGCCAATGACCATGACGGAGAGGATGAAGATGCCGAAGGTCCTCTGCGCGTCGGATGGTACCCGGGTGTGAATCCACGTGATGTCTATGCCATGGTCGGATTGATGTTGGCTGAGGAGTCCGACGCCGGTATCCGTTTTCGCATCGATCGGGAGATCGGGATCGAACGGAGTGTGATCTCGGTTCAGGGAAGAAAAGAATTCATTGGAGAAAGCGTAGAAATTCGCCGGAATGATGAAGTGATGTTCCGGAGCGCCATGCAGTCGAAGTCCGGGCGCTCGGGTATTCGCTATGAGCAAAACTCCTCCGACGCTGACGTCTGGCCGCGGATGGAACTGCTTATCGGAGGCGAAACCACCGCCGTGTTCGAGGAGCTGCCGACGCTTAAGCATATCCTCGAAACGTATGTCCGGGCTTCCGGAGGACGTGATGCCATAGAGAAGCTGACGACGCGCCGGGCCGTCGGCAGAATCCTTCTCGCTCCGTCGGAAAGCGGGGGGGCAGGTCGGTCCGCGGCCGTCGCCGCATATGCCGCGGTGCCGGGTAAATGGTATATGGCGCTTCATATGCCGGGAGGGTTGGAACAGCAGGGATTCGACGGCGAGACCGGATGGAATCAAAATCTTGACCGGATCGAAAAAAAAGCGTCCCTGGCGGTTTCCCGTATGGCCTTTCTGCTCAATCCTCAAGCGCCTCTCCGGCTTCAGTCTTATTTCCCGGGATTAATCCTTCGGGGAAAGGAAACGGTTACCGGGCGGCCGGTTTATGTCGTGGATCCTACGGGGATCGATCGTTCTCAGTCCCGACTGTATTTTGACGCTGAAAGCGGTCTGCTGGTTAAGCTGGGCTATACTTGGGAGCTTCAGGGCTACTGGGAGATCGACGGTGTGCAGTTTCCTCTCCGGACCGTCATTCAACTGGACCGGGGGGAAACCACCTTCGTATTCCGAGATGTCGAACATAATGTCGCCATAGATGACGATCAATTCGCTCCGCCCGAAGCGGCGGAGGTCTTTTCCGATGCCTTCGAAGGGATCGAGGATCCGAAAGTTCTCCCAATGCTTCAAATGAGAGATCTTGCTTATGCTCACGGAGAAATGAATATTCCCTGCCGGGACGGCAGGTTTCTATACGACCGGATCATCGAGGGGGGATACCGCAGCGGCTTGGAAATCGGGACGTTCAACGGGTATTCCACCCTGTGGATGGGTTTGGCGTTTCGAAAGAACGGAGGTCGCTTGACGACGCTGGAGATCGACGCCGCAAGCGGCCGCGAAGCGGCGGCCCATTTCAGAAAAGCCGGATTGGACAAGGTCGTCGATGCCCGGATCGCCGATGCCTTGGAGGAGATTCCGAAAATCGAGGGCATGTTCGATTTTGTGTTCATCGATGCCTGGAAACCCGATTACCTCAAATATCTGGAATTGGTTCGAAGCCGGGTTTCCCCGGGAGGAATGATCATCGCCCATAACGTCACCAACTATGCGCGAGATATGACGGATTTTCTGGAAGCCGTAAAAAACGACCCCGGTCTGGATACGACATTCGAGGAGATCAGCGCCGAGGGCATGGCCGTGATCGTCGTCCGCAAGCCGGAATAAACCTGCATTTTCTTTGATTCAATCGACTGAAATCCATATCGACAATGCTGTTCACAATCGCACAGGATATGTTGCGTAAACGAACATTTGAGGCCATGTCTTTTTTTTGCATCGGTAGACGGGGAGGGATAAGGAATGAACGGTATGACATGAGAATATCCCCGATAGTGTGGCCTGACTCGGCATGAAAAAAATAGACCTGATTCCGATGTCTCTCTAGACTATCCAGGCATTGGCATATTTATTGCTTGATAATCTGGAGAGGAGATCGACATGTTCAGACATTATATCAAAGTGGCTCTGGTTAATTTCACCAGACGCAAAGCTATCTCTTTCATCAATGTTCTCGGCCTGGCGGTTGGAATGGCCTGTTTTTTGTTGATTATGGGCTATGTCGTGCAGGAGCTGAGTTTTGATAGGTTTCATGAAAATGCCGATCGAATTTATCGTCTGCGTACGGACCTGAAGATATCGGGAGAGCACCTCGATATTCCTAAATCCAGCCCTCCGATGGCCGAGAGCTTCATGAATAATTTTCCTGAAGTTCAGGACGCCGTCAGAGTTCGCCCGATTGGGAGGATTCCCGTACGTTTCGAGGGGACGCTGCGTTTTGAGGATCGGGTGCTTTTCGCCGACAATTCCGTGTTCACGGTTTTCTCGTTTCCGATGTTGAAAGGTGATTTTCAAACCCCGCTGAACACGGCGTATTCGGTTGTGGTAACGGAAAGCATGGCTGCAAAATACTTCGGAGATAAGGATCCTATCGGAAAAGTGTTAAACATCAATGACGAACATGATTTTACGGTGACGGGCGTGATGAAAAATGTACCTGGAAATTCTCATCTGATGTTCGACATGCTCTGCTCATTTGAAACATATGCG
>Ga0180434_10003587_pt1 | contig 19679 bp, 8 predicted proteins | sample SS_ome_7_FD_132453 | JGI IMG/M metagenome (GOLD analysis project Ga0180434, IMG submission 132453) | Hypersaline lake sediment archaeal communities from the Salton Sea, California, USA - SS_1_D_2 metaG | ecosystem: Environmental > Aquatic > Non-marine Saline and Alkaline > Hypersaline > Sediment...
ACTCTCCGCGGCAACATCACCTTGGCGGACGCCACGCTAAGCCATTTCGAGGGCGCCAGTGGACGCACCTTGCTTATCGACGCGCCGATCAGCGGTGCCGGGAGCCTGAATAAGTACAACCCCTGCACTGTGACCCTCGCCGCGACGAACACCTACACCGGTACGACCACGCTCACCGATGGCACGCTCGAATTGACCGGCTCGCTGGGGACAAGCAACATCACCATCAACGGCGGGACCCTCAACGGCACCGGCACGCTGCACCTCAACCTCGACGGCCCCGCCGCCGACCTGATCGATCTCAACGGCGGGACGCTCGACATCAGTGGCCTGACCCTCGACTTCGATCTCGGCGCCACCGGCGCGACCCAGGACAGCTACGTGCTGGTCGACTACGCCGACGGCGGCACGCTCAGCGGCAGCCAATTTGCAAGCGTGGCCGACCTTCCGTCGGGCTACTACCTCGACTACGGCGTCGCCGGTGCGAACCAAATCCTACTCAGCAGCCGCTACACCTTCGACGGCGGCGGTTCCAGCCCGAGCTTCAGCACCGGCGCCAATTGGGTCGGCGGCAGTTCACCGACCGAGGGGCAGAATACGGCCTTGACCTTCTCCGGCAACGCCAACATGGGCACCAGCGGCACGCCGCTGAGCCAGGACATCGCGAGCCCGCTGACGCTCAACGAACTCCACTCGATCAACAATCTCGTTGACACGACGGAAAATCACCTCGGCGGGCAGCCGTTGCGGTTTGTGCCCGACGCCTTGGGCAACCAACCGACGGTCGAAACCCACCGCAGGGGAAACGTCGTTCTTCACAACGACGTGAGCCTTGACGCCGACACGCTCACGTTCCGTAGCGAGACCTACGGGACGGAGTTGTCGGGCGTCGTCACCGGCCCAGGCCGGATCGTCTTCGACCCCAGCGCCGGCAACGGCGGCCTGACGCTGTCCAACTCCGGCAACACCTATTCCGGCGGCACCCAATGGACCGGCGGCACCGACCAATGGGCACGGCTCTACGTCGCCGCTTCGAGCGCGTTGGGAAGCGGTGAATTGACCCTCAGCGGCGGCAAGCTCCAGCCGTGGGCCGGCGGCGGCGAGCAGTCCAGCGCGTTGGTCTTCCAGAATCAGACGGCCCACGCCAACCCGATCCGACTCTTGTCCGACGCCGTCATATCCGTCGGTCAGACGGCCGGAAGCGGGCAGGAGGACGATACGGTCGAACTTTCCGGCGCGAACGACCTGGACGCCCATACGCTCCACCTCCGCGGTCGCGGCACCGGCACGATTAGCGGCCCGATCGGCGGCTCCGGTGGCGTCACGAAGCTGGACGACTACAGTTCCGACTTGGTCAATCCCTGGACCAACGTTTGGGTTCTCTCGGGTGACAACACCTATACCGGGGCGACCACGGTTAGCGGCGGCACATTGCAGATCGACGGCTCGCTGGCCACAAGCAGCATCACGGTCGACGGCGGCACGTTCGACGGCGCCGGTACGTTGCACTTCAACATCGACGGTGCGGCTGCCGATCTGATCGACTTCAACGGCGGCACGCTGGACATCTCCGGATTCACGCTCGATTTCGACCTCGGCGCCGGCGGGGCGACCAGTGGCAGCTACGTGATCGTCGACTATGCCGACGGCGGCACGCCTACAGGCAGCCAATTTGCCGGTGTGGTCGATCTTCCGCCCGGATATGAGATCGATTACAACTTCCAGGGCAACAGCCAGATCGCATTGGTCGGCAACCAGCCGCCGGTGGCCGACGGCGGGGGGCCATATAGCGTGGCGGAAGGCGGCAGTATCACACTAGACGCCTTGGGCACAACCGACCCAAACCCGGGGGATACGCTGACCTACGCCTGGGACCTCGACGACGACGGCCAATACGACGATGCCGCGGGCGTCGCCCCCACCTTCTCGGCGGCGGCGCTTGACGGGCCCGGTTCGGTAACCGTCGGGCTGCTGGTGACCGACTCCCAGGGCGAGACCGACGCCGCAACGGCCACCGTCAACATCCTCAACGTCGCCCCGACGGCCACGCCGCAGACGGCCAACGGCACGGAGGATACCAACCTTAGGATAACCCTGGCTGGGACCGATCCGGCAGGCCCGAGCGATCCGCTGACGTACAGGATCTCCACCTTGCCCACGGCCGGCAAATTGTATCAGACAACCAATGGCGTGACGCTGGGGACGGAGATCAAAACACCCAACACACAGGTCATTGACACTCAGCATCGCGTCATCTTCGTGCCTGCCCCAGACGGCAACGGCAGTCCCTACGCGAGCTTCGGATTCACCGTCCACGACGGAACCGACTACTCCACCGAGGCGATTGTGACGGTGAACATCGCGCCGCTGAACGATCCGCCCATTTCGAATCCCGGCGGGCCGTATGACGTCGACGAGGGAGGAACCGTTGGATTGGCCGGCTCCGGCACGGACATCGACGGCACGATCGCCGTCTATCGCTGGGACCTGGATGGCGATGGCAGTTTTGGGGAAACAGGCGCCAGCGCATTGCGAGGGGATGAGGATGTTCGGACCCCGACTTTCGACGCCTCGGGACTTGACGGCCCAGGCAGTTTTACGGTGGAGCTGATCGTCGCGGACGACCAGGGAACGTCGTCGGCCGCGGTCTCCGCCACGGTGAACCTCCTCAACGCGCCGCCGACTATCGCGGCCGACAACGCCGTGGTGATGGTCAACGAAGGCCAGACGGCCACCAATAGCGGGGCGTTCTCCGATCCGGGCGTCGATACGGTCGGGCTTGCCGCCTCGGTCGGCACGGTCGTCGACAACGGCGACGGAACCTGGAGCTGGTCGCTGGCAACCACCCTCGGCCAGGACGACAGCCAAACGGTCACGATCACGGCGACCGACAGCGACGGCGCGGCTACGCCGGTCGCGTTCGCGATGACGGTCAACGGCACGCCGTCGATCACCGGCTCGAAGTACAACGACAGCAACGCCAACACCGTTTGGGACGCCGGCGAGTCGGGCGTCGCCGGCTGGCGGATCGCGCTGCACGACGGGCTGACGGTGGTCGTCCGGGACGACGACAAGAACGGCGACGACCAGGACGGATTCTCGATCTCCGACAACGCCCATTGGCTCCAGCAGCCCACGGGCGGAGTCAACGGCTATTTCCTCACCAGCAACAACGACGCCGCCACGGGCACTTGGGAATTCTCCGGCGCGGACGTCGAGGCCGGGCAGACCTACCACCTGGCGGCGACTTGGGCGTGGTTCGACACGTACCACGATTTCGCCGAACACGCCACCTTCACCATCGACGATGACGACACTTCGACCCCCGAGCTTCCCGTGACGCTCGACCAGCGGTTTGCCCCGAACGATTTCACCGATCAGGGCGCCACCTGGGAGGCGCTTGGCTACTTCACCGCCGGCACCAAAGCCTCTCGGATCACGGTAGTGCTCTCAGGCATTGCCGGTGAGGATTCGCTGGTTGCCGATGCCGTTCGGCTGGAGAAGGTGGGGGTTGCCACGACCGACCCGGACGGCCATTACGCCTTTTCCGCTGGCCCGGGCAGCTACACGGTCGAAGCGCTCCCGCAAGAGGGTTGGACCGCAATCAACCCGGCCAGCGGGCGGCAGACGGTGGTTCTCGCCTCGCCCGGCGATACGGCGTCGAACGTCGACTTCGGCAGCCAAGCCCCGGGCGTCATTACGGGCACAAAATACGCCGACAACAACCGCAATGGGCTGATCGACGCCGGCGAGCCGGGCTTGGCCGGTTGGACGATCCTGCTCGACACCAACAACGACGGCCTTTATGACATAACGACCACCACGGCGGCCGACGGCAGCTACCGGTTCGACGGCCTCGCCCCGAACACCTATCGGGTCGGTGAACAGCAGCAAGCCAACTGGACCCAACGAGACCCGGAAAGCGACGGGCTCGACTACCACACGGTCGAGATCGCGGAACCCGCCTGGATGCATAGCGGGAAGGACTTCCTCAACGAGCCGCCCGCGGTCGGCCTCAGTGGGGTGAAGTACATGGACCCCAACGGCGTGCCGGATAGCGGCGACGAGTCGGGCCTCGACGGTTGGATCATCAGCGCCCAATACGCCCCGACCTTTGCCGACGACGACTCCGGCGAAGGCTCTCCCTTCACCGCCGGCACTGGCTGGCGCCTCATTCGCCACCCCTCGTTGGCCTACGGCGGCGAGATGCATTACGCCCGGGCGGGCTTCTCCGGCGAGGCGACCTGGACCATGACCACCGACGAGGCGGGCGACTACGCGCTGGCGACTACCTGGCTCGCCTGGAGCGATCGGGCCGACGCCGTGGATTACGCGATCGAGGTGAAAAACGCCGCGGGCAGCGTCGTGCAGACCCTCGACGTTGTGGACCTTAGTCAGCGGGTCGCGCCGAACGACTTCCGCGCTGGCGGCTGGCGTTGGGAGACGCTCGCGATGCTGGAGAATGTCCCGGCCGGCGGGACAATCCACGTCGGCCTCAACGCCGCTACGGCGGGCAGCGGCTGGATCATCGCCGACGCCATGCGCCTGGCGAAGGTCGTTCGCGCCGAGACCAACCCGGACGGCAGCTACGCTTTCACTGCGTTGCTGCCGGACACCTACATCCTCACCGAGCAGCCCGACCTGGATGAGAGGCCGACCGGTTGGGCCGGTTGGACGCAGACCGGCCCGGCGGCTGGCTACTACGAGGTGACCTTGGGCACTGGCGACGCGCTGCCCGGTTACGATTTCCATAATCGGCCAGCCCCGGCCACGATTAGCGGCACGAAGTGGATGGAGACCGACGGTAGCAAAACGATCAACGCCGCTGATAGGCCGGTCGCCGGTTGGCCGATCGCGCTGTACCGTGACGGCGGCGATGGCAGCCGCGGCGGCGACGACGTGGCCGCGGCCGCCACGACGACCAACGCCGCCGGCCAATATGCCTTCGCCGACGTGGCGCCGGGCAATTACTACGTGGTCGAGGCCGATCGCAGCAGCACGGGTTGGACGCAGATTGTCAATGAGGCCCAGGGGCTTTATCAGTACCACAGTATCACCGTGACGCCCGGGCAGGACTACCAGGGCAACGACTTCCTCAACGAGCCCGAGGCTAGCTCGATCGGCGGCGCGAAGTGCATGGACCTCGACGGCGACGGTCAGTGGGACGCCGGCGAGCCGGGCATGGCGAACTGGACCATCCATCTGCAAAGCGACGCCCAGGTGGCCGACGACGACAACGGCGAGGGCTCGGCGTTTACGGTGGTCAATAGCCCGAGCACGTGGCGGACGATCAACCACCCGTGGCTGGCCTACGGCGGCGAGATGCACTACCACGCTTCCGGCGGCGACGATCCGGTCACCTGGGAGTTCACCACCCCCGACGACGGCACGGCGCACAACTACGCCCTGGCCACCACCTGGCTCGCCTGGAGCGACCGTGCCGACGAGATCGACTACGCGATCGAGGTCAAAGACGCCGGCGGCAACACGGTCCACGCATCTTACGCGTTGGATGTCAGCCAACGGCTCGCGCCGAACGACTTTCGATACAATGGTTGGGCGTGGGAGGAACTTGCGACGATTGCCACCGTCCCGCCCGGCGCGACGGTGACCGTGACGCTCAATCCGGCGAATGCCTCGGGCGGCTGGATCCTCACCGACGCCATGCGCCTGGCACGAGTTGAAAGCACCACGACCGCCGATGGCACCGGCGATCCAGGCGATCCGGACTATCTGGCCTTGGGCGAATACTCGTTTGGCAACCTGTTGCCGGGCGACTATATCCTGACGGAAGAACCGCAAGCTGGCTACACACAGACCGGCCCGGCCGACGGCTCTCACGCGGTATCCCTAGGTGCCGGCGACCATCCGAGCGGCAAGAATTTCTTCAACGACCCGGCTCCCGCCTCGATTACCGGGCTGGTCTACAACGACCTCGACCGCGACGGCCCCGGCGGCATCAACGGCGACGCGCCGCTTGCCGGCTGGAAGGTCTTCCTCGATGACGACGGCGACCGGGAGCACGACACCGGCGAGCGGTTCACCACGACCGACGCCGACGGCCGTTATCGCTTCGCTCAGCTCAACGCGGGCAACTACGACGTTGTACAGGTCGTTCCGGCCGGTTGGTCGGCTTACGGCGGCCTCACCCAGTACGCATTGGCGTTGGATGCCGGAGAAGATGCCTCCGGCGACACCTTCTACAACTACGTCGAGACGCTGCCGTCGATCGGCGGGACAAAGTACGCCGACCTCAACGGCAACGGCCGGGCCGATGCCGGCGAGCCGGGCCTGGCTGGCTGGACGATCTATTTGCACACCGGTGCGGAGATCGTCGACAACGGCGCCAACGCCGCCGACTTCACGACGACCGGTAGCGGCTGGCGAGCGTTCGATCGGCCGGACAGCTACGCCGGCGACGTCCACGTCCTTTACAGGCCCTCGTCCACAGGCGCGGCGACCGCCGAGTGGACGTTCACCGTGCCCGAGCAGGGCCAGTATCAGTTCTCGGCCAACTGGTGGTCCGGCTCGGACCGCGCCGACGCGGTCCCTTATGCCCTCATGCAGGGCGCGACAATGTTGCGATCAGCCACCTTCAACCAGAAGCAGGCCCCGAACGATTTCGAGGACGCCGACGGCCGGGCTTGGGAGAAACTGGGCGAGCCGACGGATCTGTTGCCCGCTGGCACGACGGTGACGGTCATCCTCGACGCGGAAGCCGCCACCGGCGGCACCTTTGTCACGGCCGACGCCGTGCGCATGGACAAGATCGCGACCACAACGACGGCCGATGGATCGGGTGGCACTCCGGCCTTGGGCGAATATGCGTTCGACGGCCTTCAGCCGGGCACGTACCTGGTCACCGAGAAGGTCGAGGAGGACTACCTCCCAATTGCGCCGGCCGACGGTTCGCACGTGGTCGTGCTGGCAGCGACCGGCACGTCGGCTCGCTACGACTTCTTCAATCAGCCCGACCCCTCGTCGACCGGCGGAACGCTCAACATTGCCAATGCCACCATCGCCGAAGGCGACGGCACAACGACGCTTGTCTTCGACGTGACCCTGGTCGGCACGGTGGGCGAATTCACCGTCGACGTCGATTCGGCCGACGGCACGGCAACCACCGCCGATGCCGACTACGACGCCCTGCACCAGACGCTCACCTTCGGCGGCGCCCATCCGGCCACGCAGCAGGTCAGCGTGACCGTCCACGGCGACGGCAAGGTGGAACTCGACGAGCAGTTGACCATAACGCTCGGCAATCTCCAGGGCGCCGGGGCCGGCGATGTCCTGTTGACCAACGACACGGCGACCGGCACCGTTGCCAACGACGACGCGGCCCTGGTTTCGATCACGGGCGTGACGGCCGACGAGGACGATAGCGGTTCGACGCAGTTTGTCTTCGAGGTCGATCTCTCGGCACCGGTCGACGCGGCCGTCAGCATGGCGGCCGATACGCAAGACGGCACCGCAACGGTGGCCGACGGCGATTACTCGGCCGTAAGCGCCGCGGCGGTGAGCTTCCCCTCCGGCTCGACCGCCACGCAGCAAGCCGTGGTAACCGTCCACGGCGATACGGTGCCGGAGCCGGACGAGGTTTTCCAGCTTGTGCTCAGCAGCCTCCAGGCCGCCGGGCGCGACGTGCAATTCGCCGGCGGCGGGGTCACCCTGTCGGCCGACGGCACGATCCTCAACGACGAAACCAGCCAATGGACGGGCGCTGCCGGGGGCAACTGGTCCAGCTCGGGCAATTGGTCGGGCGGGGCTCCCGCCGACGGCGCCAACCTGCGGTTTACCGGCTCCAGCAGCACGAGCAATACCAACGACGCCCTGACCTCCGTCCACAACATCACGATGGACACCTCGGGCTTCCAACTCCAGGGAGGTGCGCTGACGGTCACCGGCACGATCACGGCCGACGACCAGCACCAGCGGATGGATATGGATCTCACCTTCGGCGCCGGCGCGACGATCGCCAGCAACACGGGCAAGTTGCTGAAGCTCTATGGCAACGTCTCCGGCGGCCCGTTGACCATTGACGGCCGCGCCGATCTGTATCGGGCGCAAACCACCAGCCTCGCTATTGGCGGAACCGGCGACTTGGCCGTCCAGCAGGCGGTGACCCTCACCGGCCTGTTGAGCATGGGCAGAATCTACAGCTCCCACGCCGATACCGACTTGGTCTTGACCAACCCGAGCAACACGATCGGCGACGTCCAACTCTACAAAGGGAAGCTTTCGGTCGCGACGATCGGCGACAAGGGCCAGCCGTCGGCGCTGGGCACCGATGCGGAGATCGACTTCCGGGAAGACGCCCGGCTGGCCTACACCGGGGCCACCGCATCGACCGACCGCGACTTCCGCAAGGACATCGGCGCCAACGCCACGATCGAAGTCGGCCAGGCGGGGCAAACGCTGAGCATCTCCGGCAACCTGACGACTTCCGGCAGCGTTCGCAACTACCAGAATGCTTGGCGCTTCACCGGCGACGGCGACCTAGTCATTTCCGGAGTCATCGAAGACGGCGAACGCGACCCCAGCGGCGACCTGGTCCACATCACCAAGGGCGGCTCGGGCACCTTGACCCTGGCCGGAACGAATACCTATGCCGGCGAGACCTACGTCGGCGACGGCACGCTGCTGGTCGAAGGCTCCGTGGCCGGATTCGCCACCATCAACGGTGGTACTCTAGGCGGCTCCGGGACGATCGCTGGTTCCCTGACGGCTCACACCGGTGCGATGCTCGCGCCCGGCAACGCGACCAGCAGCACGGCAATCCTCCACGTCGGCGATTTGCACCTTGCCGACAGCGCGATCTTCGCCGTGGAACTCAACGGCACCTCCTCGGGCGCGGGCTACGATCAGGTGAGTGTCACGGGCGCCATCGGCCTGGGGGCCGTCAGCGGCTCGATTCTCGATGTCTCGCTCGGCTTCACTCCCAGCCCGGGCGACCAGTTCGTGATCATCGCCAACGACATGACCGACGCAATCGACGGCACCTTTGCCGGGCTAAGCGAGGGCGCCACGATGACAATCGATGGCACCACGCTGGCGATCAGCTACCAGGGCGGCACGAACAACAACGACGTGGTGCTGACGGCCTTGGCGCCGGCGCCGGCACCCGAAGCAGAATCCGCTCGCGCGGCCGCCGACTGGCTGTTCGCGGAAGGCGACCTCGTCGGCGATCCGTGGGAGGAGTCGCTGTCCGACGATCGGGACGATCCCCCGACGCCGGATGCCGTTGACGCATATCTTGCCCTATTGGCCTGATGCGGCGGGCCGACAGGCGGTGTGGAGATCAACTACCCAAGAAGCCATCGCGCTGTGCGATCCCTATTTCGCGGCGGTCTCCGAAGCACCGTCGGCCGGCGGTTCGCGCTTGTCGAGCATCTTCTGGATCATCGGCATGACAATTTGTCGGTAGATGCCCGCCGCGAACGGGTACTTTTTCATTTTCTCGAACGTGCTGTAGACCGGCTCGCCCTCGGCGGCCGTCATTGGGACCTTCAGCGTGCGGCCTTCGGCGTCGATCAGCTCGGCCTCGTATCGCCACTGCCCATCGGGGCCGCGAGCGCGCGTCATGTCGTGAATCTGCGCGGAATGGGTGTCGAACAGCCCCTCCGGCGCGTCGTCCTTGGCAGCATACTGCCCCTTGGGCAACCTGAGCGCATCGGTAATGACCGTGGCGACTTCCTCGACCGATTCGTCGGTGGTGATGGCGTTCAGGTGATCCAGGTTCTGCTCCAATGCCGATAATTTCTCCTGGTCGGGGACGTCCTTGAACTGCTCGATCTTCGCCTGAAGCGGCTCCTCGATCTCCTCGGGGGAGACGGCCGGATTGGCGGCCGGTTGCCGTTGCACCTCGGGCGGCGTCGGGCGAGAAGGCGGCGGCTGGCGACCTGAATCGGACGACGCGACCGCGTTGGCAGCCCCATCGCCCTCGGGCTCGGGCTTCGGCAGATACCAGAAGAACAGGACCAGAAAGACCACCGCGTGGACCAGCAGTGAGGCGAGAATCGCCAGCTTCCGCCGAAGCCGCTTCGACCTTGCCCCGCTCGACCGATCACAACATCCGTCCGACATCTGATCGCTCACGTCCAATGCCTACCTCAACATTTCGCGGAACCGATCGAACAAGTAGTGGCTGTCGTGCGGGCCGGCCGACGCTTCCGGATGGTACTGCACGCTGAAGGCCGGATAGCGCTTGTGGCGAACGCCTTCAATCGTGTTGTCGTTGAGGTTGCAGTGCGTCACTTCGAGTTCGTCCGGCAAGCTGTCGGGCGCGACGGCGAATCCGTGGTTCTGCGTGGTGATCTCCACCCGTCCGGTGGCATGGTTCATCACCGGCTGGTTTGCCCCGCGATGGCCGAACTTCAGCTTGTACGTTTTCGCGCCACAGGCCAGCGATAGCAACTGATGGCCAAGGCATATCCCGAAGATCGGCCGCTTGCCCAAGAGCTGGCGGATCGTTTCGTGGGCGTAGGTCAACGGCTCGGGGTCGCCGGGGCCGTTGGAAAGGAAGATCCCATCAGGCTTCTGAGCCATCACCTCGTCGGCCGTCGCTCGCCCGGGCAGGATGGTCACGCGGCAGCCCATGTCGAACAAGTGCCGGGCGATGTTCCATTTCAGGCCGTAATCCAAAGCCACGACATGCGGGGCGCCGGCATCCGGGGGTGGTTGCGCTCCGGCGTTCGGCCCGACGCCATCGAGCATCGTCCAGCGGCTCAGCGGCTCGTTCCAGGCGATCGGCCCCTCGGGCATCACCTCTTGGGCCAGGTCGCGCCCGACCAGCCCCGGGCTGGCCTTGGCCTTGGCCACCAGGCTGGCGTCGTCCAGATCGACCGTCGAGAGAACGCCCTTCATGGCCCCGTGGATGCGGATCCGCCGGACCAGCGCCCGGGTGTCGATGCCTTCGATGGCCACGATTCCGGCGGCGGCCAGATAGTCGCTCAGTTGGTTGTCCGCTCGAAAGTTGCTTGCCCGGCGGCTTAGCTCGCGGACGACGAAGCCCGAGAGGTACGGCTTGCGGCTTTCGACATCCTCGGCGTTGACGCCGTAGTTGCCGATCTGCGGATAGGTCATCGTGACGATCTGGCCGCGGTAGCTCGGATCGGTGAGGATCTCCTGGTAGCCGGTCATCGAGGTGTTGAAGCAGACCTCGCCGTCGACTTCGCCGGCGGCACCAAAGGCTTTTCCCGTGAAGACGCTTCCATCCTCGAGAGCGAGCTTAGCGATTGGGGGTTGTGTCATGGTTGGTCAACAATGGCAAGGAGCCAGGGATTTAGGTGATTGGTTGAGCCGGGCGAAAACGCCGGGCCAGGGACGCCAGGCAAAGGGGGGCGGTCCCCGGTGAACAGTCACTATTCACGAAATGTTTGGTCGGTGTTAAAGTCAGTCCTGACGAAGGCCCGATAGCTATTGTACGCATTATGGCTGTGGGTCTCCGAGCGCCTCGGCGTATTCGGGCAGCCAAACGTGAGGGTTCCTGAACCGGCGAACAGGAACCCTCTTTTTTTTGCGCGCCTGGCGGGATTAGCGACCGCGCTAGCACTTGCTGCATTATAACCGCGTTAGGGCGGGGCAAACAACTCCCCCCGCCCGGGACGGCTCCACGCTGCCAAGCGACCCATCAGCCCGGCAATTCATCCCTCCCGCCGCAGGAGGGCAACGAGGCTGGCACCGCGGGAATACCCCTTGCGTCGGCCGTGCAATGCGTCGACCAGCCGCGGGCCCTCGCCGGCGAAGGTCGCCCCCAACAGCCGATTGACCGGGCGGCTGGGCAGCCAGAAATCGGTCCCGGCCGTTCCCGACGCCCGACCGCGCCGCCGGTTCCACGTCCGAATGGCTCGAATCACCGGCAGCAGCCTTGCGTTGAAATGGGATACCAGTTTCGGACCAACCGGCAACGCCTCCCAGAGCTTTTCCAGGCCCTGCCGATCGTAACGCCGGTAATGGCCGAACGCCACATCATGGGCCGACCACAACGACGGATCGGCCGGCACGGTCACCAGCAACCAACAGCCCGGGCTCAGTGCGGCCACGAGATCGGCGAGCAAGCCCTCGTCGTCCTCGACATGCTCCAGCACGTCCATCAACATCACCCCCCGCGCCTGACCGGCTAGTTCACCGAGCCCTTCGGGTGCCTTGCCGGCGAAGAACCGAACTCCAGGAAACTGCTGCCGGGCGATGGCGATTGCCTCGGCCGACGTGTCGATGCCGGCGCACGCATAATCGGCACTCAAGGAGGCGATATTGCCGCCCGTGCCGCAGCCGACGTCGACCAGTAGCGTATCCCGCGAGGCGGGGAGCACCTCGGCCAGCAGCCGCCGCAGGATTCGTCGCCGTCCGACGAACCACCAATGCCGCTGCTCGATCTCGGCGTGGAGTTGAAACTGCTCGGTTTGCATGCTTTGGATGCCTGACGCCAACGGCCGCGGTTACTTGCGGATGTGAACTACGGGATCGGCCCCGCGAACGTCATTCCCGCGCAGTCTATCATGCCGCTTGGGCGGCACCTGGAATCATGAATATGCGCCCCTCCGTCATTCCCGCGAAGGCGGGAACCCAGAGCCCCTGCGGCAAACAGCTGGATTCCCGCCTGCGCTGGAACGACGGTTGAAGGCAACGAAATGCCCAAATCGCCAGGTCATTTTTCGGCCGCTTCACTGCTTCAGGCAACGCCCGATCTGCCGGACGGCCTGGCGGAGCCGATTCTCGTTCTCGACCAGCGCCATGCGGAGATAGCCCTCGCCAGCCGCGCCGAAGCCGCCGCCGGGGCTAGCCGCGACATCGCCCTCCTTTAGCAGCTTCATGGCGAACTCGAAAGAATTCATCTCGCTGGCCCAGGGCTCCGGGATCTTCGCCCAGACGAACATCGTGGCCTTGGGCCGTTCGATCGGCCAGCCGAGCCGCTCCAGGCCGTCGCACAGCACGTCGCGACGACTCTGATAGACGGCCGATTGGGCCTCAACGGCCGCCTGCGTGTGTCGCAGGGCCATAATCGCCGCAATCTGGATCGGCTGGAACATGCCGTAGTCGTAATAGCCCTTGATCGTTGACAGGGCGCGGATCATCCGCGAATTACCCGCGCAGAAGCCCACCCGCCAGCCGGCCATGTTGTAGCCTTTGCTCATGGTGGTGAACTCGACGCCGACATCGATTGCCCCCGGCGCGGCCAGAAAGCTGGGCGTCTTGTACCCGTCGAACGTCACATCGGCGTAGGCCAGATCGCTAATGACCATGAACCCATACCGCCGGGCCAGCTTGACCAGCTCGACATAGAACTCCGGCTCAACCGTCACGGCCGAGGGGTTGTGCGGGAAGTTCACTGTCAGCAGCTTCGGCCGCGGGACCATATGCCGGCAGGTGTAGTCGACGTTGGCCAGGAACTTCTCGCTGTCGGCCACCTCCAGCAAGATCGCATTGGCCGCGGCCAGTGCCACGCCGTAAAGATGAGCGGGATAGGAAGGGGCGGGGACAATCGCCGTGTCGCCCGGGCCTACCAGCGCCAGGCACATATGGCTGAATCCCTCCTTCGAGCCGAGGCAAACCACGACCTCGCGCTCCGGGTCGAGCCGGACGCCCTGCTGCTTGAAGTACTTGCTGGCCACCTCGCGCCGCAGGCTCAGCAGCCCTTGCGACTCGCTATAGCCGTGGTTCTTCGGATCGCGGGCCGCCTCGGCCAGTTTCTCGACGACCAGGTCCTGCGGTGGGTCGCTCGGGTTGCCCATGCCCAGGTCGATCACATCGTCGCCCGCCCGGCGTTTCTCGTACTTCATCCGATTCAGCTCGGCGAACAGATACGGCGGCAGCCGACGCACCCGGTCGGAAACCTCGATCGGGAAGGGCTTTTCTTGCGAGACAATCTCGGTAGTGGACAATTTTGTTGACATTTCGAGAAAAAATCCGTCGAGAGTACCTAGCGCGGCGTAGTCGCAACCAAGTAACTTGATTTGCGATTCGCGACGAAACCAAATGCGATTTATTCGCTTACGTCGATCCTCTGAATATCTTTGTGACGTTTTTCACCCTACTAGCCAGCGCCTTCGGCTTCCGTTAAACGAAACTTGGAACGACTGAAACTCGGACCACCGAATCTCTTCCCGAATGGCGCGCCAGCGATCAGGTAGCGACATGCTTCAACATACCCCCTCGGATTGGCTTCGGGAAGCGGCTGGAGACAAGAGTTGCGAGGCAAGCGGCTACGAGACGAGCTCTCCGGCCGGCGTGTCGGCGCGAAGCTGGTCGATCATCTGCCGCGTGGCGGCCTCGACGGCCTGTTGCCAACGCCGTGGACCAAACTGCTGGGCGAAGGGCTCTCGGGCATGGGCAAAGATGATTGCCCGGGAATTGTTGATGATGGCCCCGGTGCCTTTCGCGTCGAAGGCGCCGGCCACATCGGCCGCAGAGCCGCCCTGACTGCCAAAGCCGGGCACCAGAAACCACGTGTGAGGCATTGCGGCCCGAAGTTGTTTCAATTGCTCGGGATACGTCGCCCCGACCACCGCGCCGACGGCCCCATAGCCGCACTCCCCGGCCGTCTGTGCCGCAAACCCCTCGACGTGGTTTGCCACGTGCCGATAGATCGGCAGCCCGTCGGCCACTAGGTCCTGGAGCATCCCGCCGCCCGGGTTTGACGTCTTGACGAGCACAAAGACTCCCGCCGCGCGCTCGACAGCCACGTCGACGAATGGCGAGAGGCTGTCCCCACCAAGGTAGGGGCTGACGGTCAGTGCGTCGGCGTTCCACCCCCCTTTGCCGGATGGGTCGAGCAGCCCTTGGGCATAGGCGGTCGCGGTCGAGCCGATGTCGTTCCGCTTGCCGTCGAGGATGACGATCAGGTCGTTCTGACGCGCATAAGCGATCACCGCGGCCAAGGCGGCCATGCCCGGCGGACCAAGCTGCTCGAAAAAGGCCGCTTGCGGCTTCACGGCCGGCACTAGCGGGGCAACGACATCGATTACCCCGCGGCAGAACCGGAGGTAGGCATCGGCTGCCGTGGCGAGCGAGCCGCTATCGCCCTGGAGGATTCCCTCGGGCAGGGATTCGATCCGCGGGTCGAGGCCGACCAGCACAGGCGTGGCCCGTTGGCGCACTTTTTCGGCCAGGCGATCGGGGAAAGACAACATAGGCGTTAGCTTTTCTTGATCTTCGGCTTCGAGGTTCGGTCCTTCGCTTTTCCGTTCTTGCCGTTTTGGGCGGCGGACGCCTTGCGAATGAGCTTCTTCTGCTTCTCGAGTTGTCCGGCTTCCACAATCCATCCGCGGCAATCGGCCGCGCCGCAATGACACGCCAACACATGGTCGCCGGCGTCCCACTGATAGTCGTAGACCAGCTCGGTGTCGGGTTCGATGTTGCACAAGGCGACCATGACCAGCACGGTTTCCTTGCCCACCTCGAGTTGGGTGAGTTCGCAGTTGGGGTTGCACGAATGGTTAGCGAAGCAGGCGGGAATTCCAGGCTCGAGCATCTTGCCGCCGCCGAGGTCCATCACGTAATGCGACCCGGCATATTCCGACTCGCGGTGCCACTGGCCGGTGACCTCGAGAATGATTTCGCCGGGCCGGAACTGGCGTTTGGCAAACAGTCCAAACCCGCAATCTTTCACCGGGCGGACTTCGATATCGTCGTCCTCATAACCTCGGTAGCCGTGGCACTGATCCAGCTCGGCCTGGAGCTTTTTGCGTCGATTCTTTTCCATCGTTTCTCGTTGTCATTAGATATCAGCAGGTTGCAATCCGGGAGGGCGAGGCTCCCGCCGAGCCGTTGGCTCGCCCCAAAGACAGGCGGCTCAGCAGGAGCTTTGGCCTCCCAGGATCGGGCATTTTACCATCGAACTTGGAATCACTGAAAGTTGTTTGCCTCGCAAAGGCTTGCACGGCAACGCCGCCCAAGCCTCGTGGGCGCCAAGGCACCAAATACTTTACCAGGGTTTCCTCGGGTCGCCAATCCCTCCGAAAGGGGCGATGCAGCAAAGTCGGGGTACTTGCCCATCCGGCGACCGCCCCGCCCCCTGGCAACGCCGGACACCTGCGGTCTATAATGAACAAGTACAGGGAAAGAGAAGGGGTCGGAGGGACAGGCGAGGAAACAGGGGCCAGGGCCCTGTTTCCTCCGAGAATCATCAAAGGTCACTTAACCGTGGAGGAGACGGCCATGCCCGTCCCGATGGAGCTGTCACGCATCATCATCAGCGAGATCAACGACCAGCAGGTCATCTACCTGAAGGAGATCGAGGGGGAGCGGACCTTCCCGATCCTCATTGGGATTTTCGAGGCCACGAGCATCGATCGTCGGGTGAAGGGCTATCCTTCGCCCCGGCCGCTGACGCACGATCTGATCGTCAACACGGTCGAAAACCTCGGGGCCGAGTTTCAGGACGTGGTCATTAGCGAGTTGAAGGACCATACTTATTTCGCCAAGCTCCGCGTCCGCCAGGACGGCGAACTGATCGAGATCGACGCCCGACCCTCCGACGCGATTGCGGTCGCCGTCACCTGCACCCCTCGGCTGCCGATCTACGTCAACGAAGACGTGCTCAACGACGTGCTCGGCGAGTGAGCCTGCCGGGCCGACCCAAGCGAGCACGACCGTTCGCACACCCACAAGTCCCATTTACGCACCCGGAGACATGCCATGATTATCGGTTGCTTTGCCCTTGTCGAACCGTTTGCGCCGATGGCTCGGCAGTTTCAGGCCATCCGCGAAATGGGTATCGAGTATGCCGACCTGACCGACAACCACAACGGCGGCATGCTCGGTGTGGAGTATGGCTTTGCCGCGTCGATCAGTCTGGACAGCCACCCGGCCACGATTCGGAAGATGGTCGACGACGCAGGATTGACGCTTACGAGCTTCTGCGCTCACGCCAACCTGCTCGACCCGCCCGCGCCGGACGTCTACGCCACCAACGAAATCATCAAGGCCATCCGTCTATCGCACCTTCTGGGCATCAAGCATGTGATCACGACCGAGGGCGACCCGAAGACCGATTTCGGCCATAGCCTCTCGCCGGATGAGCGAATTTTCGCCATCCGCGAGAAGCTCTACACGCCGTTGCGTTGGGCCGAGGAACTCGGGGTTGAATTGCTGCTGGAAACCCACGGGGTGGTGACCGACTCGGTCGACCAAATGGAGCGGCTTCTCGATACGCTCGGCCACGAGGACCATCTCGGCATCTGCCTCGACACGGGCAATAGCTGGCTCGGCGGGGCGGAGCCGATCGACTACGTTCACCGCTTCGGCAACCGTGTCAAGCACGTCCATTGGAAGGATATGGAAGCCGAGTGGGAACCGAAACGTGGCACGCTGTTCGGCCGCGGTATGGCCACCATCGCCTTGGGCGATGGGGTGATTGACCTGCCGGCGATCGTTCGGTCGCTGAAGGAGGCCGGCTTCGAGGGGGCGACAACGCTCGAAGTGGCTGGGGCCGACACGGTTCGCACCTCGGCCGAGCGGCTCCGCCAATGGGCCGCCGAGTAGCGGACCGCGGAAGGTGACTTCAGTCCTGGTGTAAAAAGCCTACAATCCGGCCCGTCGACCAGCGGTAGCCACCCTCTGCCGCCGTTGCGGATTTTTCTTGACACGCGGCTCAACTTCATCTATTGCTGAAGATAGATGCTCGATTCCGCGGAGCCGCAAGGACTGGCGGACACGCCCCGCATGAGCTGCCGCTGGCCGGGTTGTCCCGACGTTCGGGGCAGCCTACGCCACTCTGTGTCGTTCTTTTAATACCCCTATTCCGATTGGGTTGGGCTCCTTCGCGGCGACCATCGCGCGCGTTGGGCGAACTGGGGATACGTATGGGCGGGGGTAGCCGCTCGACGGTCGGGCTTGCATGCGAAGGCCCCCATGCATCGAGTTCGAATGGAAAATTGCTGCTCGCGATCGGCAGGCAGCGCGGTCGCCCGCCAAGCCACCTCCGATAAGTATCGGCGGGAGATTAACGAAAGATCACGTTTCCAAAAAAACGATGTTGATCAATGGGGCGGTCGGTGTCCTGAAACGAATCGGGAGGTGCCGCCATGAAGTCGAACTTGCGAAGCGCCGCACCGCGCTATCACGCCCGGATGCTTCTCATGCCGTTATGCACCGCGTGCATGCTCGTCGGGAGTTCAGCCCCGTCCGCCCTCGGCGCCGACCTGTCGGTCGTCCCGTTGGTCGACGGCGAGCGGAGCGATGCGGTCAACACGTTCGGCGGGCCGTTTGGCGTGGGCAATGTCCGGCATGTTCGCTTCCAAACGCAAACGGTCCACCGGGGCACGCGGGCCGCTTGCATCGAACTGAACCGCATGCCGCCCGGGCAGCAGCACTTTTTCCAGTGCTTCGCGTCCGGCTTCGGTCCCACGAAGACCTACCACCAAACCCGCAACCTCGCACGCTACGACCGGCTCGAGTTCTTCGTCCGCAACGACACCCATGCCGCGACGACTGCACTGGTCGAGATCAAGGACCATCGCGACGCTGAGTCGCACCGCGCGCTCTATCGCTTCACGATGCCCGACCGTGCCGGCTGGACGCGGGTGGTCGTTCCGCTCCGGCTCGATGCGCCGGGTTGGGCCGTCGAGGGAGAGCCGGACATGGCCCGCGTGACGGCCATCGGATTTCTCATGGACTCGGCCGATCCGCCGCGCAACGGGCGATTGTATCTCGACGACGTGGTGCTAGTCGAGCGCGGCGGGCCGATCGAGATCGAGAGGGCGCCGTTGGAGGTTCTGCTCGCGCGCCTCGCGCGGCGGCAATGGGATGCGCTCTGGTCGGCCCGAAGCCGCGACCACGGCCTGATCCCCAACACGTCGTACCAGGCGACCGACGCAGGGCTGAACTCGACGGCCACGGTCCTGTGGATGCTGCCGGGGGCGGTGCGCCGCGGTTGGATCGCCGAGGACGAGGCGCATCGGTACATGGCCTTGGTGGTCGCGACGCTTGACACGCTGCTCGATCGGGCGAGCTACCTGCCGCCGCGCAATGTCGATTGGGTGACGCTCGAACCGTCGCTGTTGCCGGAAGAATCGTCGGTCGACGCGGCCTTCGTCGCGTTGGCGCTGCACCAGTACAAGTCGCTGCCCGAGACGCCCGACGATCTGCGCCGCCGGATCGATCGAGTGCAAAACCGCTTCAACTTCGCCGCGTTTGGCCGGCCGCAAGGCTGGTGCATGGCCTACCGCTATGCCAAGGGCAAGCGGCCGGCGCGCTTTATCCGTGCGGTCTACGACGGCCATACGAACGAGAACAAGGTGATCTCGCTAGCGGCCCATCTCTCGCGCCGCCACCACGTGCCGATCGCCGACCACTGGAACACCGACGTGTATCGCGTTCGGGCGCAACTGGTCGCGACGATCGCTCCGCCGGCCGTGCATTCGCTGAAGGCCTTTCGGGCGCCGTTCACGCAGGCACTTGTGAACCTGTTCGTCGACGTGCGCGGCCGGAACGCGGACCTCTTTCCCGCAAGCGATTTGGCGACGAATCCTTGGCAAAACTTCGTCGATTACCAGCAAGGGGTGATGGCGCGACTGGCCGAACTGGGGCGGCCGTGCCTGGTGCAGCCCGATGCCGGCGACGACGGCAGCCTGAGGAATTATCAGCAGTTCAGTCTGTATGAAGACTTCGGCCAGCCGGATTTGTTCATGCCGTGGAGCGTCAGCTTTGCACTGTTGGCCGAGGCCGACGGCGCCGAGGCG
>Ga0180434_10003588_pt1 | contig 19677 bp, 33 predicted proteins | sample SS_ome_7_FD_132453 | JGI IMG/M metagenome (GOLD analysis project Ga0180434, IMG submission 132453) | Hypersaline lake sediment archaeal communities from the Salton Sea, California, USA - SS_1_D_2 metaG | ecosystem: Environmental > Aquatic > Non-marine Saline and Alkaline > Hypersaline >...
AGGCGAGCTCATGCGGCACGCGATATTCCGCCACTTGAAGTGGCTCGCCGCCATCTCACCCACACCCATTACATCGGTGATGGCTGAGACGGAGGCGATCATGGAGATGTGCCGGTTCGAGGATTTCCATGCGAACTTCCACGAGACTGTGAGCAAGCTGGTTGAGACAGTCAACAGGCTTGTGTCACAAGGAGACGCCCCTGCTGCAAGACGGCTGGTATTAAAGGTCAATGAGCACGTTAAAAAGATGTCCAGCCCGTATTGGAGAAACAAATTCGAGAAGGTCATGCAAACTAATTTTGGCTATCTGATCAATAGCAAGCTGAGCCTTAACCCCAATAAAGCCGTTGATGATGATAGCGAGGAGCTATGATGCCTAATTTGCTGGGAGAACGAACACCAACAAGAGTGCCCTACACACTGCTTCTGCTCATTGCAGTTATCTTGCTGAGCATCGAGTGTTACATGTTGAATGTACGCGTGCGGGAAGTGGAGACTGCTATGGTGCGCGTACTCAAGATGCAAAAGATGGCAGCTACCTACATTGAAATTAACGCGCGCAACATCGAGGCTCTGCGGAGTAAAGCGGCACCCGGCATGACCTTTGTCGCGGACCCTCTCTGGTTTGAAGGTGAGAAAACTGGCGCTATCATAGCGCTGAAGTAAACATGTACGCGTCAGTGTGTGCGTGACGGCATAGCCTCCCGCCCCCACTGAAAAAGGAGCGTTTTCATGGGAGATCTTTTACCCCCGCCGGACGCGTTCGGCTTTGAGAACTACACAGACTGGAGACCCCATCAATCAGACGCTGTCGAGGCTTGCACGGGGAGCCCACATAGGTTCACGGCACTTGTAGCCCCCACCGGCAGCGGTAAATCCCTTACCTATTTGGTATCGGCGCACCTCCAGGGCCTGCGGGCAGTCATCCTCACATCCACAAAAGGGCTCCAGACACAGCTCGCCCGAGACTATGCCAGTGTGGGCCTCGTGGACATGCGCGGTCGCAACAACTATCTCTGCCGTGCGCGTGATGACGGGTCTAACTGCGAGGACGCGCCCTGCACGGTAGGGTGCTTTTGTGGCCTGAGGCGCGACGGGTGCGACTACTACGACGCCCTCCGAGCCGCTCAAGAGGCACCTCTGGTTGTAACCAACTACGCATTCTGGATGGCGGCCGAGGCCTACATGGAGGAGGGTCTGGGTGCGCGCGACCTTATTGTGTGCGATGAGGCACACAACGCGCCCGAGGCTGTCGCGGCTTTTCTGACAGTGCAGTTCTCTTACCGGAGCCCGGTTATTCTACCCTATCTGGACAAGGCCGAGCGCACCTTGCTGGACATGACGATGACCGACTGGATCACGTGGGCGCGCGAGACCCTGGAGCCCATGGGCAAGCGCCTTGAGGACCTGCAAAAACGCCTCAAGGAAGAGGGTGGAGGCAGGCGCTCGGACCGCAAGGAATTCACAGCGCTCAGCAAACTCTATCGCGGGATCCTGCGCGTGGCCCGGGTCAAGGATGCCAATACCTGGGTCTGTACCGTCGATACTAAAATCCGCCGCCAGGTACAACTGGCTCCCATTTGGCCGGGGAAGGAGGCCGAGAATGTGCTGTTCCTGGGGCGGCCGCGCGTTCTGACCACATCGGCCACAGTGTGCGCAAAAACACTCCAGCTCCTGGGGATCCCCAAAGAGGAGTACGGCATCCTGGAATACCCGCACACCTTCCCAAAAGAGAACCGGCTCCTGCTACACATACCCACGATCCGGCTCAACTATCAAACAAGTGCACGCGAGCTCAAGTACTGGGTGAGCCGCATCGACCAGATCATACGGCGCAGACTTGATCGCAAAGGCATCATCCACACCATCTCGTATAAGCGCCGCGACTTTGTGGTTCAAAACAGCGAGTACTCTCGCTACATGATCACGCACAACACAAAAGACGCTGAGGAGACCGTTCGGCGCTTCAAGGAGATGCCAGCACCGGCTATTCTTGTGTCGCCGTCCATGTCCACAGGCTGGGACTTTCCCTATAGCGAGTGCGAGTACCAAATCATAGGGAAAATACCGTACCCGGACACAACAGATAAACTAACAAAGGCACGCTGTCGGGCCGACAAGACCTACGCGGCATACATTGCCATGCAGGAGCTGGTCCAGGCGTGCGGAAGGGGGGTGAGAGCGCCGGATGACCGCTGTGAGACGTTCATTATCGATGACAACGTCAAGTGGTTCATCCCGAGGAACAGAGACTTTGCTCCAAAATGGTTTGCCGAGGCATTTGACAGGCGGAATACTATACCTATTCCACCACCACCATTAACCTTAAACAGAGAGGAGTAGCACCATGGGATTAAGTCTTAATCCGGACAAGGCAGTCGTCATCGAGTTTCTGGACGACACCGACATTTGCATCAACACTGCCAGGTTTGTCGAGCACCAGTTCACCGACAAGAATGGCAACATCGCTGGCGATCCGTTCGTGGGCTTGTGTCTGGAGTACACGATGGATGCCACGGGCAGCAACGGCAAGGAGTACATGCGCGTGGGCAGCACCGAGCTCTTTGGTGCGAGCGAGGACGGTCTCGAACTCATCGGGCTTAGCGACCCCGAGAATCAGACCATCAATGCCAAGTGCAAAATGATGATCTTCCTCAAGAGCCTCAAGGACGCGGGCCTTCCCCAGGAGCTGCTGGACAAGCTCGACGCGGGTGAGATCCAGGTCCTGGACGGGCTCGGCATCCACGTGATGCGCAATGCCAACCACTACCAGGACCTGGCCACTGTCCAGGAGGATGGGAGTGAGAAGAAGGTCACCGCTCTGGAGGCCACAAAGATCAACTATCTGCCCGGCGAGGGCAAGAGCAAGGCCAAGGGCAAGGCCGCACCTAAGGCTGCTGGTAAACCGGGTGGTAAGCCGGGGAGTAAGCCTGCCGCCAAGCCCGCTGCCAAACCTGCCAAGGAGGAGGAACCCGAGGCTGCTGAGGCTCCGGCCTCTGACGACATCGACTCTATCGCCGAGGAGGCCATGATGGCTGTTCTGGCTGACAACGACGGCCAGGTCGAGGCCAAGCAGATCCCCACGCAGGTGTTCCGTCACCTCGGGGCTAACACACCCAACCGTAACAAGGTCCTCAAGCGCTGCTATGATGAGGGCTTCCTGTCTGATGATGCGCGGCCCTGGTCCTTTGAGGGCGGCGTTGTAAGTCTGGGATAACCTATAACCGGCCGGGGAGGGCGAGCGCATCCGCGCTCCGCCCATCTCCTGGAAAGGAACTAAAATGGGAAACGACTCTGAATACGTGTTTGGAGTTCAGCCCGGGGAGCGGCTGATTTTCACCGTTGTGGGTTCAAAGTCCTCGGAGGATGAGGATGTTGTGGCGGAGCGCTTCAACGACCTTGTGGCCCCGGAGCGCGAGAATGACATGACCCTTGACCAGTACATCCAGGGCACGCTTACATTCGACGAGGACCCGCCCCCCAAAAAGCATGTCCGGATGCGCGTGGAGCAGCGCCGCCTGGAGGCACAACTAAAACAGGCCCAGCACGACCGGGACAAATTCCAGGAGTCGTTCGCCGATCTGGAGCGTATTCTGGATGCCGAGCGCGATCACATGTCGCACGTGCTGCACGACAATGCCGCGCTGCGGGAAACGATCTGCAAGCTCGAACAAGACCTCGACCACACAAAATACAGGCTTCATGAGACCGAGGCCGAGCTACGCAGGGTGGAACAGGGGTTCCTGGGGAGGAGACAATGCAAATCCACAAAACCCTAACAAGGTTCACACCGAACGGGTCCGGAGTTGACCGGTCAGCAGAGCCCGGCACTGTCCACCTCACAGACGTGATGCGGTACATCGCCCAGACGTTGAAGCTCAAGGGGGTGTACGGTAGCGACTCCACATCACACTGGGAGCTGGACGTCGCGGCCGAGGCCGGTTTCATCTGGGAGGATGTTCTGAGCCGCGCATACGCCGAGCGGTGTGTGCCCAGGCCGCCCGAGCAGCAAAAGGGCGTTATAGTATTCAGCCCTGACGGGTTCGGGTTCGACCCTGGCGTGTGGGATTACGGTAATGATTGTTGGTTGATCGAGCCCAGCAATGAGCCCGTCCTGGAGGAGTACAAGTGCACCTGGCAGAGTGTCAAAAAATCTCCCTTGGATGTGTGGCGGTACAAAGTACAAGCCCAGGGATACCTGTACGGTATGGGTTTACGGACAGTCATCTACCGTATTTTGCACTTAAACGGGGACTATGCCGGGTCGGGTCCGCTTTATAAACAGGTCCGCATTTCCTACAATGAGGACATAGACCAGCTAGAGCTTGAAAACAACTGGGCCATGTTGGAGCTCAATGCACACGCAATGCTGGAGAAAGGCTACAATGGCAATGTCGATGCAGTCCTTTGAACAACAAATGAAGGCGGCCGGGTTCACAGATGAGGATCCTGGACTGAAGAACCGCCTGATAATGAGTCTGTCTGGGAGGGAAAAACAGGGCAAAACTCACTTTGCACTGTCAGCGCCAGACCCGCTCGCCTACATAAATTTTGACGTGGGCGACGAGGGCGTGATCGACAAATTCCGGGGCTCGGGCAAGACTATCTTTCACAGGCGCTTCTCCAAGCCCATGACGTTCAAGGACGGCGCTCCTGTGGCGGATGGCGCGCTCGCGGAGTGGCTCAGGCTCACGCAGTCCTGGTACAAGCTTCTGGCCATACCTGATCTCAAAACTATTGTCGCGGACACTGAGACCGAGATCTGGGAACTGATACGGCTCGCCCGGCTGGGGAAATTGACCCAGGTCAAACCGTTCCATTACGGCCCGGTCAACGCCGAATACGACGCATTCCTCAAGGCCGCGTACGAGAGTGATAAGAACATCATCCTCATAGGCAAGAGCAAGAAGGAATACACGAACGACAAATGGAATGGCGGGTACGAGCGGGCTGGCTTCTCCAATCTGGGCTTTATAGTTCAGGTTGTCGCCGAGATGCACCGTTACGGGCGCGCAGAGTTGTCCGAGGACGACGATCCCGTACTCGATTCCTACGCGTGCAGGATTATTAGCTGCCGACACAATCCTGCCCTTGAGGGGTGCGAGTTCAACAACCGCAACACGTGCAACTTTGAACATGTGCAAATGTCAGTTCTCGCCAAGATGGACCCCGAGGACTGTGAGGCCTACATGTTCTAGGAGGTGGAAATTGGTGGATAAGAAAACAGTGACCGAATTGATGGACCGGTACGAGATGATGGGATCTCGGGTTCTCAGCTGCCAGGTCAGCGTGGCCTATCTCAACCACATCCTGGAGAGCATCCTTGGCACACGCTGGACTGAGGCTGAGGCTACAGCGCTTCTTAGCTGGTTCAACCAGGAGGACCTTGTGTACCCCAAACGGTGCCATGCAAACGTGAGCCAGTGGTGCAGGACGACTTGTATGGTGTTCCGCCCGGCTTATGTCGTTCACGCTGAGGCTGCGAGGTACAAGTTCACCCTGTCGCCCTGGGTCTGTGGGCTATACTGGACTCACTGCCAACAGGCCGAGTCCCGGCTTCTCGGCTATAGTGGAGAGTAGCCCATGATCGACATCGATGATCGGATAGGGGCTGTCGAGCTGTCCAAACACCTGCCCAAGGACCTGGTCAACGTCGAGCGTTTGAAATACGGCGATGCCCGGTTCTTTGGCAACGGCCCGGATGGACCCGTTCCAGTGGGCGTCGAGCGCAAACGCATCCATGACCTTATACAATCCATGGAGGATGGCAGGCTGTCAGGTCACCAGCTTGTCGGTCTCGTGAGCCGTTACCAGGTGGTCTACATCCTTGTTGAGGGCATTTGGCGCACCGATCCCGTGGAGGGCGTCCTCCAGACATACCGTAAGGGGTCCTGGAGGCCGCTGTGCCATGGGAAGCGCGCTTACATGACCAGGGATATTATAAACTATCTGAACACGCTTGAGGTGTTGTGTGGGGTGCATGTCTGGCGCTCCGATACTATCCAGGCATCCTGCCACTGGTTGCTGGGGTTGTATAGGTGGTGGCAAAAGGACTGGTCAGAGCACAAGAGCCACCTGCGATTCCAGACCAACGTGCCCATGGGTCAGAGCATCGGGCTCAAGAAGCCGACGCTTTTGAGGCGCATCCTCCAGCAGTTGCCCGGCGTGGGCTGGGAGCGCGCAAAGACAATGGAGAGCCACTTCACGAGCATCCTGGACCTCGTACTAGCGGACGAGAAGGAGCTACAGGCCATACCAGGCATCGGCAAGAAGATGGCAAAAAACATACGCAACGCTTTACAAGGAGGTGGATAATATGTACAGCAGTCTAACCATGCTCAGTTTTATAGGCTACCAGGTTGCTATCACAGGTGCGGATGACTCCTCGGGCGCTATCCTGTTCCGGGAGGAGAGCTGGGAGCCCGGGGATGAGGTCTGGCTACCCCGGAGCCAGATCGAGATCGATTACATATCACCAGCCGAGCACTACATGGGCACGCCCAAGATTGAGGTTCACATCCCGGACTGGCTCGCCCGCAAAAAGGATCTCGCATGAATACAGACCTGTACGCGGCCCTGGGTCTCAAGCGGGGCCAGACTTACTCGCGCGAGGAGTTGCGGGCCGCCTTTAGAGCCCAGGCCAAACGGTCTCACCCTGATCTGGGCGGGAGCGCGGACGCATTCAACACGGTTCGCGTCGCCTATGCCACGCTGTCCGACCCGGAGCTCAAGCACGAGTACGACACGACCGGCAATGTGGGCTCGGCCACAGAGACGCGGGAGGACCGTATCAAGGCGCGCGCCCGGGATGCCATGTTGACCGCCTTCCAGAGCACCGTTCGCAACACGCCGTTTGACTCTCTCAAGTTCCGGGATCTGGTTGATGCCTCTATCAAGGCGCTCGACAAACAGGCGAGAGACAATGAAAAGCAGCTCGACAACGTGGACAATCTCCTGGAGGCGCTTGAGGAGGTCAGCGAGCGTCTCGAGTGGGAGGGCGCTCCAGGGGATGTGGATCTTCTCCAGAGCCTGATAGAGAACGACCGGAAGGCCCTGCACACGCGCAAGTTCAACCTTACAGAACAGGTCGAGGTTCTTGAAATGGCCATGGCACTATTGGAGCTCTACACATATCGGACTGACAAGGAGGGCCGGGATGCCATGTTCCACAAGCTGGGCCTGGGCACGAGCTCCACATTCACCTACACGTCAACCTCAACCTGAGGGGAGGACGAGAGATGAAATGCCCATATTGTGATGGCAGAGGTTTCATCAATCTACCAAATTGGACCGTTTGCGGAATTGAAAACCAAACATGCCTCCGCTGCGGTGGTAGCGGAAACATACCGTTTGAAAACCATCTGGAGATTCCAGCTCCAAAGCCTAGCGCGGTACACAGGATGGAGCTAGCAGTAAACGACCTCCGCGCCCGGCTTGCGGAGTGTGAGCAGGAAAAGAGCACCATCGAGAGCACGATGCTTACTATGAGCGAGCGACTTGCAGAGTGCGAGCGGGAGAGGGACATGTGGCGGGACAACGTAGCGGCAAACGGTCTTAGGATAGCTGAAGTGCAATCCCGCCTCGACCGGCTGATAGAGGGGGTTGAGAACATACGGTATGACATAGAAGAGGATTTCAGTATAACCAGACATGAGTATGTGTCCCGACTCGACAACCTAATCCGCGCAGCAAAAGGAGACTAAAATGCACGAGCAAGATCCCATTATACTCACGCCCGAGGGGGGACCCTTTCAACGGGAACCCCAGGAGGAGGCCCAGGAAGCTCAGGAGGCCCAGGGCTCTCTCTTCCAAAAGGGCGAGCACGTCATCGTCAAGGGGGCACTGTTCAAAATCAAGAGTTTCAACCACAAGGAGGTCCGGCTCAAGCTGCAGCAGCGCCACGCGTCCGAGGAGGCCAAGGCCAAGCTGGGCGATCCTCAACAGATCGGCATCGCCCTGGACGCGCTCCTTCTGTGTCAAAAGGTCATCGAGCTGGCGCAGGCGGGCGATTACCGGACCTATCTTGTGGACCCGGACGGCCAGGACCTTGGCCAGATCCGCGTCATGGAAAAATTATCTGAATACATGCGGCAATACAATTCACTTGCCGGGGCATTAACCGGTAGGCAACCTAAACAATAGGAGGGGAACATGGGCGGCAAGAAGGGCATAGTAATGGGTGTTCACACTATTGAGGATTTTGCGCACACGACAATCGTCGTGCCCCGGCCCAACATCGTGGGGCTGAACCTGCGCCAGCGCGTCGATTACGTGGCCGAGGAGCTCCGTCGGCGGGCCCTCCAACAGGGGTACGATCTCCTGGTGCTGGAGAAATCAACCAAATCACCCAAGTCGCACAAGACCCACGTTGTTGAATCGGTCCTCGTGAGCTACCAGGGTCTGTTAGAAGAGGGCTACACCTACAAGGTAATAGGCAACAAAAACTATAAGGGAGGTGAGCAAGATGGCGAGAATACCCTACCTAATCCGTGACCCTGACGGATTTGGCCAGGAGATAGACTATGACCGGGTCCGCGAGAAAACGCGGTCATTTGGAAGTGTGTGGCTAGACCCCTGGGACCAGTCGTGCATCCAGGGCGCGCTTGAGAAGCTCCAAAAGCGCTACCGGTTCATATCTATATTCGAGCTGGGCTGGCCCGACGATGACCAGATCATTCAGGACTCCCTAGTTATGGCCCGGTACAGCTATATCCTGGGCCGGAACTTCCATGCCCGTGAGGTACTGGCGCAGAGTCTGGGCAGGTTCGGGTGCGCCTGGGAAATAGCACACCTGGTTTACACACAAAATCACGATTTCAAGTGGAGCGAGTTAGCGATTTACCGGTATATACACCGGATCTCTCCAAGCCTGCTGTTCAACAGCTTTCAACAGGCCCTGCACTCTCTGGAAAGGCGCGGTATCGTCAATATCGTCATTATCTCCAAACCCAAAAAGAGGGAGAGCGCGGAGGACGCGGAGGACGCGGAGGACGCGGAGCCTGAGCTGGAGGACGCGGAGCCTGAGCTGGAGGACCGGTTCGTAATACCCAACCCGGCCTGCGATCTGCACAAGGCCGTGTTCGGGGGCGCAGAGCGGTTTGTACGGGCTGAAAAAGAGCCGGAGGTCATCGCTGAGTCTCTCAAGCTGCGCGCGCATCTCCTGCGGCAGAAATACGAGTGGGAGGCGTTTGAGCGTATCAAGTCAAAATACCTGGAGGTTATCGATGGGCAGAGCAAAGCGCCTCAAAGCAATGCGTAAGAAAATCCGGGAGGCCTGGCCATACCACCACGAGGTAGTGATGCAGAAAATGGCAAACGGCCAGGCCCGGCTCTCCGGCCAAAAGGGCATCTATCGCCGCATGAAACAGCTCGATCGCGAGCGCAACAGGGGAGAGCGCAATGACGACGAGAGTTGATCTGGACGATCTGCGAACCCTCGCAGGCCACATCACACGGTGCAAAGAGTGCGAGCTCCACGCTACCTGTAAGCGACCTTTATCGGGGGCTCTCTACACCTACACGCCCATGGGCATGATCGTCGGCGAGGCCCCTGGCAAACAGGAGGACATGCATGGGGCTCCCTTTATAGGCAAGGCGGGCCAGGAGCTGGATCGTCTCCTGAAGTACCTGGCCGGTAAGCCTCGCGACAACTGGTTCATTACCAACATCGTAAAGTGTCGGCCGCCGGAAAACAGGGACCCGCTACCGGGTGAGATCCAGGCGTGCACGCCTCACCTGGTCATGGAGATCGCGGAGATCAACCCGGAGGTCATTGTAACCGTCGGCCGGTTCGCAACACGGTTTTTCCTGGGCAATGTGTCGATGGACACTGTTCGCGGCCGGGCTCACGATTCCCAAGCATGGGGCTGCACGATTTTCCCTGTTCTCCACCCCGCTGCAGGTTTCCACAACCAACAAAACCTGGCGCGCATCCAGCAGGACTTCCAGGCCTTAGGGACCTATTTGCGCAACCGGGCTGCCCCCAAAGAGCTGTTCCAGCACGTGCACGAGCTCGTCGATGAGCACGACGGCCGCGAGGTCTACATGTGGCGAGAGGATTGGGAGCATGTTTTTGAGTACCTCAAGGACGCCAAGATCGTCGGCGTCGATACAGAGAGTGCTCGAGGGGGTGAGCCCTGGTCGATACAGCTCTCGACGGGTCCCGGCCATGCCATATGTGTGCCCGCTACGGCCCACAAAGCCCTCAGGACGATCGCGAGGAGGCTAAAGCACCCTGAGGTATTGACCGTGCTCCAGAACGCGCTCCACGATCTTCCTGTGATGGAAAAAATGGGTATCGTGCCCGGGAACGTGACCGACACGATGTTCATGGCCTACCTTTTACAAACCGAACCGCTGGGGTTGAAAGATCTCGCGCCGCGACATGCCGGTATGAGAATGCAGTCGTACCTGCGTGTGGTGGCACCGGCAACGCACAGGAAGGCGATGGCGTACCTCGCCAAGGTCGTCTCCAGGGAATGGCCGGACCCGGAACCCCAGCTCGTGTGGGAAAAGGGAGAGCCCCGTATAAAACAGCCCAGGAATATCGGCAAGAAGGCCGCCAACTACCTGTGGAAGGAATTCACGGACGGCAAGGACCCGTACGATGCCTGGATGAAAATGGACGATGACGTGGGCAAGGCCATGGTCGCTCAGGAGTTGGGCGAGATGGAGCCCGGTTACCTGAGCGAGGTGGACAGGGAGAGCGCCCTGTTCTACGCGTGCCGGGATGCCGATGCCACGCGCCGGATATTTTTCCCGCTGCGTCGGATGGTTCGCGAGCTGGACCTGGAACACCCTCTGGCCTGGGACATGGCGGCGCTGCCCATGGTCGTGGACATGATGGAATCCGGGATCCGCGTTGACCCGGGCAAAATGGCGGAGCTTGCCACCTATTTTGCCTGGAGACGCGATGCTGCCGACGATGCCGTCCAGGAGTACGTATCGGGACCGCAGAGATTGAACGTGGGCAGCCCCATGCAGTTGGGCAAGTTTCTGTTCGAGGATCTGGAGCTCGACAGGAGCGCGACAAAACCCACAAAAATAGGATGGGCAACGGGTGACAAGGTGCTCTCAAAGCTTGAGGGGGCGCATCCTGTTATAGAGCTGATAAAGGAATACCGCCAGTACGACAAGCTCTATGGCACGTACGCCAATAAAATACCTGCTCTGATGGACAAGGAGCAGCGGGTCCACGCCAAGATTACTATGACCCGAACAAGTACTGGCAGACTCGCGACGTCAGCGCCTAATTTAATGGCCATACCCACGCGCACACTTGAGGGCAAGATGATCCGGACCGCATTCATACCGGCACCCGGATGTGTTTTTACGGCAAGCGACTACTCACAGATCGAGATGAGAATAGCTGCGTGCTGGGCCAAGGACGAGGAGATGCTGCGCTGCTTCAAGGACGACCTCGACATACACACACAAACAGCAATGCGCGTATTTGGTGTGAAGGAGCACGAGGTTGACAAGATGAAGCACCGATACCCGTGCAAGCGGATAGGGTTCGGTGTGTTGTATGGGATAACGGGCAAGGGTCTCTGGGATCAGTTGGTGGTAGCAGGGCTGGACTGGTCGGTGGAGGACTGCGACAATCTCATCAAGGAGTGGTTCAATGTCTACCATGGTATACGGGATAAGATGCACGAGACGCTCCAATTTGCCAGGCGGTACGGGTATGTCCGCGACATGTGGGGGCGAATACGCCAAACGCCAGGGGTGAACAGCTCAGACAAGTGGACGCGGCTTGAGGCGGAGCGCGAGGCCTGCAATGCACCCGTTCAGATGGGCGCGGCCGGTGTGATGAAGCGCGCTATGGGGAATCTCGTACCCGTTTATAAACGCTGGCGCAACTGGGGCTGGACCTGTAATCCGATACTCCAAATCCATGACGATTTGATATTTGAAATTGATGAACGGCGCGTGCTGGAGATCCTGCCCGAGATCGTTCTCACCATGGAGAGCGCGGTTCAGCTTGAGGTTCCAACACCCGTGGACCCCGAGATTGGGTATACCTGGGGTGATAAAATGAGTGTTTCAAAATGGGAGGAGCGCTATGGCAACCACTAAACCGGAATGGATAACTCGCGACGGCAGGCGGATCCCAATACGGGACATGTCCGATACGCACCTGCTCAATACGCTGGCACTCCTGGATAGACGGGTACGGGTATATGAGGAACAGACTCTCCGGGAGCTCTACACACTCTCCACGTGGGTGACAGGGGAGATTGCCACGATGGACATTGAGAATCGGATCATGGAAATCGAGGAGCACGGGCTTGATCCTGCCGAGGTGTTCGAGCCGTACGAGGAGCTTGCCTGGGAGGCCCGACGGCGCAACCTGGACCACAAACCATACAAGGAGACGCGATATGCCGCTTGATAGAGTAGGAGACTGGGAAAAGTTCGCCGCCAAGGTGCGTGTACACATTGAGGAGTACACGATCCCACAATACCAGGACGACGACGATGCGTCCGACCAGGTCAATGCCTGGAACAGCCAGGAGTGCGTTACCGCGATAAAGCGCTACATCAACCGCTACGGGTCCATGCGGCGCGGCGCAGTTGAGGCGCTCCGGGACATGCTGAAGATCGCCCACTATGCCCAGTTTGCGTACGACAAGCTGCGGGTTGAGCTGGGCGCTGAGGATGTGTATAGTACTGATAATCAGGGATCTCCTGGGGAGTAAAATCCCCTGTCAGAGACAACGGGGGCGAGGTGTTTCAAGTCAATGCGTCACTCTGCGTTGGGGGAGGTTGGGGAGCCTCCCATTCAAAGAGCGCCCAGGCCCGACACAGGTTTTCCGATCCCGGCCTGCACAAGTCCGGGCGCTCTTTACACACACACATTAGAGAGGGAGCCTTTATGAAACAGGATCTAGATACCAGGTTTATGTACCACCCGCCGCGCCAGGGTCAGCCCGAGGTGTACGAGTACATCCGGGCGCACGCCCGCTGGACGGCGGAGGTGCTGGAGATGCTTTGTCCGGAGTGCCGCGAGAAGTCGCTGGCATTCACAAAGCTCGAGGAGGCCGTGATGTGGGCAAACGCGGCCATTGCACGCCATGACAAGGACCAGGCGGCCAAAAAACTGGACCACATGAAACTTGAGGACCAGTACAAGTCAGGCTACCCCGCTGGCGTGCCCCAGCAAGATTAACCCTTAACTTTTTTGGAGGTGGAAAATGGAAAATGAGCTCCTTGAAATACACTGGACGCCCGAGACCCGGGTGGCGCTCATCGAGGCCGTCGGCGAGGAGGAGGCCGTCGCCCTCACAAAGCTCCTGGATCATGGCAAGGAGCACTACCGCGAGTTCAAGTACCTGGAGGCGCGCTCTCTGGATAGTAAAAAGCGTGCTCAGGAGGCGTTCTTCCAGGTGCTGCCCTTCCTGGATGGCAAGGCCCAGGCCGATGAAGGCAGCTTTACCTTGGGCTACCCGCCGCCGCGTAAAACCCTCGATGGAGAGGCCCTCAAAATATGGCTGGTCGAGCGAGGTGTGAGCCCTGAGCTCGTGGCCGAGGGTGTGGCGGCGTGTACAAAAACGGGCAAGCCGGGAGCACCCTTTGTGAAGTGGAACCCGCGCCGAGCCAAGGGAGGGAAAAAATGAGCGAGTTTGTAGAGCGAGAGTCGTCTATTCAAACGGCCCTGGGGTATCTGGAGACCGAGTTGCGAGACTTAGAGGCCCTGACAGATTCCCTGAGAAGCACACTCACGCCGGTCACGGCAAAGCAGGAGAGCGACGCCAACCAGCCGCAGCCGCAGGATGCTCGCTTCTCCGGAGTGTCTCCTATGGCAATGGCAATCATGCTGCACGTCGCGGAACTCCATAAACACAACGAGAGCCTCCGGTCGTTGTGCAGGTCTCTGGACCTATGAAACGCGAGCAATACGTCGCACACGCGGCCCGGTACATCAGCGATCACTATCTGGACCACATACCCAATGCGCGTCTGGAAGCGGTCGCCTACAAGGACGCGCGTGAGCTGCTCCTGCGAGTAGCCACGTACGTCTGGGCCGACAAGCTCGACTCGCAAACAGCCACATTGAGATACACCGTGCCCGATACCTGGTGGGAACACTTCAAGCTGGAGCTGGCGGCGCGCTGGCCGTGGCTGGACATACTCATTACACCTCGTGTGACGACGCATGCCGTAACCTATGAGTTCACGGTCCACAAGCTCCTGCCCAAGCGGCAACTGGATGCGGAGCCCGGGCCGATCCACTACAACATCAAGGAGATTGCAGATGCCAAATGAAATACTGGTCAGCTTTGAGTCCGGCCACTACAAAAAAATCCATGGAACCTGGAAAGGAGATTCGGTCTGGGGGCACTTCAACAAGGCCTCTGGCGGCCAGGTCCACATTAATCGTGACAAGGTCGAGTATATCGAGACCTTCAGCGAGAGCGAGGACCAGAACAGCCTGGACCTCGCCAAGGTTCGCGAGAGTGTTGAGGCCTATAAGGCCCGCCTGGAAAAGTCCGGGGCGCTCGACTAAAAAAAAAAAGCGCCCACGGACAAGAGCACTCAAGCTCCTGCCCGTGGGCGCTTTCCTAACCTGCCTTTTTTCTTCTACGCCAGACACGATTGTACTGTATACGCTTCTCGCGATTGGCCTCCCTGTATTGCGCCTGGTAGTCATCGTAATGCTGCTTCCTGGCCTCGTCGGTTGTGAGCTCAAAGGACCGCGCGCGTTCCCGTAGACGCACGAGATCCTCGGCCATGAACGCGTTGAGTTCGTTAATGTGTAGCGGGAAGGGCCGTATCGAGCACCTGGCGCACTTGGTGATTTCTCGCAGCTTCCGGAGTGTGAGGGGCTCCCCGAGCCATTCCCGCGCAATGATCCGCTGAATGAGCTGCTCCATGCTCAGCGCTCTTGTAACGCAACAACGCCGTCGCAACCAGCACCTGTGCGGCGCGCACCATATGAGCTCGTGCCCCAGCAAGTGTCGGACATGTACCAAGGTCATACTCCACCTCCATCGCCTGCCTTATCCGGATCCAGGCTCATTATGTGATAGATCCAGGCCTCGCACCCGTAACAGGTCTCGCCCGGCCGTGCGCGCCTTGCCCTCGACGCGCACACGGCCAGTGCGATCCTGTTTTGCTCTACGCTGCAGTAGTGGTAGCAGCGGGTCCCCGCAACACTGAGCGTGTACGGCGGCCGGGGGCGGGCCTTGTTGCCTGTGGGCCGCTTCTTACGCTTACGAGCGGCCATGAGCGTACTCCTGCCAGGCCTTGGCTTGTTTGTGTTTGGCCACGACTTCCCGCATCGTCTCGACCTGGTCAACGTCGCCTGCCCACCGTGTAAAGGCCTCGCGGACAACCTCGATGACGCTGTCCGGGCTGAGCACACGCAACATGGTAGTGTGCCGGTCGCACATGGGCAGGTTGACGCGGCCGCCGCCCTGAACATCCTCCAAGCGCATAAAGTAAGCGGCCTCCTCCGGGCAGAACGTGCACCTTATTGTGGGTGGTCGCTGGCCCTCCATGGTCGGCGTGAGCGGGCGCATGGGCGTGATTATTCGGCGGTAACGAACGCCTTTAGTTTTGGGCGGTGCCATAGGATCCCTCCGTGAGTAGCGGTTGAAATATTTTTTCCAGGGCCGTCGAGCGTTTGTGGACCTGGAACAACTGCTCCGTTCGCCAGGTCCGCGTAATGGCCTGGTAGAGCATGTAGGCGTTTGTCCGAGCGACGCGGTCGGTGTAGTCCGGGTACTCCAGGCCGAACGTCTCGGTCTCGGCCTCCAGGTGCTCGCCCAAAATACTGGGGAGGGCGCTCGGTTTGAATGCGCCCTCAAGGGCACCCCGGACCAGGATGTGCTCGGTCATGGCCGAGGTTAACGGTAACCTGGCCAGGCGGTCCTGGGCCTCGACGAGCTTGTCCATGTGGCCGAGAGCGATAGTTATGGCCTCCCGGATGAATGTGTCCAGAACGTCCGGCGTGAGCCCGCTCGTGTGTTTACGGAATAGGACCACCTCACCATGGAACACGAGGTTCTCGCACACGAGCACGTTCAGCCCCGCGCACACGCCCGCTGCAAGGGCTTTGCGGTTGCTATTGCGCAGGCCCAGCACCCACTGCTTGCCGCCGATAAAATGCGACGTATACAGCGTCCCGAACATGTCCAGGCCCTCCCGGGGCACTGTAAAAGTGGAGTCCACGACCTCCAGGCCGTACTCGTTAAGAGCCCTCTCGGCCGCCAGGACATAATCCCCGTGGGCCAGGGGTCTCCAGGTATCTGTTGGCGGAGGTGCCGGTATTTCCTGTATTACACTCCAGTCTACTCGCTTCTGTTCCATAATAGTCTATCCTTCCCCGTCCCTGCATGCACGCAAGGGCGACCTTCTCGCCATATTTCACGGCAATGTTGTTGAATCGGATGATCTCGGGTAGTCCTAGCATTTGTTGTCTCCTGTATCCTCGGGCTGGACCTTGATCCAGTACCCGTGCTCCCTGTCCAAATCGAACACCTTGGCGACGATATCCGAACGCGCCGCGTCTACGCCCTCCCTGAACGCGTCCCAGGCAAGGTAGTAGGGTATCATGGGTTGACACACGTCGCCCTCAACGTCGATAACGGTGTAGGGCAACCGGAGCGCCTCCAGGCTGTCCAGGTAGTCGCGCATGGCCAGGGGCACGCTCGCAACGCCCGTGTTATCGATGTAGGCCTGCTCGAACGCCTCTGGTGAGCTCCAGGTGGTGTTGTGCAGCAACACATTGGCTATTCTATCCCCGTGGAGCACGCCCTGATTGGTAATATCCTCTTCCATGGGGAGGCCGCACCCCGCAAGCCACATTTCATAAAGGTCCCAGTCATCTACATCCATAATAGCCTGGAGGCACACGCCCATGTCGTCGAGCATGTAAAAGACCTCCCTGCCGATCACACTGTCCGGGTTGAACGTGTGCCCGGGCGTGATCACGTCACCAAAGAGCGCCTCCAGTGTGCGGATGGTGGGACCGTTGTCGGCCGGGATGTTCCGTATATCACCCACGGCCTCAAAACGGAACCGGTTGTCGGAATCCGCGCGGATCCGGACAGTCTCGATTTTGAGCTGCAGGATCCCGCTGCCCCAGGCTCCATCTATTCTGCGTATACAGCCTCTTTCAAGTTTCATGTGTTTTCTCCTTTCCCTTTATGGTGTATGTTTTTCAAATCGAACAAACCGTGCGCGGCGTACTGCGCTATATTTGTTGTGGGTAGTGTATACTGTGTCCCATCCCCAGCCGTAATTGGCGCGGACCTTATACAGGGTGCCGTCGGCGCGGAGTTGCTGGTTGATCTCGGTCTCGGGGATCTTCAAGCTTGGCATCCGGTAGAGCCACTTGCCTTCCTGTGTATCGATTAGACCGATAAGCCTCGGGAAGGCCACATACCGACCCTGTGTGGAATCCTTCCTGGGGTAGAGCCGCAGGAGCATAGTGCCATTGGGATCCTGCTCGCGGCGGATGTAGCCCATTACGCCTACTGCATCGGGATCCGGCGTGCCGTAGCGGACAACGCCAGGGTGATGGTCTACACCGTAAACAAGTCGCACGCGGCGGTTTGTGTCTGCTACGTCGTCTAGCGCCTTGGCCAGGGCCAGGGGCACTCTGCCCGGGTACAGTATTCCGTTCAGTCGCATTGCCATTTTTCATCCTCCCTTAAAGTGTGTATGTCTATGGTTTGCTTACGTCCAATGGAACGCAGGAACCCCTCGAGCTCCCACGCTCCCCAAGAGATAAGCGCTTAGTAGAACACGCCCAATTCAACGTGAAACTGTCGGCCTGCGAGAATAACCGGGTACACGGGCGTGTCATCGTCGAGGCCCAGGGCGTCGGCCGCCTCCTTGATCCGGAAAACGAGATCCTGAAGGCGCGTATCGCCCGGGAAGTCGGAGTACTGAGAGAAGCCCCCTTGGTAGAGGAGCTCCCTGCCTGGGACATTGTCGAGCCGCACCCACCCGTCCGCGCGGCCCTCTGCCAACTCCTCCAGGAGCTCATAGAGCGGTCGTGGCTCCAGGCACTCCTCGACAAAGCAGCGCTGGCAATAGAGCTCGCCGGTCTCGGGATCGGTTACGGCCACAACATCCCAGGAGTGGTTGTAGATGAATTTCCGTCCGCAGGCGGTACAATAGAACATCTCCTCGTCGAGCGCTCCGCTGTCGAGGCACTCCTGGCAGCCGAACAGGAGCGTGTAGGGCTCCAGCGTCATACCCTCGCGGACAGTGTCGGCCGGGTTGAACACCTCCTCGCCATAGGTAGCCATGCGAGAGCAGTTATCGCACTCCACGAGGGAGTAATCTTCCGACTCGATGCCGTCCTCGACGAGAGCCCCCAGGAGATCGGCCGCGTCGTCCTCAGCCGGGTCCAGGTGGTGGGCCTCAAAGCACTTGGCCCAGCTCGCATCGTTCTCGAGCTTCTCTGTCTGGTCACCCAGGGCCTCAAAGTAGTGGTCCACTGCGGCGTTGTTGATCCTCTTCAAAGTGTCAGGTACGTACATAATAAGCCTCCTTTTTTGTTTTGGGGTTAACCTACTCTGAATCCGGCATCGTACAAAACATCCTTGATCTCGCTCAGATCCCGGGCTCGCACTATCATTTCCAACCAGAGCCGACTGGCGTCAACATAGTCCAGGGGCGCGCAAAAAAACACGTCGGTCGGATCGCCCTCGCCCGACTCGCGCCACATACCGTACTTGTCCAGGACCGTATCCACAAGGTCCCAGAATATTGTATCCCAGGCCATTTCCTTCATTCGCATGTTCCCGCATGCCCAGAACGTCCAGAACTTGCCACTAGGTGCGAGGGCCATGACGCTGCCGATGTAGGCCCGGTTGACAGCCATGGTCTCGTCGTCCTCGAACCGGATCGTTTCCATGTTCCAGGCGCTGCGGACCTCCTCAGGCCCTCGGGGCTGGACACAACCGTCGGTCGCGATCTCCTCGATCTCGAGCAACCAGGTCTTGCTAAAATGATCGAACACCCTTTCATGCCGCGACCAGAGCTCCAGGATATCCTCGGCGTAGAGGTCCTCGGTCATCCGGCTGCCCGCGCGTTTGCTGCTTATTTTCCAAAATCTCATTCTCCACCTCCCTCAATGTGTTGTATTGCCTGTGAGTGCCATTGCGCCCGGCGCAGGCCAAGCTCCTGCTCTCCCAAGAACCGGTCGGTCTGGTAGGTCCATGCCGGGAAACCCTGATTCCGCGCCATGCGGCGCATCAGGAACTGTAAGAGCCGGTAACTGGCCGCCGTCACAGGGTCCAGCTCATGTCCAGTATAAATACGCATATGCCCCTCCCTAGAAGTAAAGGTCGTCATCGTCGTCGAGCTCGTAATCCCGTGTGAATCGAACTCCCCTGTCTATCCGGTAGTTGCCCGACGGGTTATTGTGTCGCAGTCGCCGCATCCTGCTGTATGCCCGATCGTAGGCATGTTTGCGGCTGGCTGCCTCAGCTACGCTGAAGCTCTCCAGGAGGTGCAACTGGAGGTGCGGAGCGTGCTCTACGCGTACATAGTAGCTCAGGATCTCCTCCATTATTCACCTCCCCAGACGGCCGCGTCCCGGGCCACCTTGGCTATTGTCGCGGGTTTCAACTGTCTATTCATTTTTCCACCTCCCTTTTCTGTGCCCATGCCGGTATGTCCGGCAGTGGCATCCATGCTGTACAGCCGTGTAGTTTG
>Ga0180434_10003589_pt1 | contig 19675 bp, 20 predicted proteins | sample SS_ome_7_FD_132453 | JGI IMG/M metagenome (GOLD analysis project Ga0180434, IMG submission 132453) | Hypersaline lake sediment archaeal communities from the Salton Sea, California, USA - SS_1_D_2 metaG | ecosystem: Environmental > Aquatic > Non-marine Saline and Alkaline > Hypersaline >...
AGAACCACAGCTAGTAAGCATGTTTCTATGGATGTATTGCTCATTCTTTGTTTTCTTCTAGTCATTGTTCCGTGGTTTCTATGCTTTGTTTATCAGTATCATTTTGGAAACGGTCACAAAACCACGTCCCTTTTCCTGGAGACCTTGAATGATGCGAGCTTTCCGAGACTCGACGCGGCTCTCGGCATAATGTGCAATAGAACAATGGAACCGAGACAAGTGTTTTCCAAGACGTACTCGACAATCCAGTCGGCGTCGGCGGCTATTTATCGGCATGATTTCAGTTCGACGTCGTAAAAGACATTTAACCGATCTCATATAGTCTTTCTCATCCACTATGGACAGGGCCAAGTTATCCAACCGGGATAAACACAACGCCAGCAACGGTATCGCGCTCCAGCCCATTCCACTTTCCAACCGCCGTCTTCGTGGATCAGGTCCACCCTGACCTCTTTGGCCCGGATAGAATCGTCCAGCAATCCGTCTTTGCTGATCACGACCGTGACCTCGGAAGCGCTCTCGTAAAAAGCGTTCACCGTGTCAGGCGTAACGCCATCCTCATTCGGATAACCCGCCACGCGGAGAGCCACGTCAACGGGATGTTGCACCGCATTGACCGGGCCAGGGCAGGCATCCTTGTATCCCTGGTTGAACGGTGACAGCCACGGATCGGTCTGGAGATCGTAAGCTGCATAGCTGCTCCTACTTTTGGGTTGGGAGTCCAAGTGAAATAGAGACATCAAAACTCCTGAACCCATCACACAGACAGTCGCCATAACGACAATACATCCCAAGAGCATACTTTTTTTGAACATTTTTACCTCCTTCTCTGGTAGGAATCGCGGCCACAGTGAAGTCGTTTTTGTTCTCTATAGTTTACATGCAGAGAAAGAGTAAAAAGTTCAATGTCAAGCCCTCCAAATTACGTTTATCTGTACCCTGAGCAAGAATACCTGCGTCTGCTACTATTTCTCCCCCACAAGCGCCCTGCCGTTGTGGGTCACAGCGCAGAAGATAGGCTCCCCAATCTCCCACTCAAAAGGCTATATCAGTGGCGCGATGGCACTTTGTAGGTTGGGTAGCAGCAAGGTAAAGATCGCTGCGAATAGCGCCACTCCACTTATTGTCGTCGCAAGTATTAGTCTTTCCAACCGTGGCGCCATGTTCTGTTGACGTACCCAGTGTATGATAGCTATACTGAAAAGTAATGGCTCAAGTAAAAAGATTGGGTCGGTGATGTAAGCCAAGAATCCACCCTCAACGACGCGCGTAGGTGCAATCCCAAATACCATCATTGAGACTGGATAGAGCAAAGGCGTACCGTGCGCGATGACATCCAAGATTAAATGCGAGAACCCTTCAACTGTTATCAGTCCAACTGCTGTTTTTAGATACGGCCAGCGCTTCAGAAAGTGTAGCATCAGCCACAACAACCCGAAACCCAAGTAGACGAAAATGCTATGTGTCCAGAGCACACTGTGGTTGAAGAATCCGCGAAAGAGCACATTGCGCACTACGTCCCAATCGGGCGCGAATGTACTGCCCAACGCAACTGCCCAAAGCAAGGCGCGTTGTTTGCCACTCCATTCAGACTTCCAAGTTGACTGGGATTTCGCCGCTGCAAAATAACCGGGAACAAGATGTGCTGCTAACATTAGTTTCCCTCACGAGCTATGGTCTCAGGATCAAAAGCAAGTAATTCGGAAACGGTCACAAAACTGTATCCCTTTTCCTGGAGACCTTGAATGACGCCAGGGAGGGCTTTCCGAGACTCAACGCGGCTCTCAGGTATCACGTGCAGTAGAACGATGGAACCGGGACGAGCCTTTTCCAAGATGTGCTTGACGATCCGGTCGGCATCGGCGGCTATTTCCGGGTAGGATTCCGGTTCGACGTCGAAAGAGATGTTCAAGCGATCTGTCTGATCGAGATAGTAGGGCAATACGACGAACCTTTTGCCATAAGGACTCCGAAAGTGAATATCTCCCTCGTAGCCCGCTTCTCGAATCAATTGGTCGGTGTTTTCGATCTCTTGCTGGATGAAGGAATAGGGTTTCAGGATCATGCGATGGTGCGAGTAAGTGTGATTCCCTAGCTCGTGCCCTTCCTTGACGATGCTCTGGGCCGCCGCCTTATGCTCCTCCAGGGCTTGCCCGGTGACGAAGAACGTCGCTTTCACGTCGTGCTCGCGGAGGATCGCCAGAATCTCTTCGGTGAACTGGGATGGGCCATCGTCAAACGTGAGCGCGACGACCGGTGCGGACGTATCGACTCGCGTGACGATGTTGCCAAAGAACTGGAAAGCGCGCGACTTGCTGAGTTGCCATGCGGACGTTGGCACCAGCACGATGCTCATCAAGCTCAGGACTGCAATGCGCGGCGCTAAACCACGGCGCTGCTTAGAAGGCCCGCGCGCGAATCTCCAGACGGCCAATCCACCGCCGATAAACGCGAGCATCACCACGACCAGAATACCAATCTCGATCATATTCTCTCCGATACATTATGGGCAGGGCCAGGTGATCCAACCCTGATAAAAGCAACGCCAGCAACGGTATCGCGCGCCAGCCCATTCCACTTTCCATACACCGTCTACGCGGATCAGATCCACTCTGACCTCTCTTGCCCGGATGGAATCGTCCGTCAATCTGTCATCGCCTATCACAACCGTGACCATAGAAGTGTTCTCGTAAAAAGCTTTCACTCTGTCAGGCTCCACGCCGTCCTCATTCGGATAACCCGCCACGCGGAGAGCCATGTCCACTGCATCCTGCACCGAGTTGGCCAAGTCATCGCACACATCTTCATGTTCCTGGCACGGATCGATGTGGAAATCATAGGCGGCATAGCTGCGCCTGCTTCTGAGTTGAGAATCTGAGCGAAATGGAGGCGTCAAGACTCCTACAACCATCATAAAGACGATTGCCACTACAGCGATACGTCCAAAGAGAGCGCTTTTTTTTGAGAACATCTCTTTTCGATCCAGCGGGTCGAATCTTGCAAGATGTGAGCCTGATCGCCCAACGATTACGTCTTGTGCCATTCGAGGTCTTTTGGGAACTAGTCCACATAGTCAGGGTGCCTCGGAGGATTGTCGCCGGGATGTATGATGTGCACTTTTGTGCTCAAAGGCTGTATGATTTTCCCATACAGACGAACCTCTCTTCTCCTTCCACCTACCCCAAGCAGAACGTAATCGCGTCGGTCAGAAGAGACAGCGTAACCGACTTTTTGAGCGTCCGCCTGGCTTGGCCGGAAAGAAAAGCTGCGAGCGGCCATGTCTACTTGCGGCGTCAGGTACTCTTTATCCCGCTCTTCTGCCATCGCGACAAGCTCATCATACGTTGGATACAGGCCGTCATGTTCGACGGCATATTGATGCACTAGAGCGTCCACTCTGTTGACGCTTTCGGCTGTTGACCAATTCACCGAAACACAAGCACCCGCTGCCGTTGCGCCTATCCCAGGGAGCAATAGAGCCAAGCCAGTTACGGCAAATGTCATGATCTCGATAACCCGTTTGCTCTTTCCTAACATTGCGCTACCTCCTCTTCATCGTTCTGTTACTGTTCTGTCTCTACGAACACCGTCGTCGGCTCGCTGCGGATCAAGCTGCCATCGTGCGCCACGGCCAGGGCGTGGAAGGTATGCTCCCCCGCCTCCAACGTCCACAGGGCGCGGTACGGCGGCTGGCTCAAGGTGGCCAGGACCTGCCCGTCGGCGTAGAGGGTAACGCGCTGCGGCCACTCTTTGGTATAGACCTCGGTCTGCACCTTGATGCGTTGGTGTTCCTGTGGCATGAAAGAGGCCAGGGTAAAGACAGCGCCAGGGTCGGGACTGGTCAGGGCGACGAGTTGGCGAGTCGACGAATCAATGGATGAGCAAGTCGACGAGCTGGCGAGATGCGGAATGTCGTGGATGCGCGCCCACTCGCGGAGATCGGGCGGGGGGACCCAGTAGATTTTCTCGACCACGTCGACGGCGGAGGTGGAGGCTGTGGCTGGCTCGCCCGTGCGACTGTCGACGGACACGGTCACGTGCTGGTCGCACTCGGCCTGCGGCTCGGTCCCGGCGATGAACACCTCGCGGCGGGAGTAGGGACAATCCGGCCCGGCCAGGCGCCCGCTGAGCGGGCAGATGTCGCGCCAGACGAGACCCTCGGGCACAGAAAAATCGTGGACAGGGAGGGGCCGGTGGGCCACTTCCATAAACTCGTGCCAGATGGGACCCGCTCCACTGAGGCCCGACACGTGGCGCATCGGCGCGCCGCTGGCATTCCCCACCCACACCCCGACCACCAGATCGGGCGTGTAGCCGATGGTCCAGTTGTCGCGCCATTTGTTCGTGGTGCCCGTCTTGGCCGCGGCTGGCCGCGACAGGCGCAACGAGCTATTCAACCCAAAAGTCGAGGCGCGGGCGTCGTTGTCGGAGAGGATGTCGGTGATGAGGTAGGCGGCCTGGGAGCTGAGTACCTGCGAGTCGGCGAAAGGTAACCGAAGGTTGCACCGAGTCAGCGAGTCAGCGAAGGGCATGCCGTCGCTTGTGGATGTGATGTCGAGGATGGCGACAGGTTGGCGATGGATTCCGCCTGTGGCGAACACAGCGTAGGCAGTGGTCATGTCCAGGAGGGTGACCTCGCCGCCGCCCAACGTCAGGGTCAGGCCGTAGCGTTGCGCGCCGCGCAGGGTGGCGAGCCCAAAGGCGTGGGCGGTGTCCAGAAGCACATCGGTGCCGACCTGCTTCTGGAGGATGACGGCGGGCAGGTTGTACGAATTCGCCAGAGCCTCGCGTAAGGTGACCGGGCCGTGATAGATGGCGTCAGCATTGGCCGGGACGTAGATCTCGCCTTCGTCGGTGACAAAGGCCGTGCGAACGTCGTGCACTACGCTGGCCGGTGTCCAGCCACGCTCAAAGGCGGCGGCGTACAGCAGGGGCTTCATCGTCGAGCCGGGCTGGCGCAGAGCGGTCGCTCCGTTCACCGCGCCGTCAATGTCGGCGTCGGCATAGTCGGCGCTGCCCACCATCGCCAGTACCTCGCCCGTCGCGGGGTCGAGCGCCACCAGCGCGCCGGTGGTCGCCTCGTGCTCCTCGATGTCGGCCAGGCGGCGCCGGACGATGACCTCGGCACGTTGTTGGAGATCGAGGTCGAGCGAGGTAGTGACTCGCCAGTCGCCAGCCAGCAAGGTCTCGTGGCCCAGGATTTCCTCCAGTTGATTGCGCACGTAGGCGACAAAGTGGGGAGCGCGGATAGCGTCGATGGGGCCTGTGAAGTGTAGCGGCTCGGCATAAGCCAAATCGGCTTGTTCCTGCGTGATAAATCCCTGCTTCACCATCAGCCCCAGCACGATCTGCTGGCGCGTCTTGGCCGCGTCGTAATGGACCAACGGGTTGTAGACAGCCGGAGCCTGGGGCAGTCCGGCGAGTAAAGCGCACTGGGCCAGATCGAGATCGCGAGCGTGCACCCCAAAGTGAATCTGCGCCGCTGCCTCGATGCCGTAGGCCAGGTTTCCGTAATAGGTCTCGTTGAGGTACATCTCCAGCAGGGTATCCTTGTCGTAGGCGCGGGAAAGACGTATCGCCAGGATCGCCTCGCGCAGCTTTCGGATCAAGGTGCGCTGGGTGCGTTCTTCAGGCTCCATCAGCACCAGGCGGGCCACCTGCTGCGTGATGGTGCTGCCGCCAGAGACGACTTGTCCCTGACGAGTGTTCAGATACAGGGCGCGGGCGATGGCCCACAGCGAGACGCCGGGGTTGGTGTAGAAGGTGGCGTCCTCGGTGGCGATGGTGGCCTGTTGCAAATAGATGGGAATGTCGCCCAGATCAGAGCGGGTGCGCGAGCCTGTGCGGGGATCGAGGATCTCGTACAAAAGTTGGCCGTTCCGGTCGTACATCTTGGCCGTGCCGGTGGAGGCGCGGGTGATGAGCGCCTCAGGCGCGGGCAGGTCGGCGAACAGCCACTCACAGAAACTGAACAGGGCCAGGGACGAGAGGATGAACAGTAGAATTGTCAGACGACGACGATGGAACCATCTGGCAAACATAGCAACCCTCCTTGAAACGAGCGTTACTATATGTTACCATATTTCGGCCAGTTTTGCTGGACGAGAGGGAGACGTTTCGATTACGCCAAGTTTGCGCCTGGCTTACGGTTGAGTTAGTCTGGCGCGAAGGATACGTTGCGGTAGTTACGGTTAGATTGCCAGGCGAACATCGTCGCCACTGGATTCCGGGTTTCGCGGAAGGTGTGCATCGCCTTGCGCATCAGCACAGGCCAGGCGTACATGCGTTCATTGCTCTCGTGCATCGCTTGCGAGAGGGCTTCAGGGCTCATCCCTTTGGGCTGATGGATCACTTCGGTCATGTCGTAGTGGTCCCAATCCCGGGGAAAATCGGTGTAGAGCAGGCGCTCCTCGCTCTGGAGTTGGTTAAAGAGCCGGGTCCCTGGCAATGGGGTCAGATAAGTCGTCTGCATCACGTCCACTCCGCTGCGAATCATATAGTTGGCGCGTCGGCGCAATTTCTCCGGCGTGTCGCCATCCATCCCAAAGATGAACGCGCCCAGGACAGCGATGCCTGCCCGGTGGATGCGACGGAATGCCTCATCGTAGCTATCTACCCCACGTTGGAGATTGAGTCGTTTGTTCACCTCCACCAGTCCGTCTACCTCCTCCGCCTCCAATCCCAGGAACACCATCTTGCACCCCGCTCGACCTGCCCAATGGAGCACTTCCTCGTCGTCGGCAAAGTTGAGCGACGCCTGGCAGAACCACAACTTGTCCAGTCCGCGCTTCACCATTCCGCGGAAAAGCGCCAGCGATTGCTCGCGCGACTCCTTGCCGTAGCCAATGATGTTGTCATCCACGAAGAAGAGCATCTTCTGGGGGATCGTCTCTAGCTCGTCGAGCACTTCCTCCGGCGGACGGCGGCGATAGCGTCGTCCGTTGAAGGCCGTGACCGAACAGAACTCGCAATCCATCGGGCAGCCGCGGGAGGTCTGTACGGAGGCGAACATATAATCGGGGCGGAACAGATCGCGGCGAGGGTGCACCAGTCCTGCCAGATCTGACCACTCCCCGCGGTAGATCTCCTGGAGTTGGCCTGCCGCCGCATCTGCCATCACCTGTGGCCAGATTGCTTCAGCTTCGCCGATGACCACGGCATCCGCGAAGCGGCAGGCCTCTTCGGGACACATGGAGGCATGGATGCCACCCATCACCACAGGAACACCCTGATCCCGATAGATAGCGGCGAGCTCGTACGCTCGCCGGGCCGAGGCAGTGAAAGCCGTGATCCCCACCAGATCGGCCTCTCGATACGTAAACGATTCCCAATTTTCGTCTACCAGTTCCACTTCCCAGGATTCGGGCGTCAGAGCTGCGACAATGCCCAGGCCAATCGGGGGGAAGCGCGAACTACGGTTCACTGTCAACCCGGTGCGTGCCGGGTTCACGGGATTGATCAAGACTAATTTTTGTGTCATAAGTGGCATCTACCTCTCGTTGTGCTATTTATTGTTATATCCAACGGTTAGATTATACAATTACTCTACAGAATGGTCAAGTTCAACCAATATACTGAATCCAGAGGATCAGTGAGCACATACAAAGTTGACCATCTCGGCAGGAGAATGTATAATCCTTTTTTCTCACGCAGTGGTGAGAAATCGCGAAGAAATGTGCAGCGTGTACGTGCCCATATCTAGGCGTCGTGCTCTCACTTGGACCAGGTATGAAAAAATTCCGTTACTTGCGCACCTCCGACATCGCCACGGCAGTCGGCGTTCATCCCAACACCGTCCGACGCTACGAGGAGTGGGGTTTTTTGCCGCCAATCCCTCGCGGACCTAGTGGTTATCGTCTGTTTACCCAAGCGCATCTCGAACAGATGCGTCTGGCGCGATTGGTGTTGCAAGGCCCTTGGCCTGGGAAAGAAATCAGGCAGTCGGCGTCCGTGTTGGTGCGGCGAGCCGCGTCGGGTGACTTGGGCGGTGCGTTGGAGCAGGCATATCGCCACAGAGCATTGGTGCAAGCCGAGCGATCTCAAGCCGAGGCCGCGGCGGAGCTCCTCGAACGGTGGTCCCAGGGTGTCGCCACAGACACTACTGCCGGGCCTCTGCACATCGGCAAAGCCGCCAAGTTGCTGGGGCTTACGACCGCAGCAATGCGCAATTGGGAGCGCAATGGCTTGATAAAAGTTCCCCGAGATCCACGCAATGGGTACCGACTCTACGGTGCAACCGAGATCGGCCGCTTGCGGGTGATCCGAATGTTGCGTCAAGCCGGGTATGGCGTGATGGCTATCCTGCGCATGTTGCTCCACCTGGATCGATGTGGGAGCGGGGATCTGCGCCAGGTATTGGACACCCCACGTCCAGACGAAGATATTTACTCCGCCGCCGACCAGTGGCTTTCGACACTGGCCGAGCACGAGCAGCGTGCGATGGACATCATTGCTCAATTGGGGGAGATGATGTACCAACGACAAAAGCAGCCTTGACGTTCTACAAGGTGTTGCTCCTCAAGATCGCCCGTGCATTTTGCGTAACCCTCCACTTGTTTACCAAGGTTGTGCGAATAGAGGAACAAATGGACACGGCGGAGCTTTCTGCTGTGAGTCCAAGTTGCAGACGTTGCCATTCTTTTGGCTTCTACAGTTGATTTCCCCCTCACTTCCCAGGTCGATGACGCAGTGCATTCGGTTTAGCGTCGTGTTTTTCATGTAACCCTCCACTATCCCACCAAGGTTGTATAATAGATGCAGAATCTAAACTAGAGGAGGAGATTGATGAACAGACCAAAAGTTGTCGTTTTTTCGAGCGCTTCTGTGGATGGAAGAATCGCAGTCTCGCCTGACGTACTGCTACTGTGGGGGGACGAGCGGTGGCAAAAGCTGGATGAAGAGAAACAGAGCCGCGCCTTCGAATGGCTCAAGTTCACTCACGAGCCACAGGCCACGTTGGAGGGCAGCGGATCTTTTGTGAGGGAGAAAGATAAACCCGCTCCGCTTCCGTCTTTCGATGGTGAGTCTGAGTCGCTGTACCAGGACTTTGTGCCAGAGGCCGTTGTCCAGCGTCCGGGCCACGAGGGATGGTTCACGGTGGTGGATGGTCGCGGTCGCGTCCGAGAGTGGATCAAGGACGGCGCGGTTTTCGGGCCGGATTGGGAAGGCTGGCATCTACTCGTCTTTGTCGCTCATCACACGCCAGCCGAGTATCTGGCCTACCTCCAGCGCGAGGACATCCCTTACCTGGTCGCCGGGAAAGGGAGAGTTGACCTCCAGTTGGCGTTAGAGAAACTGAGGGCTCAACTGGGGGTGACGAGCGTTCTCTCGACCGCCGGGGGCAGACTGAACGGCGCGCTCCTGCGCGCCGGGTTAGTAGACGAGATCAACGTCGAGTTTCTCCCATCCATCATCGGCGGCATCGAGACCCCCTCGCTGTTCGACGCGCCTGCCTTGAAACCCGACCAGTGGCCAACCCGGCTGAAGCTGATCTCCGCCCAGGTTCAAGCCGGGGGAAGCGTGTGGCTTCGGTACAAGGTCATTGCGGAGTAAAATGGTGAATCAAATCCTCGTAAATAACCTTTCCAAGACCTATCGCGTGCCAGAGCGCAAGCCTGGACTGGCAGCGTCGCTCAAGAGCCTGGTGCGTCGCACCTACCGCGACGTGGCGGCGGTGCGCGACATCAGCTTTGCCGTCGAGGCGGGCGAGATGATTGGCTTTATCGGGCCGAACGGCGCGGGCAAGACGACTACGCTCAAGATGCTCGCGGGCTTGCTCTATCCGACCTCGGGCGAGGCGCGCGTGTTGGGGTTCACGCCGTGGGAGCGCCGGGCCGATTACCTGCGGCGCATCAGCATGGTGCTGGGCAACAAGAGCCAGATGTTGTGGGAGATCCCACCGCTGGACACCTTTCGCGTGTTAGGCGAGATCTACCGCGTGCCGCCCGCCGAGTTCGAGCGCACGCTGGATGAACTGGTCGAGCTGCTGGAGATGCAGGACTTGTTGACCAGGCCGGTGCGCAACCTTTCGCTGGGCGAGCGGATGAAGTGCGAGTTGGTAGCCGGGTTGCTCTACCGGCCGGAGGTGCTGTTCCTCGACGAGCCGACGTTGGGGCTGGACGTTTCGATGCAGGGCCGCCTGCGGCGCTTTCTGGCCGAATACAACCGTCGCAGCGGCGTGATGGTGATCCTCACCAGCCACTATATGGCCGACGTGGTGGCGCTCTGCCCCCGGGTGATCCTCATCCACCACGGATGCCTGCTCTACGACGGCGAGTTGAGCGGGCTGGCGGAACGATTAGCACCGTTCAAGTTGATTCGCGTGGCCCTGGGCAACGCTCAAGTCAGAGATGGCCTGGATCTGCCCTCAGGCGCAGAGATCATTGAGCGCGAAAACGGACGGTTGACTCTGCGCGTGGCCCGTTCCAAAGCGCCATCCATCACAGCGTATTTGTTGAACGCGCTGCCCGTGGCTGACCTTTCCGTCGAGGACCCGCCGATCGAGGCGGTGCTCGATCAGATCTATGAGGAGGGAGACGCATGAATTTCCGAGGCGGTTGGGCGCTGATCAAGAGCACGTGGCTTTCGTGGATGCAGCACCGGAGCTTCTTTTTCCTGCTGGCTTTTCTGTGGATGATCTCACCACTAATCTATCTCTTTGTCTGGTCGACGGCTGCCGGTGACAAGACGGTCGAGGGGCTTACGCGAGGAGAATTTGTGGCCTACTATCTGGTGCTGATCCTGGTCAACCAATTGACCTACTCGCAGACGAACTGGACGGTGGGGGACCTGATCCGCGATGGGAGGATGAACGTCTTGCTGCTACGTCCGCTGTCTCCTCTGTACGATGCGCTTTCGGCCGAGGTTGCCAGCAAGGTGGTCTACATGGCGTTTGCGATCCCCATGGCGGCGATTCTGGCACTGGTATTGCGCCCTGAATTGCACGTCACCCCGCGAGGCGGCCTGGCCTTCGTGCCGGCGCTGGCGCTGGCGGGGGCGCTCCGCTTTTTCTGGGGATACTGGCTGGCCTTGCTGGCGTTCTGGGCCACGCGCGCCGACGCACTATTGGCGCTCCAGGATTCGCTGGTCTTTTTGCTGGCCGGGCAGGTGGCGCCGATAGCGCTCTTGCCCGATTTGATGCAAAAGGCGGCGACGGTGTTGCCGTTCCGCTACATGATCGGTTTCCCGGTCGAGGTGCTGACCGGGCAATTGGATGGGGTCGAGTTGGGGATCGGTTTTGCGTTTCAGGCGGGCTGGCTGGGGATCACGCTTGCCCTGTTCGTCGCGATGTGGCGCACAGGGTTAGAGCATTACTCAGCGGTCGGAGGATAAGATGCGTTACTTGAGACTCGTCAGACATTTTGCCGAGGCATCCGCTCAGAATGAACTCGCTCATCGCGCCAATTTCTGGATCAGCTTTCTTCATTCGCTGCTGCGGCCAGTAGTGGCCGTGGGGACGGGCGTGTTGGGCGTGGTCGTGCTTTTCGGGCAGGTGGAGACGATACGCGGCTGGGACCTGCCCGCGACGCTGACGCTCCTGGGCGTCTACCTGACCATCAACGCGCTGCGCGGCCTGTTCATCGGGCCGAGCCTGGACGCGCTGACCGGGATGGACGGCGAGGTGTGGACCGGACGATTCGATTTCACACTGCTGCGCCCGATAGATGTGCAATTCCTGGCCAGCTTCCGACATTGGCGGCCCTTCGCGCTGGTCGACCTGGCCCTGGGGTTGGGCGTGCTGGGAATGGCCGTGATCGAACTGGGACAATCGCTGACGCTGGCGCGTCTGGCGACCTTTCTGCTCGCGCTGGGCGCGGGGATGACGATTCTGTATGCCCTCTTGCTCGCCTTTGCCGGCCTGGTTTTCTGGAGCCCTGGCTTTTTATTCACCTGGATCTTTGACGGCGTTTTCCAGATGGCGCGTTACCCCGTCGGAATCTATCCGGGCTGGCTGCGGCTGGTGCTGACCTGGGTGATTCCGGTGGGCATGATGACGACCGTCCCGGCGCAGGCGTTGAGCGGCGATCTGCCCGCCGGAATGTTGATCGGCGGCATGATACTGGCGATGACGTTATTTATCGGCGCGTCGGCGCTGTTCCGCTTCGGGCTGCGACGCTACGCCAGCGCGTCAAGTTAACCTGGTGCAGGTGTCCAGGCGCCCAACTGGCGCTAAATCGGGAGCGTCAGACTCTCGATGTCGCGAGGATAGTAAGTGATCATTTCTATGCCGCTCTCGGTGATGACGACGGTGTCGGAGTGGCGAAAGCCGCCCAGCCCCTCGACGTAGAGGCCCGGCTCGACAGTAAACACCATCCCTGGTTGCATCACCGTGTGATCGCCGCTGTCGAGAAACGGTCCCTCGTGATAGCGCATGCCGATGGCGTGGCCGGAGTGGTGTTTCCAGTAGTCCATCAGATCGTACTCTTCAAAGTAACTCTGCACGGCCCGATCCACGTCACTGCATGGTTCCCCCGGCTTTAACGCCTCGAATGCGACCTCCTGGACGGCCTTCATGTGATCAAAGAAGTAGCGTTGTTCGTCGCTGGGCGGGCCGATGATCATCGTGCGCTCCAGTTCCGAGTGGTAGCCCCACATCGCCGCGCCCGCGCCGGTGACGAGTACGTCGCCCGCCATGAATACGGCGTTCATCGCCAGCGCGTGCGGGATGGCCCCGTGGCGCCCGATCTGGCCGCGATAGCCGGCGCTCGCCCCATCCGAGAACATGCTCCGTGCGCGATAGAGCGGCCCGAGGGTATCAACCAGCGCCAGCGTCGCCTCCTGGCTGGCCCGCAGGCTCACCTCCGTCTCGGTCGCGCCGACGCGGGTGTACCGTTGCAGCAGTCGATGAGCCAGGTTGCCCCACTTGGCGCTCTCGCGGATGAGCGCCAGTTCGGCGTCGCTCTTGACCGCCATCTGCGCCTCCACAAATGCGCCGACGCGGACCACCTCCGCGCCGGTCAGTTCAGACAAGCTCGGTCCCTGGTAGCCCAGGATCCAGGGATAGCCGTCGGTGTCGGCGCCGATCGTGCCGGTGATCCCCATGTCGTCCAGGACGTCTTTGAACGTGATCATCGGGTGCGGATCGTCGGGATATTCGAGATAGTGATCCACGCGATCCACCAGCGCCTCGCCCTGAGCGTGCTCAAGTTCCAGGCGCGGCACAAAGAGCGCCCGCTCGCCCTGCGCGTTGACGGCGAAAGCGATGGGACGCTCCGTGGGGATAAAGGCAAAGTCGGTGAAATAGCTCACATAATAGTTGTCGAACAGGACAGCGCCCGACAAGCCTGCGACGTCGAGATGGGCGACCAGTTTTTGCGCGCGCGACTCGAATTCTGCTTTGGGGATTTGAATAGATGGGTACATCATTCCTCCTAAACGTGTTGTTTTACGATAGAAACTTGAGCCATTCATCCTGGGGATGGATGATCTCAGGCAAGGCCGCCAGCGGCGACCAGAACAGGGTAAAGAGATGGTTGTCCGCGCGAATGGTCCAGCTTGCCTCTGAGTGTCCGTGAAACTCCAGGTGGAAAAAGTGTCGTTTCTTCACGTCGGACAGCGCGTCATCCGGTACCCAACCGTTGATACATATGGTCACGTATTGGGGATCGGGTATTCTGTCAAACTCCTCGTATGTCACTTGCGAGAATCCACCCATCCTTCTGTTGAGCGTGACAGAGATACCCCTGCGCAGATAGGCCCAATCAAAACTCGTCGCGTCGGGACGGGCATAGACTCTGGTTGGCTCGGCGATGATCCGCTGGTCCTCCGGTAGCTTATCCTCTGTACAACCCAGGTAACGGCGAATGGACAATGACGTGAGTCCGGTTTCCTCGGCGGCCTCGCGAATGACCGCTTCCCCGGGAGTCTCGCCATCCTCTACCGTCCCGGCCGGGATTTGGATACCGGCGTTGGGATGCTCAATCAGCAGCAGTTCGCGTTCGTCCTTGGCCCCGCGAGTGATGAACGCTGTGACCTTCTCCACGATCTTGGACAAAAGCAATGGGATTCCCCCGGTGGATGGAAATAACTATGGATGGCGAGAGCGCCTGCACGGCGCGAACAGTCCCTTTCTCCGCCATTTTCATCGGAATGCGGAAGGTAGAGTCACCGGCATCAGCGCCGCGTCGAGCTGGAACCGCCGTCATCTCTTCCATGAGCATTCTTCTTTGTGTCGATTTTGTCTATTGCTACACTTTTGCAAAGAGGGTCATCAACACATTGTACAGTCGCCACGCTTCGATGGGTTTGGAAAGACAGGCGGCGAAATCGACCTTCTCTCTATCCTGCTCTGACGCGCTCAACATCACCCGAGGACACGCCAGCGCCAGTTCGTCCATCCCTTCCATTCGCGCGTCCAGAATGGCGACGTCGAATGGCCCACCCTGCTGGATGAGCTCCAGAGCTTCTGTGCCCGAGGCAACAGCCACCGCCGTCATGCCCCAATCGTGTGTCTGCAAGATGAGGGATTTGCGTTCGGCTGGATCGTCCTCCACCACCAACACCCGCTTCCCGCGCAACTTTGGCTGCGCCTTTTCCAGGTACATGGGCCAGGCGCCCTCCACCGCCTGGGCCTGGATCGTGAAATGGAACGTCGAGCCTTTCCCAACCTCGCTCTCTGCCCACATCGTCCCGCCCATCAACTCGGCCAACTGTTTGCCGAGCGCCAGGCCCAACCCCATCCCGCCGTACTCACGGGTGAGTGCAGCGTCCACCTGGCTGAAAGGTTGAAAAAGGCGATCCATCAACTCGGGAGAAATGCCGATGCCCGTGTCTTGCACGGCGAAATGCAATTCGTACCAGGGGCTGCCCTCAATCTCCTCCTCAGATGGAGGGGGCAAGGCTTGCGCAGAGATGGAGATGACTATCTCTCCTTGATGCGTGAACTTGATCGCGTTGCTCAGCAGATTTCCCATGATCTGGCGCAGCCGGATGGGGTCGCTGATAATGGCGGACGGCGTGCGCGCTTCGATCCAGGCGCTCAATGTCAATTCTTTCTCTGCCGCTTTGGTCTTTGCCCGATCGAGGGTCTCCTTCACGCACTGACGCAGATCGAGGGGCTGGTTGTCCAACTCCATCTTGCCCGCTTCGATCTCGGCAAAGTCGAGGATAGCGCCGATGATCGCCTGCAAAGCCTCGCCGCTGTCACGAATAGTCCTGGTGAGAGCGCGCTGCTCGGCGGTCAGGTCGGTGTCGAGCAGTGAGTCGGTCGCTTCGCTTACGTTGTTCATAGGCGTGCGAATGTCGCGGCTGATGGCGGTAAAGAAGGCGTTCTTCGCATCGGTGGCGGCCTCGGCGACCTGCCTGGCTTTTGTCAATTGCTGCTGCGTGACAAAGTTATTCCAACGCAGGTGCACCATAGGCCGATGGAGCGCGACGATGCCAAAGGGAGTCAAACTCAGCAGGATAAAGCTGTAGGCGAAAAATTCAGCGGGGCTATGGCTCAATGCGCCGCCCAGAATGCTCCCGATCAAGTGGATGGCCAGGATCGTCAGGCTGCTTCGGATCGCCCAGATCGCGGGCCAGGGAATCGTAACTGAGATGATGGCCATCAAAAAGATGAACATCCAATAGGGGCCGGTCGGGTCGCGGGTCGCCACGAGCATCAGCCCCGCCACCACTGTCGTGGCGACGGCGCCCCCATAGGAAAGCCGGTAGATCGATCCCTGGCCCCGTCGGCGATAAGCGAGCGCCGCCGTCAACCAGCAGGCAGCCACCATCCCCAGGCGCAAGGGAAACTGGCGCCAGAACACGGCTTTGTAGAGCAGGTAATCGTTCACGATGTTGAGGAGCATGATCAGGCCGCCCACGACGGCAAACGGAGGGATCACGTCCCACATGTACGCCTGGATCGTGGCATCGAAAGCCGGGGCCAGATCCCGGTGTTCGGGTGGGATGGGGTCAAGCCAATGGAAAAACCGTTCCACGGTGTTCATGATAAATCACCCTCCTGGAAAAACGTATCAATCAGGTGTTGGACCTCGACCTTGGCATTAGCGTGGATCATGAATGCAGTCTTTCAGGTGGAACTGCCTCTGTATTTTACTCCAATTCACCCTAATTTCAACAGGGTGTGTTTCATCTCAGTTGGGATTTGGTTCGTATTAGGCGATTTATCGCCGCAACAGCACGCTGAAGCGCGTACTACAAAAATCTCTCAACTCATTTGAAACGCGCCCATTTCAACATCGAGCGTTCGCCGTCTATATCACCTTCGCACCAACACGTACCGCCCGCGCGTGGTTTGCGAGGTTGCGGTGTAGAGATAGGTCGCCGAACCGACGATGACGACGTCGCCGTGGCCGATGCCCCAGTTGTTCGCCAGATCCATAATCACCGGGTTGCCGGGATACTTTTCCCACGGTCCATCAATCGCCGGCCCCACGCTGCGGGCGAACCCCAGCGCGAACTGGTCGTCCACGACGGTGGGGTTGCTGGGGCCGCGCACGCCCTCGTAAGCCATATAGTAGCGGTCGCCCACCCGCACCACGTCGGCTGAGGAGATGGTGCGGAACTCAAAGTAAGGGTTCGCCTCCGGCCCCAGCAGTTCCACCGGGCCGTATCCCAGTTCCGCCCCAAAGAGCGGATTGGACGCGCACTTGCGCAAACCTGCCGCCCCGGCGTACTTGTCGCCCACGTAGCAGCCCATGTGGCCGGGATCGCGCCCCAGGCCGACAAAGACGTAGAGCAGATCGCCTTCGACGTAGATGCCCGGCGGCGCGCCCGCCAGGCAGTTCCCGTACTCGGTTTCTGCATAGATGTTGGGATGCTCGCCGATGCGTTCCGCCTCTGTGCACGGCCTCTCCGGACTCTCATTCCATTGTCCGGTACCGGGCACGTGGGCCTCGCCCGACCAGTTCAGGCCATCGGTGGAGGTACGCATATAGACGCCCGCTCCCCACTCGTAGACCATATAGACGCGATCCGTGTCGAAGAAGACCCGAGGGTACTGTTGCTGGTGCGTGTGATCCTGGTTCGTGCACGGGCAAGAAAGGCAGGGCAAGAGGCAGCGGGGACTTTCGAGGGAAAAGTAACGTCCGCCATCGTGGCTCTTCCACAGCGTGACGCAGCCAGGGAAGGGAGCCGGCGCGCCGCACTTGTCCAGCACGCCCGCCGATTGATGGCTGGCGTGCAGGTAGGACCAGAACTCTCCACCGCCCCGGTGGACCGTGTCCGATTCGCCCACAGGAAGTCCCACGTCAAATTCCTCCAGTAGCCATTCGGCGGTTCCGGCCCAGAATTCATCCAAAGTGGCAAACTCCCGTCCTGGCGGGGGGATGGGGACGAAGGGTGGAGGAGACGTAGGGGTAGGGAAGAGGGTGGGCGTCGCGCTGGCGGTGGGGGGAACGGGCGTCGCGGTAGCGGTTGGCGTGTCGGAGGGCGCAGGTGTGGATGTCGGGGCAGGCGTCGCGGTGGCGGTGGGCGTGGAGGTTTCGGTAGGTACCGGGAGCGGCGTGGGCGTCGCGGTAGCGGTCGGCGTGGATTGTGAGGCGGAAGCACAACCCGCGCACGCCAGCAGGACGACGAGCAAAGCAAATCCGAACGAGGAAAATAGAAGTTGTCGTTGCATTTCAATCTCCGTATTTTCAGTGTTGGCTAGACGGCTAGTGTAACGCAGGAATGCACAGCGGTCAAGTAAAATCGGCGATGGGACTTGCCGAATCATATATTATGTGTATACTTCCTCTGGGCGTGAGTCGACTCCCGACGCAACACGCAAGCAGATATTCTTTGTACTATCGGGTAGTGCATCTGACTACTGACGACTGACCAGGAGGTGAAAAAAATGAGCAAGCGTATCGGAATTCGTCGTGAGGACAAGAGCATTTGGGAACGTCGCGTGCCCATCGTGCCGGAGGACGCGCGCCGATTGCAGGAAGAGCACGGCATCGAGGTGATAGTTCAGCCGTCGGACATTCGTGTCTTTCGGGAAGAAGAATTTACGCAGGCTGGCATTCGCGCCGAGGAGGACATCTCCACATGCCCGGTCGTCTTTGCCGTCAAAGAGATCCCTGAATACGTCTTCCAGCCCAAGCACACCTACATGTTTTTCGCCCACGTCATCAAGGGTCAACCCTACAATATGCCCATGCTCAAGCGGATGATGGAGCTGGGGTGCCAGTTGATCGATTACGAAAAAGTGACCGACGAGAAGGGGCGTCGGTTGATTTTCTTCGGTCGTCACGCTGGACTGTCGGGGATGATCGAAACCCTGTGGGCTTTGGGACAGCGGCTGGACTGGGAGGGCATTCCCAATCCTTTCAGTGACCTGCGCCAGACCTATCAGTATGACAGCCTGGCCGAGGCGAAGGCGGCGGTGTCGGCGCTGGGGGAACGCATCGCACGGGAGGGATTGCCCGAGCAGATCACGCCCCTCATCTGCGGCTTTGCTGGCTATGGCAATGTCTTTCGCGGGGCCGACGAGATCATCGAACTGCTGCCGGTGAAAGAGATCGAACCGCACGAGGTCGCAACCGTGGCCCAAAGCACGGACTATGCCCAGAACGCCCTGTACAAAGTGGTGTTCAAAGAGGAGCACACGGTGGAGCCGCTCTCCCCGGCAGACCGCTTCGAGTTGCAGGACTATTACGGCCATCCCGAAAAGTATCGCGGCACGTTCAGCAACTACCTGCCTTACCTGACCCTGCTGGTCAACTGCGTCTACTGGGAGGAAAAGTACCCCCGGCTGGTGACCAAGGCGGACCTGAAGCAGTTGTATGGTGGAGAAGAACCGCCGCGCCTGCGCGTCATCGGCGACATCAGTTGCGACATCGAGGGAGCCATCGAGGGCACGGTCAAATCGACCGAACCCGACGAGCCGGTCTTTGTCTACGATCCCTTCGAGGATCGCGCTATCGATGGGGCCGCGGGACAGGGGCCGGTGATCATGGCCGTCGATATCTTGCCCAGCGAGTTGCCCCGCGACGCCTCGACGTACTTTAGCGGCGTGCTGATGGATTATGTCCCTGCCATCGCTCAAGCTGACTACTCCGTGCCTTTCGAGGAATTGGACCTGCCGCCAGCGATCAAGCGGGCGCTCATCGTACACCGGGGCGAGCTGACGCCCGACTATCGCTATCTCGAGGAATACGTCCACGAGTTGGAGTAGCAGCTCGATGGGAGGTCTTGACAATGGAAAAGATGATCGGGTATTGCGGTTACAACTGTCACCTGTGCGCTGCGCGCTCTGATGACCCTGCCGTCAGACAAAAGCTGGTCGACGGTTGGAGGAAAATCTTTGACCATCAGAATTACACGGTCGAGAACGTCAGGTGCGATGGTTGCCTCAGCGACGGTAGGCTGGCGGACAAGAGCTGCCAGGCCAGACCGTGCGCAAAAGAGAAGAGCGTGGAGAGCTGCGCAACCTGCGACGAATTCCCCTGCGACAAGATGAAGCACCTGATGGCAGGCCGTGAGGGAATGTTGATCGGATGCTATCCGAGGACGTCTTCCGTCACCGAGGAAGAGTACAACCTGTGCATGAGGCAGTTTGAAAGCATGCCCAATCTGCTCAGGATGCTCGCAGAGGTGGGAAAGATGCCCTCCTGGTTGGCGGAAATTTGAAAAAGGAAATGACGAACCTGTACCCAGGAAAGCTACTATTCTTATACTAACGTAACGGTTGCGCAATCAGAAGGCAGATGTTTCAAGAGGCTCCAAATTTGAACAGATGCAAAGC
>Ga0180434_10003590_pt1 | contig 19672 bp, 16 predicted proteins | sample SS_ome_7_FD_132453 | JGI IMG/M metagenome (GOLD analysis project Ga0180434, IMG submission 132453) | Hypersaline lake sediment archaeal communities from the Salton Sea, California, USA - SS_1_D_2 metaG | ecosystem: Environmental > Aquatic > Non-marine Saline and Alkaline > Hypersaline >...
CGGCTGAGGTGGTAACGGCCTTGATGCCTGTCTCGGCCAGGACCTCCACCATGGCCGGGGCATCGGGATTTAGGGCCATGAGATTGACGCCGAAGGGCTTATCCGTCAGTTCCCGCACTTTTGCTATGGATTCCCGGAGTTTGTCCAGGTCCATGCCGGCGGTGCCGAGGAGGCCGAAACCCCCGCTCTCTGAGACCGCCGCCACCAGCTCCGGGTTGCCCAGGGGGCCCAGGGCCCCCATGATTATGGGATAGTCAACGTTTAACATCTCCGCCACGGTTTCCATTTCCCACCTCCTGTCAGGCCCAGGGGACACGCCCGGATTCGGGCCTTAGACCGGATCTTCGTTTATCGATCGGCGCGTTCTCTGTAGAAGGAGTCGAGTATATTCTCACCTTCCTCGACCATACGGCGTATCGCCTCTCCGGCGGGCAGGATCTCGTTTATGGCCCCGGCGCATTCCCCGGCTATCACCAGGCCCGCACCGACATCGCCGTCCTGGAAGGCGGCAGGGGCTCGCATCCAGGCTTCGGTGGCTTTGGACACCCTCTCCTCCCGCGGCATATCCTCAAGTCTGCGCGCGAGTTCGTTGGTCAGGACCCTGACACTGCCCATGCCCATGGGCAGAACGGTGGTGTCGCCCGGCTGTGCTTCCAGGAGCGCCCGCTTTATGTCGGGGTGGATGCGACATTCCTCGGTAAGCATCAGGCGTGTCCCGATCTGCACGCCCTTGGCCCCCATGGCAAAGGCCGCCGCATAACCGCGCCCGTCGTGGATGCCGCCGGCGGCCACCACCGGGACGTCCACCGCCTTGACCACATGGGGTATTAGGGTCAGGGTGGAAACGGCCTGGGGCGCCTGGATGCCGCCCGATTCCCCTCCCTCGGCCACCACGCCGTCCACGCCCGCCTGTGCGGCCTTTAGCGCCAGGGCGGGTGAAGGGACGACATGGAACACCTTTATCCCGGCGTCCGCGAGCAGGGATGCCAGGGCTGCGGGGGAGCCCGCCGATGTGGTGGCGACCGTTATCCCTTCCTCGGCCAGGACCTCCACCATGGCTGTGGATAGGGGGTTGCGGGCCACCAGGTTGACTCCGAATGGTTTGGCGGTAAGCTCCTTCACTTCGGCTATTGCCTTGCGTAAAGCCTCCGCATCCAGCCCTATAGAGGCCAGCAAGCCGAGGGCACCTCCCTCGGATACGGCTGCCACCAGTTCAGCGTTGGTAATGGTGCCCATGGCTCCCATAATCACCGGATATTCAGTTCCGAGAAGCTCCGCCACGGTTTCCATTATGTACCTCCTAAGCCCGCGATATCAGATAACGCCGCGCTCGGTCGCAAGTTTTATGTCCCTGGCGACGATGTTATCGGGAGGGACTGTGACCTCGGCTTTGAGGACCATCTCCACGGCCTCCTCCGGACAGGTGGAGACGCAGAGCCCGCATCCGATGCACCGTGCCAGGTCGACCTCGTTATATTCATCACCCTCGATGATAGCCTCTATCTGGCAGCGGTCCAGGCAGGTGCCGCAGGCGGTGCACAGGTCGGGGTCGATCTTCGCCTGGAAGGAGGAACCGGCGTGGTCCGCAGGCCTCTCGAAAGTCCTCAGGCCCTTGAGCATGTTGCAGCAGCAGGAGCAGCAGGTGCAGATGTTCACGAAGGCCTGGGCGTTTGAGGGAGACAGGACCAGGGCGCTTTCCTCCGCCTCATCGAGGATCTTGAGGCACTCCTCCTTGCTGATCTCTCTTCCCAGACCGCTCTCTATATACCACTGGGCGCCCACGCCGAAGGTCAGGCAGTTCTCCATGGGGCGGTCGCACCTGTTGCCCAGTATCTCCTGCTCCTTGCGGCATATGCAGTCGGCGGTGGCGAACAGCTCGTGTTCCTTGACCAGGTCCCGGACGCGGTCGTAGGTCTCCACCCCGTGGACGTTCTCTATGGCCGATTCCACCGGCACCACCCGTAGCTGCCCTGTCTCCAAGGTGGACCACATCTTGGCGAGATAGGGATTGTATTCCTCCATCATCTCCGCGAACTCCCTGTCCATGGCCTTGAGATGGAATTCGTAGATGCCCACCACGAATGATATGGCCATGTAATAGGGCTGGTCCTCTATCCTTAGCCGCATTATGTTTCCCTCTTTTGCCAGGGTCTCCAGCAGCTCCGCCGCCTCCTCCTCGTCCATGCCGGCCCGCTCCGCTATAGCGGAGACCGGCTCGGGCATGGGCGTGAGGTGCATGGTCATCTCCGCCTGTTCGGGAGTGAAGAACTTCTCGAGGATCCTTAACTCCACCCCTGTGTCCGTCTCCGGGTAACCGCCCGGCATGTTATTGAGGAATTCGCGCAACCTGAGATATACGTCTTCAGCCATGAGGGTCTCCTTTCACTGGCCCAGCTTCCTTTTTATGATTCCCGCCAGCTCGCTCTGCCTAACAAAAAAAAGCTCAGGGCTTCATGCTCTGCATGAAATCCTCGAGCTTGCCCTTCTCCGTCAATATCTTGATGCCCATCTCGGCCGTGGTCTCCGGAGGCTCTGCGTATTCCTCCCTCCTCTCCATGCGCATGGCCCCTTCGGGGCAACCGGTAGCGCAAAGCCCGCAGCCGATGCAGCTCTGGATATCGACCACCGCCACCTCGTCAACGATCTCGATGGCTTGCATGGGGCACCTGTCGTCGGCGCAGACGGCGCATCCCGTGCACAGCTCGGGATCGTTTACAGGCAGGAAGCCGGAGGTGGCCAGCACGTTGGGATTCCCGTACTCCGTATAGACACGCAGCAGCTCACAGCAGCAGGAACAGCAGTTGCATATCAGTGCCAGGCGGTCCTGGGCATTGTTGACCTGATGGACCAGGCCCGCCTCGTCGAACTCCCTGAGTTTCTCCTTCATCTCCTCCTTGGTGAGATGGCGGGCGAAGCCCCTGTCCACCAGGAAGTTGCAGGTATCGTCGAAGACCATGCACGCCTCCCTGGGGGCGTCGCAGGCCTGCTCCAGTTCCCGGCAGGCGCAGTGGGCGATGCCCACCGCCCTGGCGTTGTCGATCATCTCGTAGACCTTCTCGTACAGGAGGATCCCCGGCTCGCTGTCCACCTCCTCCTGGATGGGGACGATGCGGGTGAAAGCGACACCGGGCGCTCCAAACCCCTGGCCGAGCTTGGGTAGATATTTCTTCCACAGAGGAGTCAGCTTCTCGATGGTCTCGTCGTGTACGCCCTTCATGTAGGGGAACTCGAACATGCCCGGCATCACCGGCAGCAGTGAATAGCCCCAGCTGCCCTCCTTCTCGCGGGCGTAGACAACGCCCTTGTCCGCCAGGGACTCCAGGTGCTTGCTCGCTTCGTCCTCCTCAACTCCGGCCCTGCGGGCGATGTCCTCCACGTTAAAGGGCCTGAAACCGAGGCCCAGGGCCACCTCGGCCTCCTCCTCGGTGAAAAAAATCTTGAGGATCTCGATGATCTCCGGCGCGTCCGGGCAGCCGGTGGGATAGCGGTCCAGGAGCTGTCTTAACTGCTTGTATACTTCATGCGACATGTGTGACACCTCTCTTTCTACAATTATTTCTGCAATTGAGCGGCCACGAATTCCTGCAGCTGCAGCAAGGCCTTGGCGTCCTCGCGGCGCTCCAGCGTCAGGGCCTCTCCCGAGCAGCTGGGGATGCACACCCCGCATCCCAGGCACAGGCCCTCGTCCACTTGCGCGACCTCCTCATCATTCAGCTTGATGGCCTCCACCGGGCAGCGCTCCTCGCAGGTGCCACACCCGATACACAATTCCTCATCCACCCGGGGCAAGTAACTGGAGGGGGCCATGGCGTTGATGTAACCCATCTCCTTTCTGGTCTGGATGAAGCCGCAGCAGCAGCCGCAGCAGCAGCAGATGGTGGAGACCTTGCCCTGGTAGTTATCGGTGGAGAACACCAGCCCCTCCTCGTGGGCCTCCTCCAGCTTCTTCAGGGTCTCCTCCAGGGTCAGCTCCCTTCCCATACCCTGCTCCACGATATAGCGTCCCATGGAGCCGAAGTGGAAGCAGTTCTCCCGCTCGTGCTCGCATCCCTCTCCCACATAGGCCTTTATCTGGCGGCAGGGACAGTAGGCCACCGCCATGTAATCGACCTCCTCCACCAGGTTCCTCACCGTCTCAAAGGGGAGTACCTGTGATTCGGAGGCGATCTCCTCCTGCACGGGCGCCACCCTCAACAGGGGGACCTTTCTGTCGCCGATCTCTTTTCCGAAGGCGGACTGGAAATACTTGTTCCAGAGCGGGGCGAGCTTGCGCACCATCTCGTTGTCCTTGCCAGGCCAGAAAGGCGTCTCGGAGAATCCCACCACGGTGGGAAGCAGGCGGTATTTCGCTTCCCCTCCCTTTACCCTTTTAAAAACGGTGCCCTTGGAGGCCATGGTGTCCAGTATGGTCTCCAGTTCCTCGGAAGGCATGCCGGTCATCCCGGAGATCTCCTCCAAGGTCGCGTTCATGAAGGGGAGTTTGGCCGCCAACTCCGCCTCCTCGGGAGTGAACAAGATCTGCAGGATATCCATGAACTCGTCGCTCATGGGAGCCTTGACGGGCATCTCGTTCAGGTGCTGGGCCAACACTGTGTACACATCATCCGGCATGTTTACCACTCCTTAAGATAAATGGTCCTCCTGTTTTATATTTACTGGATTTTTGATGCGGGATAATCTCCCGTTTTCTAATCCATTCATCGTATTGTTGATCTCAGCAAGCTTTCATATCATCTAATTGCTTCAGAATAAGGTCTATGCTGTTCCTCATGGGTGAGGGGTCCAGGCTCACCTTGCTCATCATGATCCCTCCCTCAAGTGCGCTGACCATGAAATCCGCGTAGGCGGCCGAATCCAAGTCCTGCGGCAGTTCCCCGGACTCCTTCATCGCCTCCAGTTCCGCGGCGATGTAGGTGGACCAGGCATTGAAGACCCCGGCCAGCTTGCGGCGGAAACCGTCATTGGTGTGGCTCAACTCCAGGGCCAGGTTCCCCATGATGCAGCCTTGGGTGCATTGTGTTTCCTCCACCAGACCCTGGACACCGCGCAGCATCAGCTCCAGGCGCTGATAAGGGGCAAGGTCTTCTTTACGGAAGGCCTCCTTTATGCCCTCCAGGATAAAGGAGGAAGCGTTATCGATTACGGCATATCCGAGTTCCTCCTTAGAGGAGAAGTGAAAGTAGAAACTGCCCTTAGTCACACCGGCGGCCTTGATGACATCGTCTATGGTGGTCCCCCGGTAGCCCTTATCGTGGATAAGCTGGGTGGCGTGGCCCACGATGCGCCTGCGGGTCCTCTCTCCCTTGGTAAATGTGGCCGTTGTCTCGGTCATTTGCCTTTCCTCATAAAATAAACCAACTAGTCGGTCTATTACATGATAACAGATATTCTCCCGGCGTCAACCACTGTTTTGCTGAATTAACAGGCTTGGAGTTCCCGCTGGGGGAAGATCTTTCTCAGCCAGGCGAATACCCTGGCTACTACCAGCCCGGAGGAGGTGGCCAGGCGCGGGAAAAGGCGCCTGTAGTGGTAGATGATCCGGCTGGGCAGGCCGGGGATCACCAGGAACTTGTTGCTGATGACCGCTTCCACCACATGTTCAGCTATCCTTTGCGGCGTGCCGCTGAACGCCTCGAAGACACGCAGCACCATGCCTGAGCCCCTGAATTGGGTGTGCATGTCCTTGATGGGCATGGACTTGGCCATGGGAGTGCTTACATAGCCGGGACATACAAGGGTCACGCCTATCCCATGCTGTCTGAGGTCGAAATAGAGGACCTCGGTGAGCCCGGTTATGGCGAACTTGCTGGCGCAGTAGGGGGCCTGTCCGGGGATGGGGATCAGGCCGTCTATCGAACCGATGTTGACGATATGACCGTAGCCCTTCTTCTCCATGCCGGGGAGAAAGGTCTCGATCATATAAATGGTTCCCATCAGGTTGACGTTGATTATGCGTTCCCACTCGTCGTGCTCCGTGGCGGAACAGTGTGCCACCAGAGTCAACCCGGCGCAGTTTATCAGGATTTCCGGGGACAGGCCCTTCTCCTCCAGTTCCCTCGCCATTTCGCGCACGTTATCGATGTCAGTGATATCGACCCGGTAGCCGTGAGCTTCAAAACCCCTTGCCTCGAGGCTCGATAGGGCCTTATCCAGGGAATGCTTATCTATGTCCACAAGGATGGGGACCGCGCCCTTCTTAGCCAGCCTCTCCGCTGTGGCCAGCCCTATACCGCTCCCCCCTCCTGTGATCAATGCTTTCTTATTCCTGATGTCCGTTTTCCTCTTCATCCCATTCACCTTCTAATCGCGGTTTCATCTCACAGCTCTCGCCCGCTCCTCTTTATCAATATTACCGCGTGGTCATTGTTGTAGCCTTTCCCGGATATTATGACTGCGAAGGAGCTTTCACGAGTTCGTCCAACAACCGGTTCAATACAATATTAATTGATATGTGAAAAGTTTGCAATATGCAAATATCATATATCAGTAACTGTCATAAGACCTTGTTTAGCAGGCACTTTAACGATATATGAAGTAATTATACATTTGACAATAACTATATTGCGGGAATATTATAAGCGCAATAATTACCACTTTCGAGGGAAAAGGATGAGGAAAATGCCTTCCGTCGAGACTGAAGTCCTGATCATCGGCGGCGGCGTGCTGGGCGCCGCTACCGCGCGAGAACTATCCAAGTACAAGGTCGACGTCACCGTGGTGGAAAAAAACACCGACGTCGGCTGGGGCATCACCAAGGCCAACGTGGGTGTGGTCTGCCAGGGGAGGGACACGCTGGAGTTCCGGCCCGAGTATCACCGCAGCCAACTGTTATGGAAATCAATACCAGTAATGGGGCCCCTGTGTAAGGAGCTGGACGTGCCCTTCAAGAACATCGGCTGCCATATCATGATCAGGAACCTGAAGCAGAAGGAAAAGCTGGACAAGGGAGCGGCGCGCACCGAGAGCCTGGGCTTGGGAACGGATAAGTATTGTTCGTATCCCGAACTGAAGGAGATGGAGCCCTACGTGTCCGAGGAGATCGTGGGAAGCCTCTACGACCATGCCATAGCTATCGTGCATCCCGTCGTGTATACCCAGGCCCTGATGGAGAACGCCACCGCCAACGGAATAAACCTCATGCTGGAGACCGAGGTGACGGACATCCAGGCCGGCCACCCTATGTTCACCGTTCAGACCGATCAGGGGGAGATAAAAGCGCGCTATATAATCAACGCCGCTGGCGAATGGGTGGACAAGATAGCGGCCATGGTTGGTGCCGATGATTTCGTGCTCTTCCCCATAAAGGGATATGTCGGGGTTCTGGACAGGAAATGCGGGGATATGGCCAGCAGCCTCCTGGCCCTCTTCCCGGAGGAACCGGGAGATATGAACATCATCGTGCCCACGGTGGAGGGCAACCTGCTCTTCGGCATCCAGCTGCAGATAAACCGCCGCCACGACCGGTCCACCACCGAGCATATGGCCGCGAAAGCGCTGGAGAACGCCCGCAAGATCATCCCCGACATCTCGCCCAAAGACGTCATCAAGTCCTTCTGCGGCTATCTCATGTTCCGCAACTTCGAGATAGGCTGGCACGAATGCGAGGTGGCCATGTCCGAGAGGGCGGAACGTTTCATCAACATGACCATAGGCTATCCCGGAGTGAGTGCGTCCCCGGGAGCTGCCATGGAGGTAGTCGATATCCTGAAAAACGACGGCCTCAAGCTGGAGCCCAATCCAAAGTTCAAACCCAGACGCAAAGGGATTCCCGATTTCAGCGAGCTCTCCGACAAACAGAGGCAGGAGCTGATCAAAAAGGATCCCCGCTACGGCCACGTGGTCTGCCGCTGCGAGACGGTGACCGAGGGAGAGATAGTGGAGGCCATAAAGAGGGGTGCCACCACCCTGGACGGGGTGAAGTTCCGGGTTCGCCCGGGCACCGGACGCTGTCAGGGAGGTTTCTGCGGCCCCCGCGTGACCCGTATCCTGGCTCGAGAGCTGGGTATCCCCGAGACGGAGATCACTAAAAAAGGCGGGGATTCGGAACACCTGGAATATAAGACAAAGCAGATACTTGAAGAGGGTGAGAAGGATGGCTAGGCAGGTGGACGTCGCGGTTATAGGTGCGGGACCGGCCGGCCTGGCCGCCGCCATCGCCGCCAAGGAATACGGGGCTGAGAAGGTCCTGATAATCGAGAGAGCCGAGCAGTTGGGAGGCCTTCTCCCCCAATGCATCCACAACGGCTTCGGACTGCTTTACTTCGACGAGGACATGACCGGGCCCGAGTACGAGAAGACCTTCATCGATAAGGCCGCGGACTTGGGTATCGAGGCCCAATTGGAGACCATGGTCATAGACCTCGACTCGAAGAAAGAGATAACCGCGGTCAGCAGTAAGCATGGTTATATGAAGTTCAAGCCGGGCGCCGTGGTCCTGGCCATGGGCTGCCGGGAGAAGGCCAGGGGAGCCCTGGGCATCCCCGGATACAGGCCGGCGGGTATCCTGACGGCTGGGACCTGCCAGCGCTACGTGAATATAGAAGGATATATACCGGGCGACCGCTATGTCATCCTGGGTTCGGGGGATATCGGTATGATCATGGCTCGCCGCCTCACCCTGGAGGGAGCCAAGGTGCAGGCGGTGGTGGAGATCATGCCCTGGGCGGGGGGCCTCATCCGCAACGAGGTGCAGTGTCTATACGATTTCGGTATCCCCCTGCTGTTGGAGCACACCGTGACCTTCATCCACGGCGAGGAGAAGATCGATGGGGTGACCGTGTCCAAGGTAGATGCAGACAGACATCCCATAGAGGGGACGGAACGCTTCTATCCCTGCGACTGCCTGCTGCTTTCCGCCGGGCTCATACCTGAGAACGAGCTCTCCATCAAGGCGGGTGTGGAGCTGGATGGCGTAACCGGAGGGCCTGTGGTGGACCAGAACCGCCAGACTTCTGTCCCCGGTCTCTTCGCGGGCGGCAACGTGGTGCAGGTACATGACCTGGTGGACTGGGTTAGCTGGGAGTCGGAGCTGGCCGGCAGGGCCGCGGCCCGTTATGCAGACAAAGGAAGGCTCAAGGCGGCAAATATGGTAAAGGTGGTGCCCGGTAATAACATCAAGTATGTGGCGCCCCAGTTCATCTCGGGCAAGGAGGACGTGACCTTGCATATGAGGGTGACTGAGCCGGGTCTGAAAGCGACGGTCAAGGTAGGGGACGTGATGCGCAAGCGGTATCGCACCGTGCGTCCCAGCGAGATGGTTATCATCGAGGTCAAGGCCGACAAGCTGAAGGAGGCTGGGTTGGGCGAGGAACTGGTGGTGGACTGCGACATCAAGGGAAGTGGTTGATATGGCGGCCAAAGAGACCATCATCTGCATAGGATGCCCATTGGGATGCCGGGTGACCGTGACCCAGGACAAGAAGGGAAGGATCCTGGGCATGAAGGGAGCGGAATGCAAACAGGGAGAGAAATACGTGCTCAAGGAGTTGAAGGACCCGGTACGCACCCTGACCGCCACCGTCCGTACCGGCGACGAGGATTTCCCCCTTCTTCCGGTGCGGACCTCCCGTCCCGTGCTCAAGAAGCTCATGAAGCCCATCATGAAGGAAACGGTCAACGCCAAGGTAAAGCCGCCCGTTAAGGTGGGGGACGTCATTCTCAAGAACGTGTTGAAGACCGGTTCTGACCTGGTGGCCACCACCGATTGGCCTGGATAGGCGGCGGGAGGAGTTGAAGATGTCTAACGGTAACGAGATAGATGTTGTGACCTTGTACCTGTCGCGCAAGGGTCTGCAGGCGGCGGAGAAAGTGGCCGGCGACCTTATCGGCTGGCCTTCCAGCATAGTCGTGGTGGACAAGGCGGGAGCGGTGATCGCCGGACACCGTATGGACGGTGCCCCGCCAGCCACCTTTGACATCGCGGTGGAGAAAGCCTGGACCTCAGCGGTCTTCCTGGCCCCCACCCTTATGCTGGGCCGCATGACCGATCCGCGAACCGCCCTGGCTCCCATGGAGGTACTTCCCCTTGGCCATCACGGCATGGGGCTGCAGTTCAAGCACAAGGGCAGGCTGACCACCATCATGGGAGGCATCCCCATCCGGGATAAGAACATGACCGTCATCGGCGGGGTGGGCACCAGCGGCACCCCCTCGGCTAATGACGATAATACCGTGACCCAGCGTTGCTGGTCTGCCATGTACGACGCGGAGGACCCGCCCCTCGAAAGCGAGCTCGATGATTACGTCAAGGTGGTCGAGGCCGCAATGGACAAGGCCGAGGACATGGGGTTGCTGGTAAGCGTGTGCCTCTCGGATGCCGAGGGCTGGCCCAAGGTCCTGTATCGCATGGACGGGGCCCTCTATCCCTCGGCCGAGCTTGCCAGGGACAAGGCCTGGACTGCAGCGGCCTTCCGTATGCCCAGCGCCGATATCCACAGGTTCGGCATCAGGACCCAGCCTGGGCTGGGGATCCCCACCGGGGGATGGAACGAACGTGTCTGCCCTGTCCCCGGGGGCCTGCCTATCCTCAATGAGAAAGAGGAACTGGTAGGTTCTGTAGGCGTAAGCGGAGGTACTCCCACCCAGGATGTGCGCATCGCCAAAGCCGCCGTCGCAGCATCTGCGCAATAGCTTCGTACGTTTGCACCATATCGGTGTCAGACACCTAAACGGTGCAAATGCACCATATCGGTGTCAGACACCCAAACGGTGCAAAATGTTTTGAGGACTGGCACGCTTCATCTGGCCCCGTCCTTGCGTATAGCCTGTATACATATTGGGTAGATATAATTAATAAACATCCGGCGAGGGATCTACGAGGGAGGTTGCGATGAGGGGGAAAAGGTATCTAGCTTATATCTGCGTCTTTTTGCTGTTGGTCCTGGCCTTCACCATGGTGACATGCAGCAGCGAGCAAGCCACAAAAACCACCACTTTGGAGGAGCCGCAGTTGCACAGCGGACCCATCAGCGGCATCCAGGAGGGAGATATCTGGGTCTATAAAGGCATACCCTTTGCAGCGCCGCCGGTGGGCGAGCTGCGCTGGAAGGAGCCGCAGCCGGTGGAGTCATGGGACGAAGTACGTCACTGCACGGAGTTCGGCCCCGCCTGCCCGCAGCCGACCTCTGACGACTGGGGAGGCTTCATGACTATCGGCGAGACCAGCGAGGACTGCCTCTATCTAAACATCTGGACTCCGGCCGAGAGCCCCGATGAAGAACTTCCGGTGATGTTCTGGATCCATGGAGGGGCTTTCAGGACCGGAAGCGGGTCACAGGCTGTTTACGATGGAGTGAATATGGCCGAAAATGATGTGGTCATCGTGACCATAAACTACCGCCTGGGGCCGTTCGGGTTTTTCGCCCATCCCCTGCTCACGGAGGAATCCCCTAATAATTCATCCGGCAATTACGGCCTGCTGGACCAGATAGCCGCCCTGGAATGGGTGGAGAGGAACATCGAAGCTTTTGGAGGCGATCCAGACAACGTGACGGTTTTCGGCGAATCGGCCGGAGCCATGAGCATTTACAGCCTGATGGCAAGCCCGCTTGCTGAGGGCCTCTTCGACGGGGCCATCATGCAGAGCGGCCCCTTTCTGGATATGGGACTCCCCCTGAATCCCGACGATACCCTGGAGAACGCGGAGGAAAAGGGCGAGGAGGTATCGGAGGAGCTGGGCTGTGAAGGTGAAGAGGATGAACTGGCCTGCCTGCGCGCCAAAACGCCCGAGGAGCTCATGCAGGCCTCCGACCGGGGGGATGATCCTCTAGCCCATATAAACCTGGGGCCCAACGCGGACGGCTGGGTGCTGCCCGACAGCCCCTCCGCCATCTTCGCCGCCGGGGAACAGCACGATGTGCCCGTGATAGTGGGATCCAACGCCGATGACGGCAGCATCTTCGTGCCCGATATCGGCCTGCAGCAGGCCCAACTCCTGGTGAGTTTCCTCTACGGCGATTACGCCGAGCAGGTGGAGGCCCTCTTCCCGGTGGAGACGGAGGAGCAGGTATGGCAGGCGGTGAGCGACTTGATCACCGAGATGGGATTCGCCGCCACGGCCAGGTTCATTGCGGCGTCCATGCAGGCCAAGGACTCCGACTCCTACCTCTATCTCTTCTCCCGCATTCCCGATGATCAGAGGTCCGAGGGGCTGGGGGCCTTCCATGGCCTGGAGATCGTCTACGTCTTCGGCAATTTCGACAAGGTAGGGCTCGATACGGTGGACCAGGTGGACACGGACCTCTCGAAAGCCATGATGGACTACTGGGTGACTTTCGCGAAGACGGGAGACCCCAACGGCTCGGGACATCCCGAATGGCCTGTCTATACAGCGGAAGGAGATAAATATCAGAACCTGGGAGACCAGGTCACCACCGAGACCGGCTTCTACGACCAGGCCTACAACCTGATGCTCGAGATAACCGGTAGATAGATATAACATGGGGAAGATGCGGTACGTAAGCGCCAGCGCCGCAGGTGGCGCGACGGTGCCTGTACCTCCACATTTCCGAACGTTAAGTCATAGCCTGCATACATCCGCGAGGGAGGAAATGCATTGAAGATAATCGACTGTCTGTGCAATATACCTACTAAAGAGGCGATTATCGACCAGATAGTCGGCCTTCCGCCTCAGATGGCTGAATACCTGAGGAGTATTTACGGTCCCCGAGTGGCCCCCATGTTGGGCATCACCCCGGAGGAGTTGGCCCGGGCCAAGGAGGAGATGAACGAGGAGGAATTGTTGCATTTCCTTTGGCCGAAGGTGGAGCCCCTTGCCCGCAGCGAGGAGCAGTTCATTGCAATGCTGGATGATTGGGAGGTGGAGATAGCCGTCCTCTACAACATGGACGAGGAGACCGCCGCCGGGGTTAAGGGATTGAGCAACGATTATTTCGCAGGGGTAGTGAACAGGTATCCCGAGCGCCTGCGCTGTTTCGCCGGTATCGATCCCCACAAGGGTATGGATGCGGTGAGAGAGGTGGAGCGGGTGGTTAAGGAGCTGGGCCTGAACGGGGTGGCCATGCGTCCTTTCGTGCAGCAGATGCCGGCCGACCACCGCAGGTTCTATCCTATCTACGCCAAGTGCGTGGAATTGGGCATACCGGTATGGCTGCACCAGTCGGTGAGCTTCGCCAGCCTCCCCATGTTCATCGAGCATCCCTCCCACCTTGACCAGGTTGCCCTGGATTTCCCGGAACTCAAGGTCATCGCCGGTCACGGAGGATGGCCATGGACGGCGGAGCTGGTGGCGGTAGCCTGGCGGCACTCAAATGTCTATATAGATTTCGCCTCCATGCGCCCCCGCTATGTGGGAAGGCACAACACCGGATGGGAGCCGCTGGTGGAGTACGGCAACAGCATCCTTTCCGACCGCATCCTTTTCGGCTCTACCTGGATCTTCATGGGCATGAGCGTGCCCGAGATGGTGGAGGAGATAAAGCAGATGCCGTTAAAGGAAGGAGTGCTCGAGAAGTGGCTCTTTTCCAACGCGGCGACTCTTTTAGGCATAGCATAGGGATCATACATCTGCAAAGGAGGTTGAAATGCTGCAGAAGTGGATGGATGAAGATAAGCGGATGAGCGCCAATGAGGCGGTGGAACTCTTTGTCTCGGACGGCGATTCGATGGTTATCGCCAACTGCCTCTACGGTACACCCTATGCCCTGCTGCACGAGGTGATACGGCAGCACAAGAAGGATCTGACCGTATTCCAGCAGGGAGGTATCGACGAGCTGGACCAGTTGCTCCTGGGCAAATGCGTGAGCAAGCTGGCGGTGGCATATAACTTCCGGGTGGCGGGCGAGCGCATAGAGACGGTGTTGGAGCGGGCCCTGCGAGCGGGAGAGGTGGAACTGGAGGACTACTCCAACTACACCCTGCTCACCATGCTTCAGGCTGGCGCCATGGGCTACCCCTTCCTGCCGGTTATGTCCGGGATACGGGAGAGCGACGTCTACCGGGTGGAACGCGCCTTTAAAGGTCAGAAGTTCGGCGAAGTAGAGTGCCCCTTCACCGGGGAGAAGGTGGCGGTTGTAAGGGGGCGCAATCCGGACGTGGCCGTACTGCACGTTCAGCGCGCCGATAAATTCGGGAACGCTCAACTGTGGGGAGCTTTGATCAACTCCAAGTGGGCCTGCCTCGCCTCTGATAAAGTCATCGTATCCTGCGAGCACATCGTGGATTCGGACACCATCACGAGGACTCCGCACCTGACCCTAGTCCCCGGCTTCAGGGTGTGCGCGGTGGTGGAAGAGCCCTGGGGAGCTCACCCCTCGGAACTGCTGGGCTTCTACGACTACGATATGCCCTTCCGGGCCCTGTTCTTCATGCAGACCATGAGCGAGGAAGGCGGCAAGGCCTGGATGGATGAATGGATATACGGCCTGGACGACCGCCGGGTGTATCTACAGCACTACTGCGACCGTTTGGGCCTGGATTACCTGGAGGAACTCAAAGCCAGGCCTTTTCCCAGCATCCCCGCCGATTACGGCTGCACGGGACGTGGAGCCTGGGATGAAGAGGACATGAGTTTCAACTTCCAGATGAAATACGATCAATTCATCCAGGCTATGGAGGAGAAGGGGGGTTTCGTCGATGGTTAGATATACCGAGTCCGAGATCATAGTGGCTAATGCAGCCAGGGAGATAGTGGATGGGGATATCGTGGTCATCGGGCAGGGTATCCCCATGGCCGCTGGAGTCCTGGCCAAGGCGACCCATGCACCCAATTGCATCATCCTCACCGAGGCTGGCCTGGTGGGTATCGATCCCTTCCGCAACCCCCTGCACATCGCCGACCCCACCTGCACCCACGGCTACGCTTATTCATGCGACATGATTGACGTCTTCGCCACCATAGTCAACCGCGGCCTGGTGGACGTCACCTTCCTGGGAGTGGGACAGATAGACCGTTACGGCAACATGAACTCCACCGTCTTCGGGGATTACGACGACTTCCATATGCGCATGATGGGGGCGGGCGGAGCGCCGGAGTTCTTCGGCTATGCCCGCAAGGCGGTGCTCACCATGCGCGGCGGCAGGTTCGTGGAGAAGCTGGATTACGTCTCCTCCCCCGGCTACCTGGACGGATATGATGCCAGGGAGAGAGCCGGGTTCCCCCCGGGAAGCGGGCCCAAGGTCCTCTACAGCACCAGGGGGGTATTCCGCTTCGAGGAGGAGAGCAAGGAGATATACCTGGACGGGCTCTTCCCCGGTCACAGCAGGGAGGAGGTCCAGGCGGAGGTGCCCTGGGGGTTGAAGGTTGCGGATGAATTGAAGACCTTGCCGCCGCCCACCCTGGAAGAGGTGGACCTCATCCGTCATTTCGCGCCGGAGATAGCGGCGGGCAGGAGGCTGCAGCTGGAGCTGTCCCTCCCCATCATCCTCGAGGCCCTGACCGCCCGCTCCCAAGAAGGAAATCAATAAACAGGAATAGGTTTTACGCGTTATCTAAAAAGATGCTCTCGATTATCGGGCATGTATTCGAGAAATCAGCCGGATCTCATCTTGGTGAGTTTGTCTATCAACTTGTACTGGAATGACAATAACTTCAGGTACCATGTGGGTAATAATCGCTGAAATATGTCTATAAGATAGGCATCGGGGCCTATCAGCACCCGGTGCTTGTTCCTCTTTATCCCGTTGACGATCTTTTCAGCGGCTTTCTCGGGCGACGTGATGGCTATGCGGTCGAAGTTCTTGGATATCTCCTCTTTCTCGACGCCGGCCTCCTCCAGTATCTTGTCCGAGACGCGGGCACACCTGGCGATGTTGGTCTTGACGCCCCCGGGATGGACCACGGTGCAGCTGACGTTGGCCTCGTCGATCTCCAGCTCCAGGCGCAGGCATTCGGTGAATCCCTTGATAGCGAACTTCGCGGTTGTATATGCCGATTGAGTGGGCGTGGCGATGAACCCGCAGACGCTGGATATGTTGACTATGTGGCCGGCATCCGCCTTCTTCAGATAGGGCAGGAAGGCCTTGGTGCCGTAGATCATGCCGAATAAGTTGATGCCCAGGAGCCATTCCAGGTCCTCGTAGGTCATGTCCTCGATATAGGCACCCAGGGCGACCCCGGCATTGTTTATGATGATGTTCACTTTACCGAACTCCTGGGCGACATCGTCGGCCCACTTGTATACCGCCTCCCTGTCCGAGACGTCGAGAACGGTGGCATGTACTGGGGCTCCAAGGGACTGTATCTCCCGTTCCGTCTCCCGCAGCCCTTCTTCATTGATGTCCGATATGGCGCAGCTGCAGCCCTCCTTCGCCAGCAGGATAGCGGTGGCTTTGCCGATACCTGATGCCGTGCCCGTGATAGCCGCTACTTCGCCTGAGAGATTCTCCACTTCAAGACCCCCTTGTTGTCGATTGCCAGATATTTATATCCTTCGTGATAAATCCAGATTAAGTTAACCCAGTTTTTCGGGTCATGCAAACTCACTACTCAAGGCCTGACCCCAAAAAGAAAGGGGCGCAGCTTAGCTGCGCCCCTTGTGCCTTTGGTTGACTATGGGGTTGGCGATGGCAGGGGGCTGCCGTCCACGCAGTCGGGATCAGGCCAACCCAGTATCCGGTATATGGCGGGGGCTATATCCCCGACACCAACCTCGCCGTCGTATTCCGTTCCGGGAGTGTAGTCGGGATCGTCAGCGGGTGCCTTGAAAATGAGCGGGATGCGGGCGGTCTGCAGCCCGCCGTGGGCGCCCGGGAAGCCTATTTCCAGGTTGTCCGGCAGGTTCCCAAGGGATATGCCTATGGGATTGATACCTCCCTTGAGCAAATGGCCGTGGGCGGCGATATTGTAATTGTAGAAGGGGAATATGCACAGGTCGGGCCACATTTGGCCGTCGGGCTCATCGGGATGGTTTACCCAGTACTCGGAGTAGAGCTCCATGGGCCGGACCCTGCCCTCAACGTCAACGCCGTATTTTGCCTGTATCTCCTCCTCCGTTATCCCGTCCATCATCTCCTGGCGATTAATCACCAGCAGGGGCTGCACCGGGCCTAACTCCGGATCGTCCACCGTGTGGTTCTCCAGTATGTCCTCGATGGCAGCCAGTCTGGCCTCATCTTCGCACCAGATGAAGTTGATCTCCGTTCCCCCCGCCTCCAGGAAGTCCTCGTAGTGCACCAGGCCTTCGGCCCGCAGGATCCTGCGCAGGTCGAGGACCTCATAGCCGCTGGCCTGGTCCTTTAAGTTCTCCATGCCGTGGTCGGAGAGGACCACGATGATACTGTTATCATAGACCCCCTTCTCCTTCAGAAGGTCTATGAAGTCGGCGAAGAGGACGTCGGCCTCGCGGGCGATATCCAGGCATTCGTCCCGGCGCATCCAGGGGCTGTACTTGCTTTCGTCGTCCCATGCCGCGGGAGTATCCTTGGTGTCCCATTCGTCCAGGTTCCAGGAGCCGCCGGTCATATGGCCGGTGTTGTCCAGGTCGGCGACATTTATATAGCAGACGTCCGGGTCCTCCTCAATGATCGAGCGGAAGAAGGAATCGGACAGGTAGCGGTCTTCGCAGTGGGTGCCCGGCATCATGCCGATGAACATGCTGACGGGCATGATGTAAAGCCCCAGGCCCAGGAGGAGGTTGAACTGCCCCAGCAGGGTGGGGATGAGGACCTCTCGCGTGCTGTCGGTGTAGAAGCACATGGAGAAGGGTCCGGACATGGGATCCCAGGGGTCGGAGTCCGTCGTGGGATCGCCGGCCGCGCTGTACTTGTAGGGGTCGGGGTAGAAGAGAGGATAGCGGTTGCTGTGCCCCACGATATCCACGGTCCTCTCCCCCTCCAGGTCGGCCAGCCAGTTCTTATTGGACCAGAACCCACCCAGGGACGCTTCCCCGGTCTGGTTTTTGGCCACCTCGTAGATGCGCTCGATGGGATCGCCGTCCGGACCGTATTTCATGAAGTCCATGGAGTTGGCGACGGTGATCACCTCGTCATGCTCGGTCACGCCCTGGAAGGTGCCGCTCACCATGTAGATGCCCTGGGTGCCGGTGTAGGTCCCGGCCAGGGCGTTGGTGTGGTCCATATCCGTGGCCGAGGGCAGGTAGACCCAGGCGTCGGTGTAGTTGACGGCGTCTTCCAGGAAAGCCTGGGTGTTGGGCATCAACCAGTCCCCGTCCGAGCCCGGCCCAGTTCCGATGCTGTTCAAATAGAGGTAATCGGGGTCCATGGAATCGATGGCCCAATAGTATACGTTTCTGACATCGGTGACCTCCGCGGCCACGCTTACCGCTTCAACGGGTCCCGGGATGCTGGTGGCGGTGACGGTCAAGTCGATCCTGTCTCCGGTGGCGGCATCAGCAGGAGGCGTAGCCGCGAGGGTGGCCATGGCCGTCTCGCCGGAGGGAAGGGCCGCGATTGCCGTGGTGTCCATGCCCACGCTCCATCCCTCGGTGTCACCGGAAAGAGCCAGGGATATATCCGCCGCCGTGCTCTCCAGGTTAGTAACATGGAAGATAAAGGAAGTGGTCTCCTCCGCCATGACCTGGTGGGCATGGGGGCGCAGGCCCGAAAGGTCGTTCATGCTGAAGAGCATTCCCGGGCTCACAACTTGCAGGGTCAACTCGGAGGTGGCGGCAGTATTGGTCCCGGGGCCGAGAATAATTGTGATGTCCTCAGGTTGGTTTTTGGGAAGCCCCGGCTCCGGCGTCACCTCCACCTTGAAGTTGACGACGTTGGGATATAGGTAATTATGGGTAAGGCCGGGCACGGAGAGCTCGCTTATCTCCGTCCCGCCGGAATCGAGGAACCTCACCTGGCAGGGATGGTCACATGAATATCCCAGCGAGTAGGTGTCCTGCGCCGACCCGTAGTTGAATGCGCCGAGACCCCAGGTTATAGGCTCACCGGTGAAGGTCTGGAGCTTCTGATCCTTGTATCCCTGGCCGGTGAGCATTTCTCCTGCGGTCATATCCAAACGAGGTTCCGAGGACAGGGCGGTTACTTTAAGCCATGCGCGGTGCTGCTCCGAGCCCCGGATGCCGGTGACCTTGATGTAACCTACGGTTCCCTCGGGGGTGCCGGGAGCACAGGAAACGAGCACCCAGGACTTGGCGGTTCCCTCGGCCCCGCTCGGTCTTACCAGGGGAGGGATGATGAATGCGTTGAAGTAAGGAGACTCTGAATTGGTCGAGAGCCACGTCCATTCGGTTACATCAGCTATGTTGCGGGTCTCCAGAGGCAGCCAGGTAAATGTCTTGCCCGCCGAAGGCGCGAGCATCTGCTCGGGAAACATGCTGAACAGGTCGAAGGTCGCCGGCTCGTAGGCCGGCGGTGTCGCCACGGCAGCATCGCCGCCGGGCGCCAAGGGCATGAACATGAAGCAGAAGATCACAACAGAGATGATAACCAGAAAGGTTTTCGAGCGATTGGATAAATGCAGGTGCCACGAGGTGCTCATCGGTCTCCCCCTTTGCTTTTCGTGGTCCGTTTGACGGAAATCCCCCAATATTTTCCTCAACATCTCGCCCCTCGGGGGAGAAAGTCTTATGACCAAGACGAAATCCCTCCGATGGGAACCGGTTAGTGGAAATTTTATCATTTGGTAATGTGGAGTGTCCAGGAAGATAGAAGCAGTTCACAGTTGGTATACAGTGATCGATACAAGTTATTAGAATTCAGCGCTTTTTACTGTTATCAAAAAAGACCCAACGGTTAATTTTGA
>Ga0180434_10003591_pt1 | contig 19670 bp, 18 predicted proteins | sample SS_ome_7_FD_132453 | JGI IMG/M metagenome (GOLD analysis project Ga0180434, IMG submission 132453) | Hypersaline lake sediment archaeal communities from the Salton Sea, California, USA - SS_1_D_2 metaG | ecosystem: Environmental > Aquatic > Non-marine Saline and Alkaline > Hypersaline >...
ATCCCCACGATCTACCTCGGCTCCTGCCGGGACATGATGGCTCGGGTGCTGCCCCCGAGATCCGCCTTCCTGAACTTCCCACTGGGCCGGCAGTGCGGTAAGCCGGACGAACCCGAACTGCAGGCAAGCATCCTCAAATCGACCCTGGACGTGCTTGTGAACGCAACCACCCCGGGCGGTCTCGTGGACCTGCCGTACGAGTGGGGAACCCCCTTCGACTGGAAGAGCTACTGGCATGATCTGGATGAGATGATCAAAGAGGAAGGAATCCAGGCACAGGAGTGGAAACCAAAGGACTGATCGTACACGCTACTCTCCGGACCTACACTTCTGTGCGAGAGAAGAGGAATGCGCCCATGATGGAAAGACCGCAGCAGATCCGTGACGGCATACGCCTCTTCGAAGGTAAGATATCCCGTAATCTGATGGTAGACCCAATGGTCAGCCACACCTACTTCCTGGAGGACGGGGACCAGGTCATCCTCTTTGACCCGTCTTGTGGCAAGAGCATCGGAAGAAGGGTCGAGGAACACATCCGGAGGAGACGCGAGGCATCCGCCTCATGGAACAAGGCCTTCGTGATTGCCGGGCACTCCCACCTCGATCACGCGAACAATTTTTATCTCGCGGACGAGGTGGGCGCTCCCGAGAGCCATGTGTACGTCCACGAAAGCGGGTTTCGAGACGGCAAGGTTATGAACGATCCAACTCCGTTCGTCCGGGATATCGTCCGTGATTCGAACAAGCACTACAACATGTATCTTTCATTCTATTTCCCCTACAATCTGCTTCTCGCACCCCTGGCCCTGGTGAACCTGTTCTCGCCCGACCTGGCTTGCACCGTTTTTGCGGCGCTCGGATCCCTCGCCTTCTCTTCCCCGAACGATGGAAAGGCAGCCCCCGAGCCCCTCAAGGAGGAGGACAGGAAAGAACTCGACCTGGGAGGCGTGAAACTGGCCGGCTGGCCCCTGGACGACAAGGTGGTCATACCCACCCCGGGGCACAGCCCTTGTTCCGTGTCCCTCCTTTGGCCTGCGAAAAAGGCCCTGTTTATCAGCGATGCTGACTGGGTGGGAAATCCCGTCTTTGTCAAGAGCTCACTGCGAGACTGTATCTCCAGCTTGGAAACGATGAAGGCCCTGGCCGAAGCGGGCGTGGTGGATCTCCTGCTCCCCGCCCACGGGACGGTCAAGCAAGGCGCTGATTCAATCCTGTCTCACCTCGATTTTCACGTCCGACGGCTCGAGACCATGCGGAATGAGGTCCTGACCCTCCATCACGACTCCGGAGTCAAGGATATCCGCCGACTGACCAGGATGCTGGTGCGTCACTCCCCCCTCTTCCGCCTCTTCAAGGGGAACAACTTCCCCCGGTTTGTTTGCTTTGTCCACAACGTCGTTGCGCTGTGTCTCATCGAAGAGGGAATCCTGTCTACAGACTGAAGCCCTTGCCTTTTGCTACATGGATGACCTTTTAGTCATACACATAACTAGCAGGCAGATTCCGCACTCTTATCCTGAAATAGTTGTGCAAGAAAGGGAGACACCATCCTACTTGAGATGCTGGTCAAGTTTCATGGAATTTCAGTATATTCGGCTCAAATCCCTTTTTCAGTTGACATCCGTCGTTCCGAATTACATACTTAATGACTCACAGGTCACTCCTTATCTTACGCACTGCACCTTCTCACTATCCCTGAATCCACCGGAAGGCCGGTTGGCGGGGTCGCATAAACGTGAAGGCTTACGAAACCAAACCCGAGCGAAGCGGCTACAAGCTTGCCCAACTCTGTCGGACCGCTGATTTTCATCCTTCCACCGTGCACTACTACATGAAGATCGGCCTCCTTCACAGGCCTCGGAAGGTCGGCCTCGGAGTCTATCTGTACGACGACTCCCACTTGAAGACGCTCAACAAGATTCGAAGACTGAGAAGGGGCGAGAATCTCCCCCTGTCGGACATCAAAGACAGGCTCCGGGCGGACCCGGAAATCGTTCATCAGACAGAAACGACAAAGGTAACGGAAGTCGACCCAGGCCGGCCGGAAGGCCCTGCTCCCGTCGACGGCACCGAGCGGCAAGGATATACCCGAACGAGGATTCTCGACACGGCAACCGAACTCTTTTCGAAGAGAGGCTACGAAGGCACTCGTATCAGCGATATCACCGATACGCTCGACATGGCGAAGGGTTCCTTCTATCTCCATTTCAAGGACAAGAGGGAGTTGTTCATTGCCTGTATCGAGCGACTGGCCTACACCATCGTACCCGAGCATACCTGGGAGGATATCGCCAACGAACGAGACTTCACCGTCAGACAGACAAAGAGGGCTGTGGCCTTTCTCAAGGCGTTCCCTTCGTATGCGGGAATCCTCAACCTCATCAAGATGGCCGCCACGGGAGAAGACAAGATCCTGGCGCAAAAGGCCAACGAGGCATTCGCGAGAATCGTGAAGCCCATCGTTCAGGATTGCCGGAGGGCGGTGGGTGAAGGAACCGTGCGAGAGATGGACGAGGATTTCTTCGCCTACGCCGTCCTGGGAATGGCGGAGAACGTAGGCTACAGGCTCATGACAGATCCCAGCTGCGATCTGTACCTCTCTGTCGAGAAATTCGTGAACATGATTTGCCGCGGTATCCTTCCCCGGACAGATGTTGTCCCAGAGGGTTCGGAAGTCCGACGTCCCTCGGGGAAGATCACTGACGTAAGGGGAGAAACGGTCAAGGTCCGGGAAATCTCGTTTGGTGGAAAACCTTACCTCGTGGGTCGGCTCGGCGAGGGGGAAATCAGGCTCGACACGGAGAACATCGCCTTTATCCTGTTGGACCACACAGGGCCGGGCTGTATCGTCGAGGTGACCATGACGAATGGTGAGAAGACCACCCTCGAGCAGGACGGCAACTTGATCGTTTCAGCGGCGTCTTCCGTCGGCCTGTATACCCTCCCTTTTCATCGGCTGCGCAGCATTTCTTTTGTGTAGACTATGTGTTCACCTTCTGCATCTCGGCCGTGACGACGGGGACCCGGCGATCCGCAACCGTCAAGCGATCCGAACGGATGCCCGCACTGTCTATCCCATAGAGGTCGATGGCTTCCAGAACCCCCTGATACGCTCTCTCCACGGTGATCCGGTCCATGCACATGTGATCCTGATCGCATTTGCGCATCTTGCACCCGTAACACGCTACCCCTTCGTCCCTCACCAGCACGTACCTCTGCGACCAGGGCGCAGTCCTCGTTGGATCGGTCGGCCCGAAGATGCAAACCAGGGGCACGTCGAGTGCCGCGGCCACGTGCATCAGTCCCGAGTCGTTCGTAACGAACATGCCGCACAACCCGATCAGGGCGATCGCCTCGTCAAGGGTGGTGTGCCCTGCCAGGTTCACCAAGCCGGGATCGGCTGCCATGCGGCATATCTCGTCTCCCAGTTCCTTTTCATCCGGCGACCCGAACAGAAGGACCCTGCCCGGACAGGCCCCTCTGATTCTCGCCCCCAACTCGGCGAACCGTTCGGGATACCACCGCTTGAGTACGCTCCCAACGGCTCCCGGGCTGAAACCGACAAGGGGTTCGTCCATCTCGATGCCGAGCGCGCGAAGGCGTTGTTCCGCCCCGCCCTTCTGCTCGGTTCCGATCGGGAGAAGGAGTTCCTTCTCGTCCACCTTCAAGCCGAAGCCTTCCAGGAGTTTGAGATCGTGTTCCAGACGGGGGATGTTGAATTCCTCCTTCACCGCTCTGGCCCTGTGGGTGAGCAGCAACCCCCGTGCATCGGTCGTGTAGCCCATTCGCTGCGGGATCCGGGCCAGGAAGGCGATCAGGGCGGCCTCGAAAGCCCTTTGAAGGAGGATAGCCCCATTGAATCGCCTTGCTCGCAGGTACCGGGAAAGCCGAAGGGTTCCCCCCATGCCCACGTGAATGCCCTTCCCGTCATACTCGATGATCTCGTCGATGTGCGGGTTGTGTACCAGGATCGGGATGACCCAAGGCTTTGCAAGTACCGAGATAGATGCACCGGGAAAGGACCGGCGGACACACCGAAGTGAGGCGGTTGCGACAACCACATCACCAATCCAGTTCTGCGATCGAACCAGGATGCTCCCATGGTTCACTTGAAAAGGTTCTGGACTCGAAAACTCCATCGATTCCCTCTTCGGATTCCGGGTACGGCAACCCGAAGATTGCACGCCATGTTGATTCTCTTGTCAAGCACGACACGTCCTGGAGAGAATCAAGAAATCCGTTCGTTGCCGAATTTTCCCTTGACATCCCAACAGCCCATCCGCTATTATTTCGTATACAAAAGGCAATACACTCATGGAAACCTATCGGGATTGCATCGTCTTCCTGTTGGCCAAGGCCTATCAGACGGCCCACGGAAACTTGAAGAAACGGCTGCTTTCGTACGGGTTGACCCCTATTCAATTCCTCACCCTGGCCGCCCTCGCGGAGGAGGACGGTATTTCCGCCGGGGAAATCGGCAAGAGACTGGTACTCGACAATGCTACTCTCTCGGGCGTACTGGACCGCCTTGCGGACAGGGACTGGATCGAGAAGCAGACGGACCTGAACGACAAGCGGCTCCTCCGCGTCTACCTCACGGACAAGACGAAAGACTTGCAGGAAGAGCTCCGCGAGGAAAGGGAGCGGGCGAATGCGGAGATACTCCATTCCCTGTCCCTGGAGGAAAAGGTCCTGCTGAAACGGTTGCTGCGGGATGTACAGGCCTGATTTTTTTTGACAAATTCCTTTGTATGCAACATATCTTCATGCCAAAGGGAGGGCTTGATGGGCCTCAAAGAAGCCGTTATCGATCACCTCGAGGGCAAAGTCGACGCCATCGGTTTCGCACCGGTGGAGCGATTCGATGATGCACCGCAAGAGCACCACCCCAGCCGGATCTGCAAGGACGCGAAGACGGTCATCGTCTTCGGCAATCCCGTACCTCGGGGCATGCTCCACTCGCCGGACTACAGCCTCTACATGCTGCACCGGACCTATCACTCCGTCTACGAGCGCCTGAACGAGTTGGGTCTCACGCTGTCCAACTGGATCGAGGCACAGGGCAATTACCTGGCCGTGCCGATCCCAAGCTTTGCACCCCTCGTCTACCACGGAATGGAACCCTGGGGGGTCCTGTCCCTCAAGCACGCATGCGTCAAGGCCGGCCTCGGCGCTTTCGGCAAGAACGGCCTGATGCACAACCCCACTTACGGAACCCTGCTCCGTCCAGGCGCTGTGGTCACGAGCGCTGAGCTTCCGGGAGACCCGATGATCGAGGACGATCCGTGCCCGGAGAAGTGCGATGCATGCATCCAGGCCTGTCCGTCCGGCGCCCTGCAGAAGCACGGACCCTTCAAGAAGATGGACTGCCTGGCCTATCTGGTCAAGCACGCGATCTACCCCCTCGCCCTCAAGACCGAAAGCGGCCTCAAGAACATCGAGCGGGTCATCAACACCGCGGGGTACAACTACTGGCTCACCTGCAACGAGTGCCTGCGCGTCTGCCCGAACAACCGCCGAAAGAAGGATTCAACGGCTGCATAGGGACAACCACCACCAAACAGGAGACTCCCATGTCCGAGAAACAGGCCTACAAGGATTTGATCGCGCACGTCGAGAACTGGCTTTTCGGGGTCCCGAACCCCGAGGCGTTCATTTCGATCCTCGAGTATCGCTTCACGCCCGAGGAAGCGGCCTTCCTTGCCAAACTTCCTCACATGCCCCAGTCCCTCGATCAGCTCTCGGAAAAGCTCGCTGTTCCCGCGGACAAATTGGCCAAGAAGATGGAACCCATGATCAAAAAAGGGATGATCTATGAGGTCGAAGGCAAGAGCGCAGTCCGCTACTCCTTCCCGGACCATCTCTTCTTCCTGATGCGTATGCCTGGATGGAAGGGGGAAGACGATGAACTGAATCGAACGCTCTCCCCCATGGTCAACCGATACTACATCAACGATTTCGGTGCAGACTTCATGGGGTACCCTACGAAGGGTCTTCGCGCCATCCCGATCGCCCAGACGGTCAAGGACCCGCGAGTGGTCACGCCCTACGAGGACGTGCTGGGATTCGTGGACCAGCAGGATTACCACACCGTCTCGATCTGTCCCTGCCGTCACCGGCACAGGATGGATCCGGATATGCCGGACTGCGAGCACGAAATCAGGAACTGCCTGCACTTCGGAAAGCTCGGCCGGTACATCGTGAAACACGGTATGGGAGAGGAGATCCGGAAGGAAGAGACCTTTGAAATCCTGGAAAAGGCTGCCGACGCAGGGCTCGTGCACGGTCTGTCCAACTCCCTGACCAACCCGGACACGATCTGCAACTGCTGTTCCTGCTGCTGTCTCTTCCTGGAACCTGTGAACATGCCCGCCCCCATGCCGAGGGGACATCAACCCTCGAACTACAAGGTTGAGCAGAATCGTGAAACCTGTGTTGCCTGCGGCAAATGTGTGAAGCTGTGCCCCATGAAGGCCCTGGAACTCAGGGACAAGCCGGACGCGCCCAAACCGCTGGAAGGCAGGAAGCTCAAGCCGAAGGACCTGAAAGAGGTCGTCTACGACCCGGACCGCTGCATCGGTTGCGGTGTGTGTGTACACAAGTGTCCCACCCAGAGCCTGAGCTTGAAGCGCATGGACGAGGAGCAGGATTACCCGCAGAGCATGGGGGACGCGGGTCGACGCATGATGACCGAGAGGGGCCGGGACTTTTCCAAGGTGTACTAGCCTTGGATGGCATACCATTCGGCAAAAACCGCTGTCTCAAACAGAGGGAGGTTCACGATGAAAACACGTATCACCGAAATGTTCGGAATCGAGCGTCCCATCGTTCAGGGAGGCCTCATGTGGGTCGCCCGGGCCGAACTCGTCTCGGCCGTTTCGAACGCGGGCGGCATCGGGTTCATGACCGCCCTCACCCATCCCGAACCTGACGGGCTTCGGGCAGAAATCCGGAAGTGCCGTGAGATGACGGACAAGCCCTTTGGCGTAAACCTGACCTTCCTGCCCTCCCTCCGCGCGCCGGACTACCCCGCCTACATCAACGTCTGCATCGAGGAGGGCATCCGATTCATCGAGACCGCCGGAAGGAATCCGGAGCCCTACATGGAACAACTCAAGTCGGCCGGCATCAAGGTCATCCACAAATGTACTTCGGTCCGGCATTCGGTCAAGGCCGAGAAGGTCGGATGTGACGCGGTGAGCATCGACGGCTTCGAGGCGGCCGGGCACCCTGGCGAGGACGACGTGACCTCCTTGGTCCTGGTGCCCTTGACAAGGGATGCCATCAACATTCCGATCGTTGCTTCCGGCGGCTTTGCGGACGGGCGGGGTCTCGTTGCGGCGCTCGGCCTTGGGGCGGATGCGATGAACATGGGCACCCGATTCGTTGCGACCCAGGAAGCCCCTGTCCATCCGAACGTAAAACAGGCCCTGGTCGACAACGACGAACGCAGCACACGCCTGATCATGCGGACGCTGCGAAATACGGAACGGGTCCTCCACAACGAGGCGGTCGACAAGGTCCTCGAGATCGAGAGCAGGGGGGACACGAAGATCGAAGACATCGTCCCCTACGTGTCCGGCCTCGTCGGCAAAGAGATGCTCCAGGAAGGGGACATGGAGAAGGGGGTGCTTTCAGCGGGTCAGTGCATGGGGCTCATACGGGACCTCCCCACCTGCCGGGAACTCCTCGACCGCATCATGGCCGAGGCCGAGGCGATCCTCAGAGAAGGCATGGGCAGCTGGCTCAACTCAGGAGAGTGAACATGGACAAGACTGAACGCATGACCCATACGGCAACAGATTTTGTGCTGGGTGGAGGAGCTTTCAAGGTTGGGATTGCAACGACGGAAACATTGGCCGGCGGGCCACCTTCTGCTGATTTGACCCGTGTTCTGTCGGATGCGAGGTCTGCCGTAGTGTTTGCATTACCCTTTGATCAGGCGGTGTTGGAGTCTTTCCTGAAAAAAGAGGATATGGCCGGCCTGAATATCGCCAATCGGCGGATAAACACCATGGCCTCCGGAATTGCCCTTGAACTGTCGGAGTATTTGAATATGAAGGGGCTGGTTTCCGTTCCGGTTTCAACCAACGCTGTTTATCGGAAAGACGTCCCGGGAGGCGTATACGCAGAGATTCCCTACTTGTCACACCGTTACCTGGCTGTTCGGTCCGGCATCGGTCATTTTGGCTTGTCCGGAAATGTGATCACGGCCGAGCACGGTGCCGCCGTCCTTCTGGGTTCGGTTGTCACCCGGGGCGAATTGATTCCCACCGACCCCCTGCCTGCCGAGGACAACTATTGCGACGAATGCCGTCTCTGCCAGTCCAGCTGCATTTCGGGTTTGATGTCCAGGACGGAGAAGGCGACGGTTACTCTTGGCGGTATGGAGTTCAGCTATTCGAAGCGGCTTGCCTACAATCGCTGTGACTATATTTGTGGTGGGTTTGCCGGGCTGCACCCGTCGGGAAAATGGTCCACCTGGTCCCCGGCCCGGTTTCCGGTACCGGAAAAGGATGAGGAGTTTCTGCCGGCCATTCTTGAAGCAGCGGGTCCTTATAAGAAAAGACCCTTCATCGATTTCGGAGCCAACCTGTATCATCCACTGACGCCGGGCAACCGCCTGGAGTTCACCTGCGGTCATTGCCAGTTTCTCTGCCATCCGGACAAGTCGATTCGCAACGAACGGTACAAGATGATCACCAACAACGGGGTGGTTATCCAGGATGCAGACGGTACAGCAAGAGCGGTGAGTCCGGAAGAGGCGGCGGCTTACCTGGACACTCTCGATCCGGAAACCAGGGCCCTGTTCGAATAGCCCGCAGCAGTGTCCTGCGGATAGATGAGGACTTCCCCCGCCCGCCTATCGCGTCAGAGCGAGCCGTCCAGTTCGTCGGCCACCGGTTTCTTGCAGGCTCTGCACTTCTGAGCGCCTCTGAACAGGGGGGCGTCGCAGGAGGAGCAATGGTAGCGTTGGCACTCGGCCCGCACCCATTCCACGCTCCCCACTTCATCACCGTGCTCGGCCACCTTTTGCCTCCAGATGGGGATCGTCCGGTCCATCACCCGCCTGCCGGTGGCATAGGCGAATTCTTCGATTCGGCTGCACGGCCACTCATCGCATTGATGGCAGGAATAGAAGCCTTTCGATTTCACGCAGTCTCGGATCGGGCAGACCTTGCACCACGCATACAGCGCCTTGTCCGAGTGTTCCTGCATGCAGCCGAGGCATTCCGTCTCCTCGGGCTTCGTGCCGTAGAGATTCGCCATCACATTCCGGAACTTCTCGTTCTTGTCTCGCGTCGCAATGTATACACCACAGAAGGCGCAATGAAGCCCGCAGGGGGCCATCAGGTCCTTGTTCCTGATTTCTTCTTCGCTCCATCCTCCCATTGTCCTGTCTCCTCGGAATGCTGTTCCGTTTCACCGCTTTGGCCCGCCATTCCTCGCGAGTCCGCTTCATGCCACGAAGCGTATAGTATACACGATCAGCCCTGGAATCACACGAGCTCTTGACGGCGGGGGAAGATCCCTACGCCTCTACACGTTGGTCCCTTACCTTGGGAATCCGAATAATGAAGGAGGTCCCTTTTCCAGGTTCCGACTCCACATCGATGACCCCCCGGTGCTTCTCAATCACCTTGTTTGCAGTGAAGAGCCCAAGGCCCGTCCCTTCCACCCCCTTGGAGGAGAAGAAGAGGCTGAACACCTTTTGCCGGGTCTCCCGGTCCATGCCCATCCCGTTGTCTTCGATACGGAACACGGCGTCATCTCCTTCCGAGGCGAGGGAGAACCGAACAAAATGGGAATCCTTCCGCTCGTCCACCCGACAAGCGTCGAAGGCGTTGTCCAGGATGTTGACAAGGCTCTCCTTGATCGATTTCGGGTCTACCTCACAGGTCCCTACGTCCTCCGCAAGGTCCACCTGAAAATCGATTTCCAGGTCCTCGGCACGTTTCTCCAACATCTCCACGATCAGGGCCGCCAGTTCCTTCAATGCCACCGGCTCGAATTCGGGCTCCCTCTCCTTGGCGATGTACAGCAGGTCCAAGACGACGCTCCGGATGTGTTCCACGTTCCGGCGAATCATCCTCCAGCCCTTCTGCACCCTCTCCGGCTTGTTCTTCTCCATCCCGGTGCTGAGCAGGTACATACCACCGTCCAGGCCGGTGAGAAGGCCCTTGACCCCATGGGAAATCGAGCCCACGAGCAGGCCGAGGTTGGTGAGCTGCCCCTGAAGCTCCCGGATCTGGCTGATATTCGTGGACATCTCCATGACCTGCTCGATCTCCCCCTCGGGGTTCTTGATCGGCGCGGTGGAGACCAGCGTGTGGATCTGTCTCCCGTCCAGGGAAGTCACCACCTCCTCGCTGTAGTGCCTCTTCCCATCATGAAAGGTTGCGGCCACCGGACATTTGAGGCACGGCTCTCCCCGGTGCTTGTACACCTCGAAGCAGGACGCTCCCACGTAATCGCCAAAGTCCTCTTTGAAGCTCCGGTTGGTCTGGACGATGTTGAGATTCCGGTCCTGGACCGAAATATAGCAAGGCACCTCTTCGAATAGGAGACGAAACCTCTCCCGGCTCTCCCGGAGCTTTGCCTCGAGGCGTTTCACGGGAGTGATGTCCGCGGAGATCTCGACCACTGCTTCGATTTCTCCGTTCGGTCCGTACACAGGGGCGGTGTAGGCCACAATGGGGATATTGCTTCCGTCCGGCAGAGCGACGAGTTGCTCCATCGAGTGTCTCTTCCCGTCCAGAAACGTCTGCTCCACCGGACACTCCCGGCACTTGTTCTCCGACTGTTTGTAGACTTCGTAGCAGTAACGTCCTCTCGCGTCGCCGAAGGTTTCGATGAAGCCCTCATTGGTTGCGACGATCTTCAAATCCCGATCTTGCACGGAGAGGAAACAGGGGGTGGAGCGGAGAATGTCTTCGAAGCTCACCTTTTCCGGGAACAAGGAGCTGGTTTCATCTATCTGCATACAAGGTCCTCCTGTTTTCCCATGGCCCGGCCGCCTTTGGCTCGACGACCGGGGCAAACCCGATCCCTCAGCGTGATGAATCGAGAATCCCCTCTATGGTGGAAAGAAGTTGCGCGAGATCGATCGGTTTCTGCATGAACCCCTCCGGTCCGCGCACGTCGCGATAGTCCGTGAGCTTGTCGAAAGAGGTCACCCCCGTGACGATCACGACCGGCAGTCCGTTGAGCTGTTCGTCGCGACGCAGGGTCGTCAGCACCTCTATGCCCGACATCCCGGGCATCGTGATGTCCAGCGTGATCAGGTCCGGCCTTTCCTCACGGGCCAGCGCGAGGCCATCGGGGCCGTTGCTCGCACTAAGGACCTGGAACCCCTCATCCTCGAGGAAGGCGGACAGGTAACTCACAACATCCGGCTCATCGTCGATGACCAGGATCTTTCGCATTCTCACCATTCCCCCTCTTCACCCCGCCGCCCTGTTCGCGGGCACCTTGATGAGAAGCCTCGTGGAGGGTGGCTCCGCCGTTGTCTCGATGTCCAGGCTTCCCTTGTGGTTCCGTACAATCTTGCTTGCGATAAAGAGCCCAAGGTGGCTCCTGTCCACGCCTCTGGGCATGTACGTGTCCGCAAGGGCGAGCGCCCTCGACTGCTCCTCCATACAGAACCCCTCGGCTCGGAGGTCGAAGATCGCCCATTCTCGTGTGGACTCTGCAGTACCGACCACTGCAACCTGCGCTTCCTGCTTGGACCGGTGACAAACCTCGAGCCCGTAGTCCAGAACGTTCAAGAGCATGGATCGGATGGCGAATTCATCCCCTTCCAGCGTCCCCTCCCCCATGTTGACCTCTACCTTCACTCCGAGATCATCCGCCCTCCCCTGCAGGGACTCGATTGCGGACGAGACGAGTTCCCGGATGCTCAATTCGTTCCAGTTGATCTCCCGGTCCTTCACGTAGTAGAGCTGGCTGGCCACCGTTCTGCGGATTCGATCCAGGTTCCTTTTCATCATCTCGTGGCCCTGCCCGATCCTTTCCGGCTTCTCCTTCTTCATGCCGGAAGAGATGAAATACATGCCCCCTTCGATCCCATTGATCAGCCCCTTCAGGTCGTGTGCGATGGAGCCAATCAACTCGCCTTGTGATTGAAGAAGATCGTGTAGGTCTTTGTCAGGGCCTTCCATGGTGTTCTCCTCCGAAGAGTCAGGTTTCGGTCGTCCCGGTGTTCCGCAGGACAATCGGACATGGCCGTCGGACCTGGGGAGATCGACCGCCCCCTGGATCGACACTATAGCATACCATAATTGTAGGGAATTAAAGAGAAGGCTTCAAGGGATTGGAAACGGCGGTTACTTCACCAGCTTGGACTACCTGCTATGCCGCTTTCGGAGGAATTTCGTACCCGTGCCCGATTCAATGACGCAAAGAAAGCTGGAAAGCAGTCAGACAACAGAGGAGTTTGCGCCTAGCCGTTCATCAAATGAAGACAATAATGCCGGGACGCACACGGGCACGATTCCCACTGGCCACTTGGTTGGTAAACCGGGAAATTCAATCGTCGATTCTTCTCATTCCCTTGCGGTATCGTTCCGGGAGTTCCTGATAGATCGCAATCCCGGCCCGGAAGTAATCCGCATGGGTCTCGGGAACATCCCCCTTGATCTTGGCGGGATTGCCCGCCACGATCTTCCCTGCGGGGACCACAAAATTCGTGGGAATCAGCGTAAGTGCCGCGACCAGCACCCCTTCCTCGATCACGGCGCCCTGCAGTACCACGACGCCCATGCCCACCACGCTTCCCCGCTTGACGACTGCATCGTGCAGGATGGCCCCGTGGGCAACGACCACGTCTTCCTCGACCCTCACCTCCGTACCGGGCGATACGTGGATCACGCAGTTTTCCTGCACGTTCGAACCGTCCCCGATCGAAATCTTGCCGAAGTCTCCGCGCAGCACGGCGCCTGCCCCGACAAAGCATTTCTTTCCGATGCTCACGTCGCCGATCAGCACGGCATCCGGATGCACAAAGGCATCCGGATCCACCACCGGCTTGGTCTCCTCAAAGGCATACAGAGGCATCTTTCTCACCCTCTGACATCAATGCGTGACCACTACAATGGGACAGAATCCCGTTGTCATATCTCCCTCGTCCACAGGGACGCCATGGCGGGGCCTCCTCCAACACACATGGAAGCGCCTCCCAAGGTCAGACCGAGTCGTTCCATCTCATGGTACAGGGTGACCACCAGACGAAGTCCGGTGCAGCCCACTGGGTGTCCCAGGGCGATTCCGGAGCCGTTATGGTTCACCTTCTCCATGTCGATCTCCATGCCGAAATCTTCTTTCAGCATCCGTCCGACCCCCAGCCACTGGGACGCAAAGGCCTCGTTGATCTCCCAATAGTCGATGTCGTCGAAATGCATGCCTGCCTGTTTCAATGCCTTGGGAATCGCAACGGCAGGGCCCAGCCCCATGACCACGGGATCCACGCCCTCGCTGCAGATACTGACAAGCTTCAGCAGCGGCGTGACCCCCAGTTCCTTGGCCTTCCCTGCGGACATGACGATAGCAGCAGCCGCCCCGTCATTGATTCCCGACGCATTTGCGGCCGTCACGACCCCGTCCTTCTTGAAGGCGGTGCGCAGCTTGCTCATGGCCTCCAGGTTTGCATCTCGAATGGGATGCTCGTCCGTGTCGAAGACCTTGGTTTTCTTTCTCTCTTTCACCTCCAGCGGCACGATCTCCCGCTTGAACCTTCCTTCTTCGATGGCCGTCGTTGCTCTCGTGTGGCTCACCAGGGCCAGTTCATCACACTCCTCTCGTGTAATGCCGTACCTCTCTGCAACATTCTCGGCCGTCATGCCCATGTGACCCGGCACGAGCTCGTCCACCAGCCCGTCACAAAGCATGTGGTCTTCTACCGTACCCGGTCCCATGCGGTGCCCCTGCCTTCCCTTTGGAAGAAGATACGGGGCGCCCGACATGTTCTCCACACCCATGGCCAGTCCGATTTCGGTCTTGCCCAGCATGATATTGTGACACGCCACCTCGAGGGCACGCATGCCGGAAGCGCAGTTCTGGTTCACGGTCACGGCTGCGCTCCGGTGGGACATTCCGAGCCGCATGCTTACCTGCCGCGCCGGCAGAGAACCCTGCATTGCCGGCAGACACTGCCCCATGCTGATTTCATCGATGTCCTCGGCAGAGACGCCGGCCCTTTCGATCGCCACCTTTGCGGTAGCAATGGCCAGGTCTCTCGAGGGAACATCCTTCAGGCTTCCCAGGAACTTCCCAATGGCCGTCCTGCACAAGCTTACGATCACTACGTCTTGTACTTCCACTGATCTTTCCTCCTCATCTCTTCGCGGCTGATTTCTCTGTTGTACGTTTTTCGCCCTTTCCAGCGGGCACGGGCACGATGTCCTTTCGGCCCCTTCTACGGTGTTGATCAGACGATCATAGCAGATTCTATTGTATTCTGATAGGGCCTGGGGCACGTCAAACGGGCCGGTTCATCGCCCTTTCGACGAGTTCGGGAAGCATCAGGACCTCGGTGTCGCTGTCCTCCGGAAGGTTCCCAAGGGCCTGCCCGTAGCAACCCGTGCAGATGTGCACCATCAGGCGGGTCTGAATATTCCCGATCATATGAGCGGTCCCTGCAGGCTTGTAGCAGCAATCCGGGGCACTGATTCGATTGATCTTCATCCCTTTCAGTCTGGCGAAGACATGGTTTGTGGACTTCAGGTCCATGGGTGCCGGGGAGAACTTCCGGTGGAGCTTGTAGCATCCCGCGTAGTAGTCGATCTTCTCCTGGAAGGGAATCGTTTCCATGACCTCCGCGAGGGTCACGGGGTAGAAGACGATATCCTCCTCCGGAAGGGCATGCTTGAAGATGGGGTAACAGGGGGAACAGAAGATGACCAGGCGCCTTGCCCCGAGGGCTTTTGCCGCTTCCAGGTTCTTGCCCACGAATTCCTCGGAGAGACCCCTGCATTCGGTCAATGCTTGCTCGTCACGGGCCTTGATGGCCGGACGGTACAGGTTGTTGCCGCAACAGTACTCTTTCGACAAGAAGGTGTACGAGAATCCTTGTCGGTCATAGATGGAGGCAAGGGAAGAGAGCACATGGGGGAGAAAGGACAGAATCTGACACCCGGAGATAATCACATTCTCTGCGGGCCTGTCGTAGGGGAGGCCCTTGTCGTCCAGCACGGTCTTCCTGTCGGGCAGGCCCTCCAGGCCGTTTCCCGTCGAGCGGATCAGCTCGACCGCCTTCGAGTCGATGAGAGGATGCACCCGCTCTCCTTTTCATGCTCAGGGTTAGACCAGGTTTTGCAGAGACGCGATGATGGCCTTGGCTTCGGCGACCGTCTCCTCGATAACCTCTGCTGCGCTCTTCATCTCCTGGACATATCCACCGATCTGTCCGCAGTAGACCGTTCCTTCCTCGCAGTCTCCTTCCACGCACGCCTTGATCGATCGGCCCTCGCCGATCATCTCGAGAAGATCCTCGGGTGACGTGCCCTGTTTCTCTGCTTCCAGGATCCTTTCGCTGAGCTTGTTCCTCACCGCACGCGTGGGGCCCGCGAGGGTTCGTCCCGTTATGCAGGTGCCGTTGTCCATCACGCTCAGCACGGCGTTCTTCACATTCGGATGAGGAGCGGACTCATGGGTCGCGATGAAACGGGTCCCCATTTGCACGCCCTTCGCACCCAGCGCAAGGGCAGCGACAAGGCCCTTCCCGTCACAAATACCCCCGGCCGCAACGACCGGTACGTCCACCGCCCGCACGGCCTGCGGAACCATGGCCATGGTCGTCATCTCGTCCACGCCGTTGTGGCCCCCTGCCTCGAACCCCTCCACCACCACCACATCCACGCCCGCTTCAGCGCTCTTTCTGGCGCCCGCTACGTTGAAGGCCACATGAATCACCTTGACCCCCTGGTCCTTGACCTTCTGCGTATATCTCTTTGGGCTTCCGGCCGACGTGGAAATCACGCTTGCTCCCGCCTTGATGGACGCCTGGATCAAATCCTCCGCATCCGGCCTCACCAGAGGAATGTTCACACCAAAGGGCTTGTGCGTCTTCTTTTTCACCTCTTCAAGGTCCTGTTCGATTTCAGGAATCGTCATTCCCCCGGCGCCCAGCAACCCGAGCCCCCCTGCCTCGGAGACGGCGGCAACGAGCTCAGACCTGCCGACCCATATCATTCCGCCCAGCAGGATCGGGTATTCGATGCCCAGCATGTCACAGATCTCTGTCTTGAACATGGTCTGTTCCTCCTTATTCTCTTAGCCCGGTGATCTCCCGGGCGCGTTTCTTGTACATTTCCGTCGGGGCCTCGATGGCCAGCATCATCTTCTGGGCGGCAAACGATCCCTCCGCATGAACCGTACACACCTCGTGCCAGCCCCCGAAGTCGCTCGCCACCGTATGATGCAGCATGCTCATCAATTTCAGGCGTTCCTCCGCATTGTAGTCTCCTGCCCCGCCCATGTACATCTCCAGATAGCCCCTGAGATCCTCCCGCTGCCAGTCCTGATAGGTGGGCTGCGTGACCAGGATCCCGCCGCAAATATCCTGGATGTTGCGGATGAATTCGTGAAAATTCGATGCAAAGTACAGCTTGGCCATGTTGGAGGTCAACCGGTTTGCGACGTAGAGCCCTGACCCCCCGAAATCCTCCGGATCCATGAGCGCGCCCTGGCCAGGGCCTTCGTGGTTTCCGTGTACTGAATCATGTGGATGAAACAATCCCGGATATTCGAGGCCTTCTCGACACCGTTCGCCTCTGCAGCAAGCATCCCCAGGCCTGTCATGTACTCCAGGATCGGGATCTTGTAGGTCACGGCCGTGAACCGGTGGAAGGCGGCGAAGGCATAGGCCAGATACTGGGCGAACTGCCACTCCCGGAGCATAAACACCCTCTCCATGGGAACATGGACGTTGTCGAAAATGACGAGGGCCTCCACATGACCCCGCTTCGGCCGCGGCGTGGGAAAGTGATGCTTGTCTTCGTAACGAAAGCTCGGGCGGCAAATCTGGGTGATGCCCGGCGTGTTCATCGGAATCGCGAAGGCGACTGCATAGTCCGCCTCCTCTTCCGACAGGTTTCGTGTGGGGATCACAAGAATCTCATCCGTGTACGCCGAGGCCGTAATGTGCGCCTTGGCCCCGGACACCACGATACCGTCTTGGGTCTCGTCCACGACTCTGAGGTAGTAGTCGGGACTTTCCTGCTGCGAAGGGCTCTTGCTCCGATCCCCTTTCACATCCGTGACCGCCCCACACATGGACAGGTCCTTCCGCGCGCAGTGGCGGCGATAGGCGTCGATCCGCTCCTCGTAGGTCTTGTTTTTCATGATCCGGGCCACGGCGGTCAAACCGTTGATGATGTCGGTTCCTACATCCTTGATAAACGGCAGAGCCCCGTCCGCGTAGTTGCTCGAGGCCTTGACCAACTCGTGTCTCCTGGCAACGCAGTCCGGTGCATCCGGCACCTCGAAGTAGGTGCTGATCTCCTCTCCTGTTTCCGGATCCTTCATGACGGCCGTTTCCCGCATCTTTGGATCGTGCCCCATCAGGAAATCAAAGGCCCCCGTCTCTACGCCGACCTTGATGTAGGGGTCCTCCGTAACATCCGGAACCTCCTTTCCCATGATAAAAACCTTCCTCCCGTCCCGGAGTCCCTGCTTATACTCATCCGCCGTTCGCAGTGCCATGCCCGTTCCCATCCTTTCTTTGTACCCCAAGCTCCCAGGTGTGGGGAGTGGGGACCTGACCCCTGACCCCCGACCCCTGTTCCCTTACCCTTGTCATTTATTTACAGGGGTTCCATCATCTCCCGAAGCTCCGCCATGAAACCCACGTCCCCCTCCACTTGCATCTTGCCCGTGATCACCGCCGTGATACCGTCGAGCTTGCCCGTAACGATGTCATGGTAGTCGCTGTCCCTTGCCACGATATAGACCCTCGGATTCTTGAGAATGCCTTCCCTGAGGGCCATCTTTCCGTCCCGGACCTCGATCGTCCACTTGCCGCCCCCCTTGCCTGTGATGTTGTAGCTCACAGTGGCTTCTACCCCTTCCGCCTTTTCCGGAATCAGCCTCCCCGGCATTCCCTCGAAGAAATGTGCTACGGGTACGGGCTCCGCCGTCTTCTCCTCCTCGAGTTGCTGGATCAGGGTCCTTTTCGCCACTTTGCCAACCGCACTGATCGGGAGGGTCTCTCGGAAGAGGATGTGCTCCGGCACTTTGTAAGGCGCCATCTTCTCTTCACAGAATGCCCTGATTTCTTCCTCCGTACCGGTCTCCCCCCGTTTCAGCACGATACAGGCTTTGGCGACCTGTCCATACTTGTCGTGGGGTTCCGGTATCACGGCAACGGTGTTGATCTTCGGGTGGGTCGAAATCACGTGCTCGAGCTCTTTCGGATACACGTTCACACCTCCACGGATGATCATCTCCTTCTTACGATCCACGATGAAGAAGAAACCATCCTCATCCACGTATCCGATGTCCCCTGTGTGAAGCCACCCCTTCTTTATGGTCTCTGCCGTGGCTTCGGGGCTGTTGTAATAGCCCTTCATCACGGCCCCTCCGCTGACCACGATCTCTCCTCTTTCGCCGGGAGGAACAGAGTTGCCCTCGTCGTCGAAGACCTTCACCTCGAATCCCTTGAAGGGCTTGCCGATAGATCCCCACTTGCTGTCGCCGACCTGGTTCGTCGTGATGCCGCCCGTGTTCTCCGTCGCCCCGTAGGCCTCCAGGATCGGCACGCCGAAACGTGTCTCGCACTCCTTCAACTGCTCCGGAGGAATCGGCGCTGATCCGGATATCCCGAACTTGAACGACTCAGTATTCACCGTGGCCGCCTCAGGAGCACGCAACAGGATGTTCCACATCGTAGGAACGATGTAGAAACAGTTCACCTTGTAGCGTTCCACACATTCCCAGAACTCGGAAGCGGAAAATCGCTGTCGCAGGACAATCGTTGCTCCTCGGTAGATACAGGGAAAAGCGAGATCGTTCAGCCCGCCGGAATGGAACAGAGGAAGAACACACAAAGCCCTCTCACCGGGCTGAACAGAGATGATCTCGGTCTTCGCGTAGCATGCAGCTATGATGTTTCCGTGGGTGATCATGACGCCCTTCGGACGGCCTGTGGTCCCGGAGGTATACATCACTTCCGCCACATCCTCCGGCGCCGGTTCTTCCGCGTCCAGCGGTTTGCCGGAAAACCTCTCAATGACCTTGTGGAGCCCTTCGTGCGGGAAATCGAATTCCATCTCCTCCGGGCCGTTGATCAGGATCCTTTCCACGGACGGGATCCTGTTCTTGATCTCGGACGCGATGGGAGCGTACTCGGCGTCCATGACCAGCACCTTCGGTCGGCAATCATTCACCAGGAATGCGACTTCCTCGCCTTGCCACCAACAGCTGATCGGCACCGCCATGGCCCCCACCTTCTGGGCCCCGAGATGGGTGTAGAAGAATTCCGGGGAATTCACCATCATAAAGGAGACGCCGTCTCCCCTTCCTACCCCCTGCTCCGAGAGGTAATTCGCGAACGCGTCCGTATTGTCGTCCAGATCTCTATACGTGACGATTTCGTCGTAATAGTTCAGGAAGGGAATGTCCGGGTATGCTTGGGCATTTGCGTTGAGCAGGTCTCTCGTGGTTTCAATTCTCTC